>JAESGD010000055.1_pt1 | contig 152913 bp, 115 predicted proteins | sample 9269581 | NCBI WGS metagenome assembly JAESGD01 (sample SAMN14515903, study PRJNA621661) | algae metagenome | isolation source: Cyanomargarita calcarea GSE-NOS-MK-12-04C and co-occurring heterotrophs from... | place: USA: Grand Staircase Escalante National Monument, Utah | collected 2007-12-30 | reverse complement strand
GAAGCCCTCTAATTGGGGGAAAACGCCTGTGGACAAGAAGGAGCCGTCTCCCTTGGTTGAAACAGGAAGTAGACAACAACTATTACAACGATGTCAATAGTTGTCTAAGTTCTATAGAGCAGAACATCAGTATAAGGAAAGCGAGAAAATAACAGTAAATTAGCTATGTGTCCCCCATCTAAGGGATAAACTGGCAGCAAATTGAATAAATTTACACCAATTAGCGTCCAGGATAATTCTGATAACCAGCTATAATTATGACTTCCACGAGTGGCGATCGCCAACCCCACACCCAGAATCAGCCCCGGTAATGGGCCTGCAAGGGATACCCAAAACCTTTGCGTTAGTGTAGCATCATCTTTTTGCCGAGCAGTTGCGACAGCACCCAAAGCCCAACTCCCCCAACTCGGCGATCACTATTTTAAATAACTTTTTCAGGTATACAGGAACGTTGTCACTTTTTTCAACCTGATACTTTGGATATTGGAGCCTGAGTTTAAGCAGCCGCAGAAATACCAGTAAATAGAGAATAACAATCAGAAGTGCGTAGATGCCCAACGGATAAAACAAGTATTGCATAGCAACGTCACAAAACTAGCTATGCTTAGTATTCCCTGACACTCGCCCCTCATTTCATCCGATGACTCAATTTTCCCTCATACCAAATTGCGTTCTATCGTGGTAGTTCAAGCCCATGAGATTGCAACATACGTCGCAATGACTGGGTACTACCTTTACAGAAAAAAAGGTACAGTAATTACACTATACCCCTTCGTCAAAAATAGAACTAGCTATTAAATTTGTGGTGCAAACTGAGGCTTTTCAGGGACTTCAGCATACTCAGCCACAATCTGCCGGAACTCTTCACCGTCGATAGTTTCCTTCTCAATCAACAAATCTACCAGGCGATCGGTAACGGTGCGATGTTCCCGCATAATCCGTTTGGCGGTTTCATGGCACTCTTCCACAATCAACCGAACTTGGGAATCAATGCGACAGGCGATCGCTTCGGAATAATCAGAACGAGACATCCAGTCACGACCCAAAAATACTTCTCCCTGTTGACTTTCCAAAGATAGGGGACCCAAATCAGACATCCCAAATCTAGTTACCATCTGCCGTGCCATGCCGCTTACTTGTTGTAAGTCGCCACCAGCACCAGTGGTTACTTCCGCCGCACCAAAGATAATCTCTTCAGCCGCACGACCGCCCAAAGCACCTGCAATCCGTGCTTTCAACTGAGAACGGGTAATCAAACCTTGTTCTTCGTTGGGGGTAAACCAAGTCAACCCTTGAGCTTGTCCGCGAGGAATTAGGGTAACTTTTTGTACTGGGTCGTGGTCTTTGAGCAGTGTTCCTACCAAAGCATGACCGATTTCGTGGTAAGCAATCAAGCGCTTGCTCTTGCTATCCACCAGGGGAGTACCTTCCATACCAGCAACAACGCGATCCACTGCGTCGTCAATTTCTGCGAGGGTGATAGCTTCTTTCCGTCTTCTAGCTGTGAGAATTGCTCCTTCGTTGAGCAAGTTAGCCAAGTCAGCACCTGTAAAACCAGGAGTCCGACGCGCGATCGCTTCCAAAGAAACACTACTGTCTAATTTCTTATTCCGGGAGTGAACTTGTAAGATTTCCAAACGTCCTTTGATATCCGGTGGATCAACAGTTACCTGTCTGTCAAAGCGTCCGGGACGTAATAACGCCGCATCTAGTACGTCGGGACGGTTGGTGGCCGCAATAATAATGATGCCAGTATTACCTTCAAAACCATCCATCTCAGTGAGCAACTGGTTGAGGGTTTGTTCCCGCTCGTCGTTACCGCCACCGATTCCAGCACCCCGCTGTCTACCTACAGCGTCGATTTCATCAATAAAGATGATACAAGGAGCGTTGTCTTTAGCTTTCTTAAACAAATCGCGCACACGGGAAGCACCCACACCCACGAACATTTCCACAAATTCCGAACCGGAAATACTGAAGAAAGGTACACCGGCTTCACCAGCGATCGCTTTAGCTAGTAAAGTCTTACCAGTTCCGGGAGGCCCAACTAAAAGTACACCTTTAGGAATGCGTGCCCCGACTGCAGTAAATTTTTCTGGTTGTTTGAGGAAGGTAACTACTTCTTGCAGTTCTTCTTTCGCTTCTTCAATACCAGCTACATCGTCAAACTTCACCCCAGTCTTTGCTTCCATTTGGAAACGCGCTTTGGATTTCCCAAAGTTCATCGCTTGACCCGGACCACCAGGAAGATTGCTAGAACGACGGAACAAAAAGAACAGTCCGGTAATCAATAGAATTGGAAAAATGAGATTCCCCAACAGTCCCCAGATTGCTCCATCATTCCGCATTGGGTGGGCATCAAAACTAATTCCCTTATCCTTGAGCTTGCTAATTAGCTCAGGAGCGCTATTAGGTAAATCCACCCGCACCCGTTGGACACGGTTATCAAGTTCTGAATCAACGGCTTCTACAATCGCCGTTCTGCCGCCTTCATAGAAATCAACACTTGTGACGCGGTTTGCATCCAAGTATTCCAGAAAGCGACCGTAAGTCATGCGGGTACTAGCTGTATTCTTGGTCATTTCAGCAGGCGCGCTCGCAAATGCCCCTTGCCATAAGAAAAAGCCAATCACCAATGCAGGCAATGTCCAGAGTACTACGACTCTCCAGGAGAATTTCATCTTAATTATGCCTCTAGATGCCGATACAACTAACATTCGTTAGCTTCACGCTTGTGCTGTGAAACGGATATTTATTAATCCATTTTATTTAATTTGATGTCTTACATGGGCTACGACAAATCCATGACGCCAGCAAGAATCTTAATTAAAGTTAACTTAATTTTAATACATTGCGACAAAAAAAGGCAGCAAAAGATGAGGTCTTGCCGTCGGAGATTTTCCTGGGTGAACTACCTACACCGATTTGGATTACCAAATACGGTCTAGGCTTCTGGTGTATTTCGCAATCTTGTTGACACCTCCAATTCCCATTGCTAGTCGCGATCGCCTCTTGGAGTGGTTCGATCCAAGAAGCTGTAACTTTTGAAACCGAGCAGTCTATCGAAGACCGATCGCTCCTAAGTGAAGTTAAACCCCAATTAAGTAGTTGGACACAATTAATTACACAAAATCTGGGCTGAAATTCTTGCCTAGCATAGAATCAGAAGAATCAGTATTGTAATTAATTCTGTCTGGTTACTTACAGCGACAGCGAATACTTAACCTGTTCTTAAAGTTATTTAGCTAAATTAGTGTTTTCAGTGTAATTTACCATAGCGAATGAATATTAAACGTCGTGAATTTTTGCTATTAATGGGAGGAAGCGCAAGTGCGGTAGCTTTGGGTTCACTAAGTGGATGCGATCGGAAAGTTACAGTTAGTCCCCAAAAAGCGACAAAACCTGCTGTTCAGGCATCATTCTCATTCAACCCAATCAAAGGTCCAATTCCCCTAGAAACTGATGGATTTAAATCAGAACAGCACAAGGAAAACTACAGTAGCTTTGAGATAGTTGATGATTTGATGCTGCCAGATGGGTACCAGTATCAATTGATTGCAGCTTGGGGAGATAAAGTAGGTGATTCCCGCTTCGGTTACAACAATGACTATTTATCTTTTATCCCAATAAGCGAAAACGAAGGGTATCTTGCAATTAATTTTGAATATATTAGTGCTGTCCCTTGGATGCAAACCTATAAGCAAGTTATTGGTAAATCGCTGCCATTTGATGAAGTAAAAGCAGCCCTCAAAGGGCAGGCATCTCTGAAAAATGAAATCAACGCCTTTGCCTTATCAGATAAAGACTCTATTAAGGTAAAAATTGGGGAAATATCTAAAGAAGCACTATTAGACCAAGGATTAGGTATTATTTCGATTCGCAAAAATGCTGATGGTAAGTGGGAGAGAACCAATTCGAGTGCAGACAGACGAATTAGCGGGATCTCTGGTTTAGAGGATGGACGCTATCTGAAAGCAACTGGTCCTGCTGTAGCGGTATTTCGTAAAAAACAGGGGGTGGGTTACATCGATAAACTCAGCGATCGCATCATTGGAACTTTTGCCAATTGTGCAGGTGGAACTACACCCTGGGGTACAGTCCTTAGTGCCGAAGAAAACTTTCAAGCTCAAGTACCAGAACCTGTATATGCTGATGGGACCTCTTTTGATCCAGGTAAACGACCTTTTGCCCTTGATGACGAGGAACTTTACGGACAGGGTAATGTATTGGGATTAGCCGCCAATAAATATGGTTGGATTGTGGAAGTAGACCCTGCAAATCCCAATGACTACGGTGTCAAACATACCTGGTTGGGACGCTATCGCCATGAAGCTGTTGGCGTCCGAGCAGAAGCGGGAAAACCTCTGGCATTTTATTCCGGGTGCGATCGCAGAGGGGGACACATTTACAAATTTGTCAGCAGTAAAAAAGTAAATAACCCCTCATCCAAAGACAATTCTCAGCTTTTACAGCAGGGAATGCTCTACGCAGCCAAATTTAACGCGGATGGTACAGGTCGCTGGATACCCCTAAAACCAGACACATCAATCGAACCAGACCTTCCCAGCAACATCGCTGGTAATTTGATTCGTTTGCCAAAAGGTCCTATAACCGCGAAACAAACAGATAAAAAGACCCTAGTTAAACTTCCAGACCCCATCCCAGGTGGAAATTTAGAAGTTACTAAAGACGAGCAAATTGCACAGTACAAGCAAAAATTTAAAAAACTCAACGACCTTTACACAGGAAAAGCAGAAGAGAAACAGGGTGCCATCTTAATTGACGCACATTATGCGGCTAATGCAGCAGGTGCCACTTGTACAGCTCGTCCAGAGGACACAGAAATTGGGCCTAATGGTGATTTATTTATCAGCTTCACCTCCGGCTCTAGCGACAAAGAAGGGGGACCCGACACCAGAATATTTAAAGGTCCCAAAGGTGAAACTCCCTACGAATACGGCTGGATAATGCGTCTAACGGAAGATGGGAACAACCCAGCAGCAAGTACTTTTCGCTGGAAAATGCTGGCAACAGGTGGTGAGCCAGCAACAGGTGGTCTTGGTTTTGCCAACCCAGATAATTTATTAATAGACCCCAGTGGCAATGTATGGATGGTGACGGACATATCTACAACCAAACTGAATAAAGCGGTAAAAAGTCGTATCGACGACGATGGTAAACCAGCAAGTATATCTGGTTTATTCGGTAACAATGCCATTTGGTATATTCCCACAAGCGGCTCAGATGCAGGCAAAGCCTTCCTTTTTGGTACAGGACCAATGGAATGTGAAACCACAGGTCCCTGCTTTACCCCTGACCAGCAAACAATGTTTCTTTCAATACAGCATCCCGGAGAAACAAACGGCATTCGCAAAAATCAAGCCTTGGAAACCAGAGAATTTATGGTAACAAGCATTACAGGCGAAGAATTTTTGCAAACTCGGAAAGTTCCAGTAGGTTCCAACTGGCCGAGCAAAAATCCTGATGCTCCACCAAAACCTGGAGTTGTTGTTATTACCAAATCAGCAACCACTTAACACAGAATCATTTCCTGCAAAATCCCCGACTTCGTAAAAATTGTCGGGGATCTGACCCTCACAATACCTCAAAATTAATGAGATGGAGTACTAGTGTCGGTAGTTTACTTGACTTGCGTAATTTGCAAGCTGTAGGGAAGGTACTTGTCTTTCTTGAAAGAGCCAATCCAAACTTTGTAGGAGCCTGGGAGCCATTCACCAACAATGCCGGGATTTTTGCCATCAAAGTCGTCGTTACACCAAGTACCACCAGGGCCTGTAATCACCAAGGTGGTATCCTCCGGACTTTGAACTACTAGTTTTAGGTAATCGAATTTACTTGTTAGCTCTAGGCTATGGTCTGGTTTTTCGTCAAAAAAGCCGGTGCAAGGACCTGTGGCAGTTTCACTTCTACCAGCAACTTGACTGCCAGGTATGGAACCACCACTCATGCCGCGAACTGTCAGGGGATCTGGAGCAAACTTGCGACCGATGGTGACATCTCCAAATATCGGTGGTGGGGTTTCCTGACCATCAGCTACGGCATTAATTGCTTGAGCAACGAAAAACATAGCTAACATGAATGATAATCTTATCCCTCGATTTATCACTGTGCTTGGCATTTTAATTACATCATTTTCTAAGTGTTTGTAATGACATTTATTTTACATACCAAGTTCCCAAATTGAGGAGATTTGACTACCTAAATCGGCTTCTTAATTATTTTGTCAATCTACCTTCAGACAGAACATACCAATAGAAGAAGGGGCGCACAAACGCACGCCCCTACTATCCAATATCTTATCCACCAGGTGGGTTTCTTCCTTGAGTAGCCCAAAGTTGAATCGCGGCTAATTGACTACAGAAGAAGATGAAGCTAAACGCGGCTTATCTAAACCAATCTGATTGAGCAGCAACCAGGATTGGATTAAATCTGGACCATGCACATCTCCAGTTAAAGCTGCTCGGAGACTGCGCATTACTAAGCCTTTCTTAACGTTTTGCTCTTTAACCACCTGTTTAATAATCTCTTGGGCGCTGGTTTCTGTTAGCTGTTGACTCTCTAAGCTCGTGAGAATCGCTCTCAGGGCAGTGGCAGAACCTTCTTGCTTGAGTTGAGCTAGAGCCTCTTCAGTCGCTGGAAGAATCCCGTTAAATTGACTTGGAGAAGCTTCATGTTTTAATAGAGTGATCGCTTGGGAATTAAGTTCCACAGTTTCAGCAAAAAACAGTTTGGTCATCTCGACAGCATCTACCAAGCGCGCTAGGCTGGCCCGAACTAAAAGCACCAATTGCTCTAACCAAGGGCGTTCTCTTCCATTGGTGAATTTATACCCAGCTTCTTCCCAAAATGGTATTAGTAAATCTGTTAATTTATCTATTTCCATGCCGTGAATATACTGGCTGTTTAACCAATCCAGTTTTGCCCAGTCAAACTTTGCACCAGCTTTATTTACTCGCTCAAAACTAAACTGCTTGGCGGCTTCGGGTAATGTAAATATTTCAGCCGTGGAGTCTAGTGGCGACCAACCTAACAAGGTCATATAATTCACCAAAGCTTCGGCGGTAAAGCCCATTTTTTGAAATTCAGAAATGGATGTGACTCCATCCCGCTTGGAAAGCTTCCGCCCATCCAAATTCAAAATCAGTGGGGTATGGGCAAATTCTGGTGGTTTTGCGCCAAAGGCTTCATATAACAGAATTTGCTTTGCAGTATTAGCAATGTGGTCTTCTCCACGAATGACATGGGTAATTTGCATATCCATGTCATCAACCACAACCGCAAAATTGTACAATGGCTGACCAATCGCATCATCGGCAGCGCGAGCGATGACCATATCCCCACCTAAATCGCTACCACGCCAACTCATTTGTCCGCGTACCAAGTCATTCCAGACAATCTCACGACCATCCTCAATTTTGAAGCGAATTACACAGTTTCGCCCTTGGGCTTTGTAATTCGCTTCCTGCTCTGGTGTCAAGTTGCGGTGGCGGTTATCATAACGAGGAGCCTCATTTCTGGCTTTTTGGGCTTCTCGCAAAGCTTCTAATTCTTCAGAAGTTGTGTAGCAGCGATAAGCTAATCCCTTATCTAGCAGGCTTTGTACTGCTTGTTTGTAGAGATCCAATCGTTTAGTTTGGAATTCGGGACCTTCATCCCAATTCAAACCCAGCCAGCGCAACCCTTCGAGGATATTGTCGGTATATTCGCTCCGCGATCTCTCTAAATCTGTATCTTCAATTCTCAGAATAAATACCCCATCGTGGTGACGGGCAAACAACCAATTAAATACAGCAGTCCTAGCTGTACCAATATGTAAATTCCCAGTTGGACTGGGGGCAATACGCACTCTAACAGTCATACAATTTTGAATTTTGAATTTTGCGTTCCGCTCCAGCCGTGAGAAAGCGCTGCGTTACGGATTTACCTAATCACGATGTAGGCTTGCGTCTCATAGTGAGTGCATTCTCAACGGATTTTGAACTACGAAAACCTTATCATAGCTAGGATTAGACGCAATTCCAATCTAGCGCCACCAAAGCCAAATAGTTTCACACTAGTTTCTTAACTTCAGATTAAATCTAAAATTTATTAACGGGACTGACGGGGCTCGAACCCGCAACTTCCGCCGTGACAGGGCGGTGCTCTAACCAATTGAACTACAGTCCCTTAATTGGCAACTTTCTAATTATGCTTACTAGGCAGCAAATTGTCAAGCAAATAGCGGAAATTTTATTTTTGGGATGATTTCTGGACTTAAATGCTTTCTATGAACTTTGGTGGTTGGCTTTTGCGATACCATCTTCGTACTCCGGAGGGGATCTTGTAACGCGTAGCGTCTCCGTTGGCGTAGCCTAGGAGAATGGTTGCCAAGGGCATCGCTTGAATTCGCACTTTTGAGTTATATTTTATACTTATTTTCCGGTTGGAGATTCTGCTCAAATTCTAATCACGAGATAACAGATTCAAAAACTTGTCAAAGAATTTATGTATCAAGGTTTTTACACTTGAACTGCATTTTTTGTGAGTTTTTTCCAGAAGAAGAAGGATTTCTGGTTTCAGCTTTTCAAATTCTGCTTTGAGAATTCTTTTGGCTTGATTGGAGGTAATAAATACATTAGAATTTTCACTTTTATCCAAGCAATCTGCTAGTTGCTGCCGCTGATTAGCTGTCAGAGTTAAAGTTTTAACGTGAGTGCAATGAGTTGGTTCTTCGAGGGCAAAAAATAGCAGATGATAGTAGCCAGTATCTGCTAAAATACGTACTATTCTTTGCCCTCTAATATCTTTTAAATCCAAAAAATAAGATAACCAACGTGTCAAAGCCAAGTCACCATCATGTAATACTGTTATCCAAAATAGCATCGGATACACATTCATTTTCGAGATAAATTCCGTGCTATTGTTTTTATCTAAAAATTGAGTTATCTCTTGCTTGGGTAACATTGCCCAAAAAGTTGCAACAGTTCCCTGGGGTGTATGTAACAAATGTGGAAAACCAATTGCTGCGATTGGCTTATTTTTTGGCCAAGTCTTCTGCAAACATTCTTTTTCAGATAATCCAGTCAGGGGTATTAACTGTAATGCAGTTGCTTGTTTGTGACTATTATTAATAATGCTGTTATCCTCGTCAGAATTATTTTTAATAATATTTAAATATTCGAGAATTTCATCGATACTTTGTGGGCGATCGCTGACTTCTTTCGCCAAACAACTTAACACCATTTTTTTTAATACCGACGGTATCTTAACATCAGGAATCACTTCTTCAAATGGAATTGGTTCTTGAAAGCGATGCGCTTGATACCAATTACCAAAAGAATGACTTTTTATCTGGAATGGATTTTTACCAGTCAGCATTTCAAACATCAGTATGCCCAAACTATAAATATCTGAGCGCACATCCATTAGTTTCCGTCCTTCCATATGTTCGGGGGAACAGTAAGGTAAACTCCCGATAAAAGAATCTGTTAACGTCATACCACTACGTTCTGTGAAAAATTTGGCAATACCAAAATCAAGAATTTTTACTATTTCGCCTTTTTTTGTATCCTCGGCAATAAATATATTTTCGGGCTTTATATCTCGGTGAACAACCGGATAAATCTCCCCTTTGACGCTAACACCTTGATGAGCGCATTCCAAACCCGAACAAATTTGCAAAGTAAAATCTAAAAACTTAGATATTGTTAAAGGCTGTGAAGTGATTATCTGTTTTAAGTTTTTGCCTTGGAGATATTCCATTACATAAAATGGAACTTGATCGTCCGTCAAGCCATAGCTTAAAACACGGACAATATGTTGGCTTTTACGACCTAATTGAGCACCAATAAAAATTTCTCTACCAAAGCGTTGAGACATCTGCTGATTTGCGATACTCAGCGATAGCATTTTGACCGCAACAGGCATCCCACCTTTTGCTGTATCCTCGGCTAGGTAAACCCGTCCCATTCCCCCTTTGCCAATCAAATCTCGAATTAAATACCGATTATTTAAAAATTTTCCAATATTTACATCTAATTCTGTCTTTTGCATTACCATATTTTTAATCTGATTTTCCGCCATAAAAATACTTTTTTATAAAAAACAAAATTAGGAAATATAGTGAATGAAGGATGAAGGAAGAAGGAAGAAGGAAGAAGGAAGAAGGAAGAAGGATGAAGGAAGAAGGATGAAGGAAGAAGGAAGAAGGAAGAAGGAAGAAGGAAGAAGGAAGAAGGAAGAAGGAAGAAGGAGGTTTTTAGATAGGGGTTCAGACCCCAACTCAAAACGGAGGACTTTTAGGGGTCGGGGTCTTAAACCCCCAGTGAGGATAAAATTAATTCAGATTTTTATACCATCAATTATTTTTAATTAAAATCAGAATAAATCCATGCTAATTTTTGGTTGATTGCCTCTGAAACTAAATGCAAAAGCTTGTAAAACTGGTTTAGCATATTTATTCTGCGAAACGGATGAGAAATTTCACTGAAACCTTTAAGAGGCTGCATTAAATGGTCTCAATAAGTCAGTGAATACACGCATTGGTTAGAAGCAAGGGTAAAAGGCTGGTTGAATTTGGAATTCCCCTGCCCCTTGCCCCCTGCCCCCTGCGCACTCCTCAACTACCTATTGGGTGCTAGACGGCGTAATAATCTATCTAACGGTGATTCTTTCATCCGCAGTCTGAAGGCTAAGATTTGGGTACGCTGTACTGCCTGAAAATTGTTGTCGCTCACAAGGATCAGCGATCGCTGTCCATCGGGTAGAGTAGGCCCTAGGGTTAAGCCTTCAATGTTGTCTAACAGCAGGTCTAACTTTCTTAAGTCGAGTAGTAGTTTTTTCTGAACTGGTTTGATAGATTTGGAATCAACTGCTAAAAGACTGTCGATGCTGCTAATGTCCTCCGCTTTTTCTAAGGAAACTTGATACAGTGCAATAGAAAAGCTCAAGCCAGTGAAAGTCCGTTCTAAACTCAGGAAGTGTCCTTGATTGTCAAGAGCGTACAAATCAGGTAGACCAGTGGTGAACTTACGTGAAAGATTGAAAAGTGAAGAAGAGGGCTCTGTTGGATAAAGAAATTCTTTTTCTGCTTGCTTGGTGAGTAGGTTGTATTGCAAGATACGACAAGGACTGCTGACTTTTGGCTTTGCTTCGGAACCATCTTGAACCAGAGCATTTTCTGTTGCTGTGAACAGATTTTTTTCATCAGGTGTAATGGTCAGACTTTCAAAAGCCAAATTGTTGCGGACACCTTTTTTACCATCACGAGAAGGCAAAAACTTATCTGGTACTGGTAGTGTTGTTAATTCTTTTCCATTCGAGATGGAGAATTCTTTAACAAAAGGATTAATCAATTGTCTAACATCACCCTCAGAAGAAATAAATACAGTTCCTTGGTTAGTTAAAGCAATACCTTCTGTATCAGTAGTACCGGGACGAAATGTTTGACCAGTTTCATTCAATAGTTTGGTGACTCCGACAGGAACAACACCACCATTTTTCAACAAACCTTTGCTGAGGTCTATCTTTAAGGTATAAAATCGGGCTGGGGCTTTTTCCCCACGGTCATCAGAGATAGCGTAATAAACCTGATTTTTGGCATCATAGGTAATTCCAGATAACCCCCCCACGAGTGTTTTTTGAAAAGTTAAACTTGTGGGTAAAATAGCCTCTCCAATAAAATCTATACCAGTTATCTCAGCGGCTGGTGTCGATAAAGCAGGGAAGATGAGAGTGATAATTAGAATCGGGATACAAAAGTAAATAATTCGGGGAAATTTGAAGATTTTTTTGATTAAGTTCATGGAAAGCTGTTACTCAACGCTGAAACTCACAAAGACGATACCACGCTCTTGTGACAACCCAGAAGTAACCGATGTAACGGATATTACAATTTTTGAGTTAGAAATTTTAACTAAAAATCGGGTATATTTAGTACTATATCACACCAATTTTGATGGGTACATAGTAGCGCTATAGCGCATAAGAATATTAATAATTTAAGTTATAATTTTGCCCAATCTAACTCAAATAATAAAAACATAATGTCATACAGTGATTTTAAAACTCTTGACAAAGCAATTAACGACTTGAACCTTAATCTTGAGGAAATTCATAACCTATTTGCTCAAGTTTCTCCAGTGCAAGCGTCTCAAAGATTGAGAGAAACTCTAGAAGAAACCTTAGAACTAGCTACTAATATCAGTACCGAAAAAGCAAGATCGGAATTAATTATTACCCCAATTCTCCTAGAAGTTAGAAGAATGTTTCAAGGTAAAATTGGTTATTTCTCAGGGACTTCATTTAATGTAGACGAAAGTAAAGGACTCAATGGAGTATGTGATTTTATTCTTAGTGCTTCAGAAAATCAGTTATTAATTACTGCACCAGTTACCACAATAGTTGAAGCAAAAGATAATGATATCAAACTAGGTTTAGGACAATGTGTAGCGGAAATGGTAGCAGCTCAATTATTTAACGAGCGTAAAGGACGAGCGCAGAGAATATATGGGGTAGTCTCAACTGGCACCCTGTGGAAGTTTTTAACACTCGAAGCAGAAACCCTAAAAATTGACAGGACTGAATATTTTATTGCACAACTCGAAGAAATTCTTGGAATTTTAGCTGAACCATTTAGGAAATAAATGATTAACTGTTTGCCAAAAAATTCACCAGCCAATCTTTAACGCTGCGGGTAGCACGACAATCATCTTCGTTGTAGCGTTGGATAGCTTCCAAAAAAGTGCGATCGCCTGTTTGCAGCCATTGGTCATACCAGTAAATACACTTAGCTCCACTGGCTTCTTGATCGCGCCATTCAAAGTCCAACCAGCGAGCGATCGCTTTCAAGGCATAACTCTCTACAGGCAATGCAACTTGAAGGATTAATTCTTCGTATATATCTACAAAACGATGCAAAATCGGTTGTATATAACTGTATGGGGTACGGTAAAGTTTTCCCAGTCGTTTTATAGTATCAAATTCATAAACACAAAAATGGTAAATTGGGGCATCAGGATACAGTGAAACCAATTGAATAAATTGTTGCCAAATTATTTTTTCATCTTCCAAGCTCTCTGCGAGCAAAGAATAGAAATATTCTGTATTTGCTTGTCTGTCAACAATCAAAACTCCCAATAGATAATCTAAATTTAAATCTGGTTGTGCCTCAATATCAAAGTAAATCTCTACGCTGCTTTCCTTTGAGCGATAAAGCAAGGAGTGTGATGTGTAATCATCCTCATGGGGCACAGGTAATCTCAATGGACGATTCAATAGTAGAGATTGCGCTTGTAGTATCAAGTTGGGTGCGACTTCCCGCTCGAAACCGGGGAGATTTTCCAACTCAGTTGGATTTGCCTGCGCTAAAGATTCCAGACTTGTAATATCCAAAGTTTTTAATTGAGTATAACGACCCGGTGTTACACCTGGTAACAACGAGAGATGCTTCTGTGATTTGGCATAAGTATAACAAGCACTGTGCCAATGACAAAGACTGCACTTTTGTCGAGAAATAAACACCTCTGGGGCTTCATCTTTTCCTTGAGTTTCAATATACTCCTGCATAATCCGCTGCATTAATGGCGTCCATTTGGACAAATCCACAGGATAATTAGCTTCTTTATCCCGCAATATTAGCCAAGCTGTTTCTAACTCAGCTTGCTGCACAGTCGCCAAAACTTGGGCGTGAAATGCCGCAATAACTTGATATTCTTGTTTGGGACGCTTACCCAGTTCAATACTCAAAGGAACGTACATCCAATCTCCAAAGCCGGAATTCCCAGGTCGCTTGAGAAGTAAATCTGGACGTGAGAAGAGGGTGTATTCTTGCTTAGTAGTGGCTAAAAGCACTCCTTGATGAATACACTCGACCCCTTGCTGCATCAATTCCAAAGTCGCGGCCTGCCCAAGAAGCCAGTCTCCCCGTGGGTAATCTGGTCGTTGATATGTAAATTCAGCCAAAATCCTCATCTGATGAGCAATTTTGTCCTGTTGTAGTTTTAACAGTAAATAATCGGCAGCATCGCGTTGCCCCTTGTCACCGCGACTATCCAAATAGGGTCGGCGCTTACAGCGCTGATATTGCAGCAGTACTTCGGCATTAATTAACATTCCTTTAAATTAACAATAAAAAGCACCAATGGGAGTAACACAGATAACTAAAGTTATTGTTCGTAAAAGCACAGATTTTTAGTGGTTAGTTGTTGGTGGTTAGTTGTTAGTGGTTAAGAGTCGTGAATTTGTAACTCCTAACTCCTAACTCCCAACTCCTAACTCCGCTCCTCTCAACTCCCAACTCCTAACTCCTAACCCCCATGACATATCGAGAACAGTTTCCAGCGTTAAAGAATAAAACTTATTTTAACTATGGTGGGCAAGGCCCGATGCCGCAAACAGCAATGGATGCGATCGCTCAAGCGCAAGCACACATTCAGCACATAGGACCTTTCGGTAATGAGGTTAATACCTGGATCTCAGAAGAAATCAAAGCTACTAAGGTGGCGATCGCTTCTTTGCTATCTGTCCCCCCAGATACGATCGCTCTCACGGAGGATGTTACCGTGGGTTGCAATATTGCAATGTGGGGCATTGACTGGAAAGTTGGCGACCATATGCTGCTGACCGACTGCGAACATCCTGGGATAATCGCGATCGCCCAAAGTATTAGTCGCCGATTTTCTGTAGAAGTTACTACTTGCCCAATTATTCAAACTCTTAACGCTGGCAACCCTTCACAAATTATCGCCCAGCACTTGCGCCCCAATACCCGATTGGTGGTTTTGAGCCACATTCTCTGGAATACTGGGCAAGTTTTACCACTTGACAAAATCGCCGAAATATGCAGAAATAATCAGACGTTATTACTTGTAGATGCAGCCCAGTCCGTGGGTTCAATGCCTCTGAACTTAAGCGAATTAGGGGCAGATTTTTATGCTTTTACAGGTCACAAGTGGTTGTGCGGCCCTGGAGGTGTGGGTGGTTTGTATGTGCGACCAGAAGCGCGAGAGAGCCTAATGCCGACGTTTATTGGTTGGCGTAGTGTGATTTGTGATGCCCAAGCAAAACCAGTGGATTGGCATCCCGATGGACGGCGTTATGAAGTAGCTACTTCAAATTATCCGCTTTATGCAGGATTGCGAGACGCGATCGCTATTCACGACAAATGGGGAACACAGGAAGAGCGCTATCAGGAAATTTGTCGGTTGAGCGAGTATATGCAGCGACGTTTAGGGGCGTTACCTGATGTAAAATGTTTGCGGACTTCTCCACCAGAAAGCGGTTTAGTCTCCTTTCAACTCACCAACCCTCAGCCCCAAGCAAGTTACAAGCTAGTGCAGTTTTTAGAGTCACAAAATTTATTAACTCGGACAATTCTCGATCCAGACTGCGTACGCGCTTGCGTCCATTATTTTACTCTAGAATCGGAAATCGACCAGTTAGTCGAAGAAATTAAAAAATGGGGCATTGTTGGTGGTTAGTTGTTGGTTGTTGGTTGTCAAACAACCTGACTAACTCCTAACTCCTAACTCCTAACTCCTAACTCCTCCAATCAACTATGCAACGTCCAATTTTATATATAGCAATCACTAACCACGGATTTGGTCATGCAACTCGTACAGCATCCGTTGCAGCGACAATTCAAAAATTATGCCCAGAAGTGCTGATAATTATGACAACAACAGCACCACGGTGGTTGTTAGAATGTTATATGGAAGGTGATTTTATCCATCGTCCTCGGGCATTTGATTTGGGTGTAGTGCAAGCAGATAGCTTGAATATGGATAAGGAAGCGACTTTAGGAAAGTTACAGGAAATTAAAAGGAATCAAAATTCGTTGATTGCATCCGAAGTCAACTTTATTCGTCAAAATCGCGTTAATCTCATCTTGGCGGATATTCCCTTTCTATGCGGCAATATCGGTTCTTCCGCGAATATACCTTGCTGGATGATGAGTAACTTTGGCTGGGATTTTATCTACAGAAGTTGGGGTGGGCATTTTAATGAGATTGCGGATTGGATTAGCGATTGTTACTCAAAGAGCGATCGCCTATTTCGTCTTCCTTTCCACGAACCGATGTCAGCTTTCCAAAATATCACAGACGTTGGTTTAACAGGCGGTTCCCCCCGTTATACTCCCGAACAATTGCGCTCAATTTGGGGAATAAAGACACCACCACAAAAGACAATATTACTTACCTTTGGAGGGTTGGGTTTGCAACAAATTCCTTATCAGAACTTACAGCAATTTCCCGATTGGCAATTTGTCACCTTTGATGGATCTGCCCCAGAGTTATCCAACTTACTTAAAATAGGCGATAAAAAATGGCGTCCTGTAGATATAATGCCTATTTGTGGGCGAGTCATTTCTAAACCTGGGTATGGTACATTCTCCGAAGCGACAAAACTAGGATTACCCATAGTTTCAATCGCCCGCGATGAATTTGCAGAAGCAGCTTTTCTTATATCTGGGATTGCTAATTACAACCACCATCAAATCCTCACACCATCGGAGTTTTTCCAAGGTACTTGGGATTTTCTTCGTCAACCAACCCAAGTACCAAAACAATCCCAAACTATCCCTAAAGATGGAAATGAAACAATAGCTCACGCAGTAACAAATTATTTACTAGGTAAATAAACTTATAAAAACAAGATAAATTATTTGTTTTTTTATAAGAACTCTAATAACCTATGACTCATTACCAAAAATTACTAAAAATCTCTACTGCTGGTAAATCTTTATACAACATTACGCCAAAAATTGCGGAAATAGTCGCAGAGTCGGGAGTTGATATCGGTCTTTGTACGTTATTTTTACGCCATACTTCAGCTAGTTTATTAATCCAAGAAAATGCCGATCCAGATGTCCTTATGGATTTAGCTAATTTTATGGCAAAACTGGTACCAGAAGCTACAAATTACATCCACGATGCTGAAGGTCCCGATGATATGCCAGCCCACATCCGCACTGCACTAACTCATACATCAGAACATATTCCCATAAATCGCGGTCAATTGGTATTGGGAACTTGGCAGGGAATCTATATTTGGGAACACAGACAACGCAGTCATTCCAGAGAATTAGTTGTCCATATTTCAACATAGGAATTTATCAATAGAATCTAAGCTGTTTGGGCTATTTAAAAAATAAAGGAAGAAGTTCGAGGATGTAAGGATGCGTCATAAAGGTTACTGGAAACCCGTCTGGGAAACCTCTCCCCGACAGGGAGAGAAACTTTGAAACCCCCATTCCCTCTGAGTGTTGGGGGTTAGGGGGGTTAGGTTTCAAAGGTTTCGATGTTTCTAACGATACGCATCCTTACATCCTCTAACTTCTTCCTTCTTCCTTCATTCAATAGATATGAAAATTGTTGATTTGATTACTTGGTTTGAAGCATGGGCAAATCCTGCATGGTGTGAAAGCTGGGATAATTGTGGTTGGCAAATTGAACCAGGAATTAAAGATGAACCCGTCCGGGTGTTGGTATGTTTAACGCCAACTTTAGCCGTTATGGAGGAAGCGATCGCTCTTGATGCTAATCTAATTTTTGCCCACCATCCCCTAATTTTTAGTCCACCCAAATCTCTACGCATTGGCGATCCCATCGGTGAAATGGCCCGGTTAGCTTTTACCCACAAAATCGGCATTTACAGCGCTCACACCAATTTCGACCAAGTACAGGATGGTACCGCTGATGTTTTGGCACAAATTTTAGAATTGGTAGAAGTTTCTGTCATAGAACCGAAGCAAGCAGGATTGGGATATGGTCGAGTCGGGACTTTACAGCCATCTCTAACATTACAGGAGTTGCTCACCACCATTCTTCTTCGACTGTCTCCTCCAAATCTGATTTTTTCCCCAACTGCCGATTTACAGCAAAAAATTTCCCGAGTTGCCGTTTTGGGAGGTTCCGGTGCAAGTTTTATTAAGGCGGTTGCCAAAACTGGTGCAACAGCTTATTTGACGTCTGATTGCAAATTTCATCAGTTTCAAGAAAGTCGCGATCGCAATCTGATTTTAATTGATGCCGGACACTACGCCACCGAACGCCCCGCATGCGATCGCCTCGTGCAAAAATTCCGAACCTTAAACCTCGATTGGGTGCATTTAAGCGACAAAGATGAAGATTTTCGCCAATTTTTCTCCACTTAAGTATAGTGATACTTTTTAGTACAAATCCTCTACAGGAGATTCTATTGATGCTGTGTATTTTTTAGCACCATATAATTTGAATGGATATTCGTGATGATTAAATTGGTATCCTTCATATCAACCCTAAAAGCAGCGCAGAGTGTAAGATGAATACTAAAGTATAGTTTTTGTGTGACTAAAATCACATCTTTACTGTAACGGTAATCACTAGCATCCGTTGGTCTGTATCAACTCATAGGAGAGGGAAATGTTTCAAAATGGAGATATTAAATCCCAAACTATGCCTTAATTAAAATGATTCGCGCAATCGTTGAATCTGCTTTCCAAACTGGATGTCTTAGTGTTGAATCTGAGGGCCTGCTGCACCAAGTACTGGCAAGCAAAAGTTATGATTCAGATGATTTAGCTTCCCTTGGAGCTTTAGGCAAAGCAGTTGACGCAGGTCAAATCAAACGAGAGGCATCCTCAAATCGATTTATGAAATTCCCCCTGCAGTAGAAATAAAGCTGACACTCTCAAAGATTGAAAAGACTCCATTCGTCAAAAAGCCAAAATTGATGGAATCGCAACAAGAAGCAATCAAGGCATAATCATAAATTAAAAACTATTGGGGTGAACTTGATTGAAAACCATGAAGGTCAGCTAGAGAATAAGCTAAGATCAAATACATAGGGGTAAAAGTAAAGCCGAGTCCCCCATACTCCCAACAATGCCAATGATTACAATTAGGCAACTCAGACAACCGCATTCACCGTTTGTTTTAGAGTATTTTTTAATACATGGTGGGAAGGACTCACCAGCAAGTACTAACCTAGTTAGGACAAACCCCGAATTGTGGAATTTCTATGAACAAGACATTCAAAGAATGGCCCGAGCCATAGATTGAGTTCAATTGGTGGATGAGCCAATGGTTTGTGACCCAAGATTTCCAGCTATATTGAAAACTACAACTGAGTATGAGGGCTTGGGTCAATGCCAGCAATGCTTGAAAGTTCGTTTTACGGACTTAGAAAGGATGCACTCTTATTGGGAATCAAGCCCAAATGTTGACATTAACTACGTTTAGAAAGGCAGAAGCACTACATGCTACACCGCAAGATTTATCAACTGTGTTGCGACGGGCGGGAGGTATGTGTATTCTTGCGGGACCAGCAACGCTGGATTGAACGCGCCCGCATCCTCGACATCGAGGGAGATCTAGTCACCCTCCGTTATGAAACAGAAGAAGAAGACGAAGTTTGTTCTTGGGAAGAAATGGTTCGGCTCGAAAGTATTGGCGCTGTAACGCAAAAACTCGCTTCAGTGCCACGCGGCAACGTCGAACCACTCATGACTGAAGATTGTCCGGAAGCTGAACGCATTCGCAATCGTTATACTGACTCCAATCCAGAATAGTTAGGAGTTATTCGTCATCGGTCAATAGTCATTATTTATGACTATTGACTCTCACTCATCCGCTCAAAAGCAGGACAGTATCCTTCAAGAGTCACTTTGAAGTTATACAAAGGAGACGCGGGGTTCCAACACCGCTGTCCTCTTTGATGTCGGCACGTACCGCAGCAGTCTACATCAGACAAGATAAAGCGATCGCTACTTTGGTGGGTGAGTTCTCGTTGCGACAAGCCGCGCAATACGAGTTCTTCTCCCTGCCAACGCGCTTCTATTAAACCCGTATCGCCAAATTGCCGCCACCGGGGGTCAACGGTAATGGCATCGGGCAGTGTGACTGTTACGACACATCCCAACTCTGTTAACTCGCCCTCATAATTAGTTTCTGGGGGCGCTGGTTGTAAAAATGTCTCCCCAATCAATAATTCTACTAATGTGCCAGCGGCGGGAGAATGTACATGGTAGCGGTTTTGTAGCTCATCTAAGCTAGTCAGGTCTGCTAAGTAAGCAGGAGAGCCATGTACGAAAACGATATGTTGTGGTCGTAAGTTATGAATTAGTTGAGTGGTACCAGGACCGTCGCTATGTTGCGCTAAAAGATAAGTTTCGACGGTATTGATTGCTGGATATTCTTTGTTAATTTTTATATCAGTTTTTTCTGGGATGAGGATCAGCCAAGATCCCGTACCGATTTGACAGTATTCGCCCAAATCAGTTGTATAGTCTGTGAGAACGATACAAGGGGAGTTGCCAACATTGGGACGCTGTTCTGCATCTAAACGACGCACCCGAGGACGGACTCGTTCATCCCAAAACAACGGTTGATGGCGGGCAAAATTCTGAACCGATGGGGGTAAGTGGGGTAAGAGTTCTAAGTAAGCATCGCAGCCAATGGCGACAGTACCATCTACCCAGATATCTAAATCCCTGCCGGTGAAGTGGTGATGACTGCGTAAAAGCATCAACAATTCTTGACCAAGCCCCAAAGCCGGTGTGGGAAGAAGTACAGAACAACCGTCAGCGATCGCACGATTAATTCTTTCAGCTAATTGGTTTTCTTGGTTGCGACGGTGGGGATGGCGGGATGTACCATAACTTCCTTCGATAATTAGCACATCAAACTTATCCCCGCGTAACTCTTCCAAACGCAAACCTTCTACCAACCGAGAGTTGGAGAGGAAAAAGTCCCCAGTAAACAGTAGCTTGTAAGAGCGCTCAACTGTCGTGTAGGTCAAGCTAATTGCCACAGCACCCGGTAAATGTCCGGCAGGGAATAATTCTATTACTAGCCCATCTTTGATTACGATCGGCGATCGCAACGGCAAAGCCTGACAAAAATGGGGAATATCCTGACGTTCTGGCCAATTGAGGGGCAGTAACTTGCTTGTCACCTCACTGGCGTAGATCGGTAAAAGGGGAAAAGCTTCATGGAGCGCCAGCAAACCTCTAGAATGGTCTGGATGGGCATGACTGGCGATCGCAAAATCTGCTGGTAATGGCGAACTACCCCGACGTGCTGATTTTGTCAGACCCTTTACCAACCCAGAAATATCTTCCAAGCCACAGTCAAGGAGAATACGGTGTGGCCCCATCCGCACCAGTAAACACAAGCCCTCATTGTGATGCTGGACGGCATAGGGCATACATTCTAATTCCGCTACAGCCGACCCACTATCAACACCTGATTGACTACGATCGCGTTCGTCGCCGAAGGCTCCTTTAGGAGCATTGCTCATGCCTTCCTCCCCTCCAAACTTTTCGTTATGGATATTTCCCACAGGTTTCAACCAATGCAGGGACGTAACAGAAGCACAAAACGTGGAGATTTTGTTTTTATTAATTTTCCATATCCCCGTGTCCGGTGCGTCCCTATGTCCGGTGCATAAGCCTCCACTCATCAAAGTTGCTTTGACGGATTTAAGCAAACTATGGGCGCTTAGGCTTTACGCAAAACATAACCAAAGTAGCGGTAATTTATAAATTACCGCTACGTTCAAGTAGTGTTTCCTTTACATACAACTGCGTAAGTCTTGTTTATCAATGTGCAGAGCCATTGCCATGATAGTTGTCAGAATCATAGAAGCCATTTTTTGTGCCGAAGAACAAGCAGGACACAGTAAAAACAACTGTCAATACAACTAAAATTAGCTTTACGTCCATTTGTTGACTCTCCTCTACTAAAGACCTTTTTATATTATTAAGGCTATTCCACCATAATCCGGGAATCGGCAGAAAATCTTTACCATGCTCGCGTGGCCACAGCAATGGGTCAATTTCTTACAATTAGTCAGATTTTAAAATATGTACGGTTAAGCTGTCTATGCGCTTAGATCACAAAAAACTTGATTTGCATTTTCATCCCAATTACTTTGTGGCGACTAATGTCAAGTTTAGCTTGTTTTGCTAACCTAGCCCGGTTCTACGCCCTGTGGAGCATTTGTCATAATTTATGGATTTGAATTTTGGTTTTTTAAACTAACAAATAATACTATCTTCTGGATGGGTATCCTGCTCGCCCAATCTTGTAGGCAAGCAAAACACCATCCCAAAATCATCTTTTTACAAAACTTTTGGGCGACGAGGTGAAACTCTAGGAGTGGGATTGGGACTAGGTGTGATTTTTGGTTTCTGTTTAACCACAGGAACAGAGCTAAAGTTGTAACTCAAAATCTGAATAACACTAGTATCCGATAAACTACCAGAACTGACAGAAATACTGTCACCATCGCTACGACGTACAGTCATTCCCTGCATTAAAGTTAGAAAATCATCGATTGGCGAAATTTCACAGTTAGCAGCATCAGCCGCTTGAGTGCGGTAATGGGTCGGAATCACCAGTTTGGGATTTAACACCTGTACTGCCTGCTTCGCTTCCTCGGGATTGTAAGCTTTTGAACCACCACCCACGGGTATTAGCGCCACGTCAGGACGGCCCATAAGGATTTTTTGCTCAATAGAAATTGGGGCAGCAGCTCCTCCTAAATGCAGGATACTCACTCCTGCTTGCTTCCAACTCCAAGCTGTATTGATCCCAAACTGCTTGCCACCTTTACGATCGTGATCTATGGCAATTCCTTGGAACTTCATACCTTTGAAGTCGTAAGCACCAGGTTCGTAAATTAACTTGGGATTACCTGGTAACCCTTCTACTGCACCTTCATCCAGCAGTTGACTGCTAATCAACACTAAATCTGCCGCCACCTTTGGGAGACGATATCCAGCGGTACAACCAACTGTGCGAAAGGGATTGACGAGAACTCTCGTACCGCCACCAGTAAATAGAAAGCAAGTATGACCCAACCACTGAACTGATAAGGACCCGTTAGATTGTGCGTCAGCCTTCAATTGAGAACCCAAGTTAGTAACCAATGCTGTTACCAACCCTGCCCCAGCGTAGCCCATCAACTCTCGCCGTTTCATAAAAACCTCCGGGAAGCTTGGAAACCCATATATTCAAGATGCGGTCCGAAACACTAACAGAATTCTTATAATGCTGCTGGTTTAGTAAAATTGGAGTAGACACGATGACGATTAGTGACCGTGAAACCCGGTGAGCAGATGACGCTATGTTTAAATCTACAGTTCCAGGCATACACAAGCAAGTATTGGTATCCTCATTTTCCCGACTGTAATTGTTCCAGAAAATTACGCAATAACTGCTTACCGGAATTTGTCAGGACACTCTCTGGATGAAACTGCACACCCTCTATGTGAGGATAGTTCCGGTGTCGCACTCCCATGATTGTGCCATCTTCTACCCAAGCAGTTATTTGCAGCACTTCTGGACATGTCTTGCGGTCAATAACTAGACTGTGATATCGGGTTGCGGTCATCGGATTCTTTAATCCTCGAAAAACGCCGACTCCAGCGTGAGACACATCAGAAGTTTTACCGTGCATTAATTCGCAAGCAGAGACGATATTACCACCGAATACTTGACCAATGCTTTGATGTCCCAAACATACGCCTAAGATTGGCAAGGTGGTGCCAAACTTTTCGATTAAATTTAACGAAATTCCAGCATCTTCAGGACGTCCTGGGCCTGGGGAAATCACAATGGCATCTGGTTTTAATATTTCAATCTCTTCTAAAGATATCTTGTCGTTGCGAAAAACTTTAATCTCTGAAGCGACTGGAAACTCTGTTGCAAGTTCTCCGAGATACTGTACTAAGTTATAAGTAAAACTGTCGTAATTATCGATGATTATAAGCACAGCAATTAAGCTCCTGGTTCTTTGTTATTCAAACCAAATCCGCTTATATTACCTTGTTTGAACCTATAAGGGGCTCATGATTGTCGTTTATTTTCCAAATACTCTGCGATCGCATCACCTACGTTATCTCCAGGCTTGTATACCCGTGAAGTTGGGTTCTCAGAATGCAGCTTGTCAAGATAGGCTTGTAGGGCTTCCTCATTATCGCGGTGTGCTAAAACATAAGCTCTAAGTTGGAGCATGGTCATTATAGTGAAGTCTGGCTTTACACTCATACAAACCTCCATTGCCCATTAGATTCAATTTCAATATTAATTTCTTCTCTAGCCAATATAATTATATTCTCAGTTCGCTTATCTACGGTCACTAAATCGATAGAGCAGTATTTGCTGGTAAGGTCACAACAAAGCTGGCAACATTTTAATGCCTGCGCTGTAGTATACATTTTTCCATTCACGATAATATGAAAACATTATCCAGTTCACAGCATACCCTTTTCGAGTTCAAAACCTCAGCAGAATAAGCCAACAAGCCAAGAAAGAAGCTTCAATCATTCCCTACAAATTTATGAAAGGCAGCGCTAAGTATTCAGGATTGAGTAGCTGACAGAATTAGAATTAGCAGGGGAGGAAGCAGCAAAGCACAAGCTACCAGCACCGCAACGAAAGCAGAAATAAGTACAGCACCCGCAGCGCAGTCTTTGGCAATTTTGGCCAATTCGTGGTAAGTCTGTTTAACTGTTAAGTCTACAAGGGACTCAATCGCTGTATTCAGTAACTCCAACGCTAAAACTAAACCACTAGTTATGCCAATTACTGAAATTTCTACTGCCTTGAGATGTAAAAAAAGGCTCAAGCCAATTGCTAGGGCACAGACGCTTACATGAATGCGAAAATTGCGTTGAGTTAGAAATGCATAGCTGATTCCAGACCAAGCATACTTAAAGCTAATAAACAAATTAGAGGCAATTTGCCAAGATAGCTCTCTGTCCTTGATCGCTAGTGTTTCTAAATGCTTAGATGTGGGTGGCGACGAAACTTGTTGGGACATAGGAATAAAAGTTTAACAGCGAGTACATTAACAGGGAATTTTCACACTCATTGATTGGCAAGTAGATGCAATAAACTATTTTTCTTCTTGTGTATTATAAAAGCAAAACTAGCAAGCAGGCGAACTGACAAGTCGGCGCTTGCGCTCTCGCTATTCTATGTCAATAGCAATACCTATTGTCTTCAGTAAATATACTTGCTGCTCCAACATTCGCAGTAAACTTTCTTCATCCGGATGATCCCAGCCTACTAAATGCAGCAGCCCGTGAGATGCTAACCATGCTAGTTCCGTTTGTAAAGGATGTTTTTGTTGTTGAGCTTGTCGGCTGGCTGTATCGATTGAAACAATTATATCGCCGAGATATAAAGGCGCAGATGCCAAAATTTCTTCGTTTACAGGAACGTCTACCTCTAATGCCGCAAAAGCTAAAACGTCTGTCGGCTTGTCTTGGTGACGATATTGGAGATTTAGCGATTGAATTTCACCATCGTCACATAAAAGCAGTCCGATTTCGTAAGCTTTTGCGATTGGAATATCCAAATCTAGTATTTCTAGCCAACGATTAAACCAGTTTTCCCAAGTTTCGGCAGTAATTCGGTTGTCATTATCCCCAAAATTTACAGTTTTTTCTGGGGAGGACTCGTAAAAAGAATCTTGTAAATATAATTCAACTTGCATTCCTCACAAACTCCCCTTTCTAGACATCCAAATTCAAAATAAAGATTATTTAGTCAGTGGTAGCAAGTCTCTTGACTATTTGTTAAATGAAGCCTATTTTTTTGCATCTAGTGAGTCAGGTAAGCAAGACCAACGAACACAGCTAAAAGTCCAATTGTAGTTAAGGCAAAATGTTTTAACGAGGTGCCACCTTTGTGCACCATGTTTCGCATCGCGAGTTTAACGTAGGAAGGTTTGGATTCAGTTGAGGAATTACTCATGATGATTTGATAAAAAACTCCAATATTACTGTAACAGTTCACTTGATTGACAGTTGCCACTTTGCCGGGGTTGGGAGTTATGAGTTATGTATTTTTAACTCCTCCCACAACAAGTGACAACACAGCTCCTAACTTAGTTAAGCAGAAGCGCTTTCTACTAGCTGATTTTCTTGACGCAGATAGGATTGGATGAACGAATCAAGTTCACCATTCATCACATCCGCGATCGCCGTCGTTTCCACACTCGTACGCAAATCTTTTACCATTTGGTAAGGATGAAATACGTAGTTGCGGATTTGATTTCCCCAAGAAGCTTCGACCATATCGCCCCGAATTTCGGCAATTTCCGAAGCTCGTTGTTCTTTTGCGATGACTAGCAGCTTGGCTTTCAAGCGAGCAAGGGCTTTTTCTTTATTTTGCAGTTGGCTGCGTTCTTCGGTACAGCGCACGGCTAGACCTGTGGGAAGATGAACCACCCGCACAGCTGTTTCGACTTTATTGACATTTTGTCCACCTTTACCACCAGACCTGGTTGTAGTAATTTCTAAATCCTTGTCTGGGATATCCAACTGGACTGTCTTGTCGATTTGCGGCATTACTTCCACCCCAGCAAAACTAGTTTGCCGCTTGCCGTTGGCATTAAAAGGTGAAATTCGCACTAAGCGATGAGTGCCCATTTCTGACCGCAAGTAACCGTAGGCATAACGCCCAGTTATTTCCAAAGTTGCAGATTTAATTCCCGCTTCTTCACCCTCGGACTCTTCTGCTAAAGTTACCCTGTACCCGTGAGCTTCTCCCCAACGGGTATACATCCGCATCAGCATAAATGCCCAGTCTTGAGCATCTGTACCACCAGCACCAGCGGAAATTGTTAATACAGCCCCTTCTTGGTCGTAGGGACCCGAAAGTAACTGTTGCAATTCCCATTGGTCGAGTTCAAGGTTAAGTTTAGTAACCGTAGATTCGGCTTCTTGCAGTAGGGACTCGTCGGTTTCTAGTTCCAAAAGCTCAACAACTGCTCTGGTATCTTCCAGATTTGCTTGCCACTGATGGTACTGTTCGACGTGGGATTTCAGTTCGTCCAGTTCTTGCAGTGTTTGCTGTGCCTGATTTTGGTCGTCCCAAAATTCTGGCTGGGCTGATATTTGTTCCAGGTCTTGAATTTTGGCTGTCAGTGCAGGTAGGTCAAAGATAGTCCTGGGTTTTACCCAGGCGACCGGACAAGATTTCGATTTCGCGTTTGATTTCTAGAACTTCCATAGTATTTCTTAACGATGGAGCGCTTTGGATTTTAAGCAGTCGCTCTCTATTTTATTGGTCTTTTGATTCTAGCGATAGTTGAGCAAATACTTTTGCTTTGACCAAGTAGAAAATTTACGTATATTTTACTGTTTCTTTACACACATTGTCAGTTTCGGTCAGATTACGGGTGTAATAACGAGAGACAGTATCTTTATATCGCCAATCGTGAAAAAATTTGCTCCTGCTTTTTTGATCTTAATTTTTTCTGGGGCGATCGCCCTTGGCGACTCCCAAGGAGTTATCGCTCAAACAACTAATATCAACCCAAAAATCCCGCGTTTTAGCGGTAGCTTCACAAGTACTGGTGCTGGTTATGAGGAACCATATTTCAGCATTCAAGGCTTTATTCCGATAAAACACACTCCCGCAAGCAGCCTCACTTTCTTTGAAGGACAGTTGAATTTTTTGACTGACTCCACTAAGGGCGGAAATCTGGTGCTAGGACATCGATTTAAAGGCAATGGTAACGAACTTTTCGGGGGCTACCTCGCTTACGATGTCCGTGATACGGGGAACAATGTCTTCTCCCAAATTGGCTTTGGGTTGGAAAGGTTGGGAAATTGGGATGTGCGAATTAATGGTTACTTACCTCTAGGAAACACCAGTAAACAGACGGCAGAATCTCTTAGTAGTCCGCGATTCTGGCAAAATTTTCTGGTGTCAAATGCCCAAAAACAATTTCAGGTGGCGCTGGCTGGTGCCGATATTGAGGCTGGAGGACGATTGGCAGGGCTGGGAGAGGGCGATTTGCGGGGCTATGCTGGCCTGTATTACTACACAGGTGAAGGTATGAAAGATGCCATTGGTGTTAGAGGTAGACTGGAAGCCCGTCCTACGGAAAATCTCCGCTTAGGCTTAATGTTGCAACATGACCCGGTGTTTGATACCCGATTAGTCTTGAACTTGGGAGTCAGTTTTGCTACAGGACGCGCTCCTCATCCCAAAGAACCCAGCATTTTTGCTCGAATTACAGATCCAGTTGGGCGCACCCCAATAATTACTGTGAGCCAACAAGCTCGCAATACGCAAGTTGTCGCCACCAACCCGGAAACAGGCAAGCCTTGGCAATTCCGCCATGTAAATTTGGGTACAGGCAATGGTGAAGGTACTATTGAAAATCCGACTGGAACGGTACAGACTGCTTTGAATATCGCAGAGCCGGAGGATATTGTTTACGTCGATTTTAGTAAAAATCCAGGAATCGATAGCTTCTCAATTCCCGATAAAGTCTCAGTCTTATCAACTAGTCCTGTTCAGACTATTGATACAAAAGAATTTGGTTTATTACAGTTGCCGAAATCAGGAAGCGGACAGCTACCAACAGTCAGGGGAACTGTGACATTGGGCAATGATAGTACATTATCCGGGTTTGCGATCGCCAACGCTACTGGAAATGCTATCCAAGGTTCTGGGATAAATAATGTTACCATTCGCGATAACCAAATTACTAATCCCACGGGACAGGGGATTGGTTTGAGTGGGGTGGGTGGAAATAATTTAATTGCGAACAACAGGATATCGGGAACAGCAGGTCAAGGTATTTTCCTGCAAGGGTTTGGCGATGGTCAACAACTGTTCACAATCAAAGACAACACTATCAGTAACAGTGGCGCTCAAGGTCTGGTGGCACTAGTATCTGGCAATGCTAAACAAGAAATTATTGCAAGTAATAATCTGGTAAGTAATAGTACTGGAGCAGGGGTATTTATCCAGGCAAACGATAATAGCCGTCAGGTATTTAATCTTGACGGTGGGATAGTTCGCGGTACTGTTAAAGATAGGCTGGGTGAAGGGGGTCAAGGGATTTTCATTGCGGCAAATAGCGCAGCACAGCAAACTTTTACTCTGGATAAAACTAGTGTAAGTGATAATGTCGGACAAGGGATTTTCTTAGCTGCTAATGGTACAGCGCAACAAAAGTTTATATTGAATTCACCAACTGTTAACCGCAGTGGGGGACAAGGGATTTTTGCTCAAGCGAATGAAAATGCAAAACAACAATTTGAGATTAATCAAGCGACTGTTAGCGGTACAGTTAAAGATAGTAATGGTGATGGTGGACAGGGTATTTTTGTAGCCGCGAATACTCAAGGACAACAAAAATTTACTTTGAATAGTTCGACAGTTAGCGACAACTCAGCACAAGGCATTTTCTTAGCTGCTAATGGTGCAGCGCAACAGAATTTTTCTGTCAATATACCAACTGTCAACCGCAACATTGGTCAGGGTATTTTTGTTCAAGCTAATGGAGCTGCAAAACAGGAATTTGAGATTAATAAGGCGACAGTTAGCAGTACACTTAAAGATAGTAAAGATGATGGCGGTCAAGGTCTTTTTATATCAGTTAATGGTGGGGCACAGCAAAGGTTTAATTTGAATAGCCCGACGATAACTAACAGCGCCGGACAAGGAATTTTTATCTCCACTAGTGGCGATATAAACAACCCAACTAACCTTACACAACAGACTTTTACCCTGAATAATCCTACAGTTAATCGCAGTCGCGGACAGGGGATTTTTATCCAAGCTAATGATAACGTTAAACAAGAATTTACTATTACTGATGGTAAAGTAAATAGTACAAATTTGGATAGCAAAAATGAAGGCGGTCAAGGAATATTTGTGCAAGCAAATGGTGTGGCACAACAAAACTTTATTATTGATAACTTAACAGTCACAGATAGTGCAGGACAAGGGCTTTTTATCCAATCAAATACAAATGCCAATTTGAAGTCAACTCTCAGCAGGAATATTATTAATAATAGTATATTCTTACAAACAAATGGTAATTCTCAAGCCACTTTAAATATTTTGGAAAACCAGCTTATTGATGGTTTAATTGTCGGAATGAATAGCAAGCAAGCTATGTGTTTAGCCTTGCGAGGAAATAACAGTAAAACAGGTTATTTATTACAACAGAATTCTGGGAAATTTCAAGTAGTTGACCGGGATAATGTCGCTAGTAAAAATACAGGTGCAGTTACTTTTCAACCAGGCAAAGATAACTTTATTAACGTGCCTGCGTGTCCTTAATAAATATAATTTTTGGTTGGATTTGAAGTATACGGGAATATTTATAAATATGTTAAGAAATTTAAATTTCCGGGTGTGTTATTTTCGAGAGTACGGCACCACCAATAATTCAAGGTGCCGTACTAAGAGCGATAGTACTGCAGTACGGGTGCAGGTGGCAAATAGCGTAACGGCACAACTTTTCAAGACGGATTTATGATTGAAGTACTTCCATGTACAGATGCATCATTTTTTTGTGTAGTGTAATACAAAACTTACACAAAATGAGCAGAGCTAATTAACTCTAATGACGGTCTAATTTCAACCGACTAAAACAATTGGAGCGGATTATGGTGTTTCATGAATCTCCTGTCGAACAACAAGGTCAGTACCGCTACGAGCCAAATGGTTTAGAACGTAAAGGTCCCGCACGAATTTTTCCCCACTCGGGGCAAGACGGCGTGTTGCACTATGTCTTGACTAAACTGCGTGAAAATCTTCTCCACAAAGGGCAGGTATCGCAACCCTGGAGTCTACTGTTGCATCAGATAGACAGCACCATCAATAAACTAGACGAAAACTGGGTACAGATAACAACGCTGCTGGTAGACTTGGAGATTTTTCAGTCCGGATGGTTTAACTTTCATCTGCCACCCAACGAACAATTTAATCAAAGCTTTATCCGTAAGCGCAAGGAAATGGGAGAGATTTTAATGGCAGCACGCAAAGCGGCCAAAAATGACATTTCCATCGGTGATAAGAATGAAAGTCAGCGACAAAAATTTTACCAGGAGATAGAAAAACGTGGGCGATCGCGTCCCTTGGTGAGCCTGATTCACCAGCGGGAGGGAGGCTTGAGCGATCGCGAATTTGCCCGTCAGCGGTTAGCAGGGCAAAATCCAATGGTGGTGCGTCGAGTTCAGGCAGTCGATCGACCGATTCTGCAAGCTTGGGCAAATCAGCCCTACAACTTAGCGGACGGCAGTAATTTAGACCTAATGCAGTCATCTGCCGAAAACTGTCTATTTATTGCCGATTATCCCCTGTTCCAAGACTTGAGAGAGCCAGATTTGCAACTGGGTAAGTATGTGGGTAGTCCGGTGGCATTATTTCATCGTTCCGAGCGGGGATTGGAGCCAGTGCTAATCCAACTTGAGAAAGGTAAAGTTGTGACTCCCACAATAGCTGGGGGGGAGCCAGATGACTGGATGCGGGCAAAACTCTACGTTCAGACAGCCGATGTCACCCATCACCAACTAATCGATCACCTTTGCTATACCCATCTGGCAATGGAGGCATTTGCGATTGCGACCCCTCGACAGTTGCCTGTAAATCATCCTCTCTATAGGCTACTGCATCCTCATTTTCAGTTCCTGTTAGCGATTAATACACGGGGCAATACGATTTTATTGACAGAGGGAGCCGCCATCGAGAAGCTGATGGCTCCTACCAGAGCAACATCTTTGGAATTGATGAATCGAGCCTATCGTCAGCGCTCTTTCCAAGACTACTCGCTGCCAAACAACATCAAACTTCGAGGAATCGAACAAGAGTTCCTGCCAGAGTTCCCTTACCGAGATGATGCTTTACTTTTGTGGGAGGCGATCGCACAGTACTGTACCCACTATCTCCAACAATACTACCCAGACGACCGGGCAGTGCAACAAGACCCCTATCTGCAAGCCTGGGCTGCGGAATTGGGGGCACCCTTAGAATCTCGTCCCAAAACAGAGTTTCCCCAAGCACCCGTATGGTTGCCCAGAGAGTGGGTAGCCGAAGCTGGACTAGAAGTGAATCAGTTACCTAACTATTCTCGCGTGCCTGAGTTTCCCCCTACACAGATGGCAAATCCTTGCTTTGGTGAACTTACTAGCCTGCAACAACTTATAGACATTGCAACTCTAGTTATCTTTACCTGCGGTCCCCAACACGCAGCAGTAAATTTTAGCCAGTTTGATTATCTTGGCTATGTGCCCAATGCGCCGATGTCTGGATATAGCCGACCGGATATGCCAAGTCCGATGGAAAAATTGCTACCTCCCGCAGAGCAAGATTTGACACAGATGGAGGTAACCTTTGCCCTGAATGGGATTTCCTGGGGAAGACTGGGTAGCTCCGAACTCATTCCGTTTTTGGATAAGGGCGATCGCTCCGTTCTGGAACAGTTCCAAAACAAGCTTGTGGAAATTGAACATCAAATCAATGCACGCAATCAACAGCGTCTGTTAAATACTGCTATTGAGTATCCCTATCTCTTACCATCTCGCATTCCTAACAGTATCAACATTTGAAGAAGGAAGAAGGAAGAAGCCACAACTCAAAATGGGCGAGCTGAATAAGTCGGGGTATTAAACCCCCATAAGGAAGCGGATAGATAAAAATCAGGATAAAAGCTGTGGTTCATCCTTGGAACCACAGCTTTTTGAGAAATTGGCCTATTGTCGAGAAAAAATTAATCTCTCCCATTTAGGGCAATCAACAATCGCAAGATAAATACAAACAAGTTGATATATGTCAAGTACATTGACAACGCTGCTGGCAAGTATTGGTCGTTGCGATAGGTACGGGGCAGGATGTAGAAATCAACCACCGATGCGCCAACAAACAAGAATACACCTAAACCTGAGATGGCGATTTCCAGCCAATTTGGCGTGTAAAAACCAAACATGGAAAATAAAAATTGAGCCAGACAAACCACAAGCAAGGCAATTACACCTAGCTGAATGGTTTTTGTCAATGCCATGCCGTCAGAGTCAGAGAGGTTGGAACCAATTTGACGGGCAGCAATAAAGGTGACACCACAACCGAGAGCAGCGATCCCAATGCCTTGAATACCTACCCCTTGCGTTCTCAGTGCCATAAACACTAAACCGCTCAGAGTATACCCAGACAAGAGGCTGTAGGTTGCCAAGAGTGGTAGTGCAAGGCCCTTGTTACCTTTTTCAGCGACGTTTTGGGCAACAAAAAATAAAATTAACTCCAGAATGACCGCACCAATAAAGGTGGGAAAGAAGAGTCCGGGGTTGGCACGAATAATGCTTAAACCGCCGTAGGTACCCAATGCGGTCAGCACCAAACCACCACCGACGTAGGGTAGAGCGTTGGCAATGACGTTTGGTCCGACTAAGACCTGAGTTTTAGCTTCCCGAAAAGCGTCACGAAAGTTGCTAGAATTGCTCATAATTTAATTACTCCTTTTTAAGGGCAATTTTGCTGTTTACCACCATTCTTACGCAAATATAGAGGCTAAAGCTAGGGAGTAAACCCGTAAGAAATGGTCAAGAGACTATTTTCAGCATTGGTTCGCTACTGATGATATTAGGTTATACCTGCTGACAACCCTCATTCAGTCCTAATAAAAGGCATAAATTATATAACTGGAGAAAATAAATGCGTATAAATACTGAACTGCTGGGTCAGACTCCCCATAAGTTCAGTAGAACGACGATGGTTTATTCTTCCCTGAATAAGGAAAATAAATTACAGCTTTGATGAAATATTACGCAACTCCATTTCTCTAAGAAAAGAGTTACTACAAAGGAATTTATATGGCAACATGTCAGTCCTCTTTGCGGTCTGATGGTATCGATTTATTGCACGTATACCACCAGAACCCCTCTATTAAACTTCGTAATCAACTTGTACAGTTGCATACTGGCTTAGTACGGAAGATGGCGCATAAATTTAGCCATCAATGTAATGAGCCTTATGAGGATTTGGAACAAATCGGTTATTTCGGCTTAATTCGGGCTATTGAGCGTTTTGATCCCAGTCAAGGCTATGCTTTTAGTTCCTTTGCCGTGCCTTATATTCGGGGTGAGATGCTGCACTTTTTACGCGATCGCAGTACTCTATTAAAGATTCCCCGCCGTTGGCAGGAACTATACAATGAGGGGCAAAAAATTCGCAAGGAATTGGCTATGGCTTGGGGCCGTCCTCCCAAAGATTGCGAGATTGCCAACTTACTCCAAGTATCTCTGCAAGAATGGCAAGAAACTAAATTAGCGGCTCAAAATCGGATGCCTTTGAGTTTAGATGCAACTGTAGTCCACTACGTTGATTGTCAAATTACTTTAGGAGAAGCCTTACCCTGTCCGCGTTCTGCCGTACAGCAACAACAAGAAGAAGAACGCCAACAACTGCAAGGGGCTATCAATCAGTTAGAAGAAAAACCCCGCATGGCAGTGGAAATGGTTTATTTAAAAGAACTTTCTCGCAAAGATGCTGCGAAAAAAATCGGCACCAGCCCAATGACAGTAACCCGCTATCTGCAAAAGGGAATTCAGGATTTGATGTGTTTCTTACAGCCACACGCATTGTCTAGTTAGTGGTTAGTGGTTAATGGTTAGTGGTTACTAAAACAACCAACAAATAACAACCAACAAATAACAACCAACAACCAACAATCAACAACTAACTAATTATCGAGCTTTTAAATCTGCGATCGCTCCTTTGGTCATGGCTGCAATGGCTTTATCTGTGGCTTTTGGCAAATGATAATACTTGCCTTGTGCTGTTTGTGCCAGTAATGAGGCAAAGCCAGTGGAAACAAATTTACTTTCCGTATCAATCACCAATAACTGCATTCCTAAAGCACGTATTCTAGAGGCAATTTCTAATAATTCTTTTTTGATATCCGGTTTTTCTCCTGGTTCTTGGGGTTCACCCAAAGAACGTGACAAAGGAATATTCCCGCGTCCATCGGTTATCGCTACAATTACTACTTGCCCTATATCTCCACTCATCCGGGCATTTATACCGACCCGCACAGCTTGCGTTAAACCATGTGCTAAGGGTGACCCGCCACCGCAGGGCAACCTTTCTAAACGGGTACGGGCTAAGGCAATGGAACGTGTCGGTGGTAACAATATTTCTGCTTGTTCTCCCCTAAAAGGAATCAATGCCACTTGGTCGCGGTTTTGGTACGCTTCTGTTAATAGCTGCATCACCGCACCTTTTGCCGATTGCATTCGGTTAAGTGCCATTGAGCCGGAAGCATCCACTACAAATGTTATCAGCGCCCCCGCTTTGCGTGCTAAACGCTTGGAACGGATATCCCCTTGTTCGACATATACCCGCTTTGGATTTGAGATTGATGATGAGTCCTGAGTTTGTCCCCTGCTCTCATGCCTTTCTCGTCGTGCTTTCTGGTACGGGGCAGAGGCTCTAAGTGTGGCATCTATGGCGATGCGACGCACTTTGCCTTTGGGTAACATTGGCTTGACGTAGCGTCCCCTGTCATCTGAGAAGATGACGCTGCGACTGCCTGATTTACCTTGACGCTGTGCCATACTAGCAAACAATAGTACGCTGGGATCGAGTATTACCCCTTCTGGATCGAAGATAAATTCTTCCGGAATGCTGGGTGGTTCTTGTTCTGGTTCCTCTTGATTTTCGTTTTCTTCCTCTTTGTCTTCCTGTTCTTCGTTAGATTCGTTTTCTTCCTCTTGTTGATTTTGTGGGGGTGGTGGTGGTGGTTCTTCCGGTGGCGGTGTTTGAATAACGGTAGCGCGTGGTACAATTACAAGTTCTACGGCATGACGCAAGTCTTCGGCATTGACTGTTGTCCGTCCTTCTAAAGCTGCTGCGGCTTTGGCGACGCGGACGGCAAATAATTCTGCCCGGTGTCCCTGTACTTGGGCACGAACAGCTTCATCTACGAGGTAGGCAATTTGTTCGTGGGTGATAGTGACTTCTTTGAGCCATTCCCGTGCGAGAATGATTTGGGTTCTCAGTCCGTCAATATCTTCCTCATATTGCTGTAGAAAATCTGTGGGAGATTTGGAGTAAGCGATCGCAACTTCAACTGCTTCAACTCTCTGGTCTAATCCCAATACACCATCAGCGGAAAGGACGATCGCTATTCTATCAAGCAAATGTTCCCGCAATACTCCTTCTTCTGGGTTGTAAGTGGCGATAAACAAAGCTTTACAAGGATGCTGAAAACTTATGCCTTCTCGCTCAATTTGGTTGCGTCCCTCAGATAATACTGTTAAAAGCTGGTTGCTGATTTGCTCATCAAGTAAATTCAGTTCATCTACGTACAACACACCCCGGTTACAAGAAGCGAGCAACCCTGGTTGAAATATCGTATCCCCTTGTTTAACTGATTGTTCCACATCCACGGAACCTAGGAGTCTATCTTCTGTGACTCCTAAGGGAATTTGCACAAATGGAGAAGGGATTATTTCTGTTTCCCCCTCACGAAGAACTGGAGTGGGGTTCTGCGTCAATAATTCACTATCCCAGTCTTCTGGATGATTGGGGTCGCAGTTACTCACTCCACCTTTGACTACTTCAATCGGTGGTAACAGAGCGTGGATCGCACGAGCCATTACAGATTTGGCTGTACCACGACGACCGGCGATCGCTACTCCCCCTAAACCAGGATCGACTGCTGCTAAAAGTAATGCTAATTTTATCGCTTCCTGACCGACTACGGCTGTCAGGGGAAAAGCAGTGATGGTAGGGTTTAGATTGGCGATCTGCATTTTTTTCGGCTTTGCTAGTCCAACCTTTCAGTATACTAAGGTTTATGCTTCAATGTTATTTGTATATAATTTCTGTACCCGGAGGGTGTCGGTAAGGTAAGTAGCTTTTTTTTATTTAACCGCGAAGACGCGAAGGACGCAAAGAAAGAAAGAAAGAAAGAAGAGTTTTTGTGTAAGTCGTGGTTGTAGGGACAAGCCACATGAATTGTCCCTACGTTCCTTATCTATAGGCCTGTTCCAAACAAAGCTTTAATTTCTCTGCCAGCACCTGTACATGAGGTTCTGTGAGCATGGAAACGTGATTGCCTGGAACAATTTGGACGGAGAATCCTCCTTTGACCAAATTATCTGTCCAACCGTAATTAGGATCTAGTTTATATCCTATGCCGGGGTAGCCGTCATCTGATTCGCGCATATCTCCTGAAACTCCCAAGATGGTTAATTTTCCTGGATAAGGTTGGATGACATATTTATCTCTTGCCTCATGGTTGGCTAAACGAACGATGTCGTGAGGTAATAAAGCTTCGATATCCTCTATCGGTTTACCAGATGCAATTTTCAGTTTGTTTTTCAGCATCAGTGTCAGCCACGGTAACCAGCCTTTTATCTTTTTGCCGAAATAGGAAGGGCCTTGTTGGAAAAGTTTCTTTAAATGAATAGGCACTCGCTGTAACAATGGTAATCGCAGTTCAACGCCTGGAACAGGGGTATCAAACAAGACTAGCAAATCAACTTGCTCTCCTTGCTTGTATAGTTGCTGGGCTATCTCATATGCCACTAAACCCCCAAATGAGTGCCCTCCAAGTAAATAAGGGCCTTTCGGTTGCACGGTTTGGATCTCTTTTAGATAGTGAGATGCCATGTCTTCCAGTACGCTGTTAGGAATCTGTCCATCCAACCCTTGTGATTGTAATCCGTAAAATGGTTGTTTATCGCCCAGATGACGTGACAACTCATAGTAGGATAAGACGTTGCCCCCCATTGCATGGATGCAAAAGAATGGTGGTTTGTCACCTTTGGGCTGAATTGGCACTAATGATGACCAAGATGCAGACTGTTTCTTCTGATTGACTAGTGCTAAATTTTGTTCTTCACGGATAATACTGGCTAAAGCCTCCACTGTTCCTGATTGGAAAAGGGTTGCTAGAGGTAGATTTATTCCGAATGACTTCTGAATTTGCCAAAATAGTTTGACTGCAAGCAAGGAGTGTCCTCCCAATTCAAAGAAGTTATCTCTGACACCAATTGCTTGTAAACCTAAAACTTCTTCCCAAATTTTGGTTAATTTATGTTCTAACTCATTTTGAGGAGCAACAAAACTTTCTTCCACCTCTTGCCTTTGATCTGGCACTGGTAGAGCTTGTCGATCTACTTTACCGTTGGGAGTTAAAGGTAAACCGTCTAGCATCACAAACGCTGAGGGAATCATGTATGTGGGCAGCTTTTGGTTGAGGAAGCGCCGCAGTTCATTAATCGTAACTTCCTCTTGTGGGACGATATATGCTACTAAGCGTTGGTCACCCGGCTGGTCTTCACGGGCAATGGCGACTACGGATCGGACTAAGGGGTGTTCGCCCAATACCGTTTCAATCTCTCCAAGTTCAATCCTTACCCCCCGGATCTTAACTTGGCGATCCATGCGACCCAGAATTTCTAGAGAGCCGTCTGGCCGATAACGTCCGCGATCGCCTGTGTAGTAAAGTAAGTCTTGTTCGTCGTTGCGGTTGGGGTTCTTGACAAAACGAGAACTATCTGATATTGAGGTATTGATATAGCCTAAGCTTCGGAATGGCGTGCGAATGACAATCTGCCCTGGTTCACCGATGCCGCACAGTTGGTTGTTTTCCGCAAAAACTAGTGCCTGGGTTTCTGGAAGTGAGGAACCAATCGGCTGTACTTTTTGTACAGTTTCAGGAGTTACCCGGTAATAGCACTTGGCCATCGTCGTCTCTGTTGGTCCGTAGAGATTGACAATTTCGCCAGATTGTGGAAATATTTTGCGCCACTGACGGATGAGTGTATCTTTGAGGGGTTCTCCGGCCAAGAAAACACATCTTAAGGCATTTAAAGAAACATCGGGTGGCACATTGACTAACCATGACTGTGCTAAGGATGGGACTGTGTGGATTAAAGATATTTGCTCCTGTTCCAACCACTGGAGAATTCGGGCTGGTTCTAATTCATCTCCTTCTTTTGGCAGACAGAGAGTTGCTCCACTAGTCAAAGGTAAGAATACATCTCTGAGAATGACATCAAAGGAAAACCCGGTCAATTGGGCACTGCGGTCTTTTTGACCAACTTCAAAAGTCTGACGCTGCCAGGTGAGGAAATGCCCCATTCCTTTGTGACAGCCCAACACCCCTTTCGGAACACCAGTGGTGCCGGAAGTAAAGAAAATATAAGCGGCATCGTCACCAGACAGTTTCGGTAGGTGTAGGGATTCATTATCTATATATAGACTAACTCCAGTGTCTGGATCGACGCTGATGATATCCAGGTACTCCCATTTGGGTTTTTGTAGCGATTCGCTGTCTATATGTAATAGGCACTTGGCTTTAGCTTCCTGGAGCATCACCTGCTGTCGATGAACTGGAAGCTTGGGATCGATATTTAGTAACACACCTCCACTCAGGAGTACGCCCATCATAGCAGCGATCGCCCCAAAGCTTCGCTGTCCAAATACCGCTACTACTTCACCCTGTTTGACTCCATGACTCAGTAAAACCCGTGCTAGCTGATGAGCGCTTTTTGACAATTCGCTGTAATTCCAAGAGCTAGAGCCTTGGCTGACTGCTGGATGTTCTGGGGTGCGGTTTGCCTGTGCGGTGAACATTGCAGTCACTAGTTCGTACTCTGGTTCAAGCAACACTGCACTCGGATCGGGAAGCAAAGTTTGGGATTCTGGAGTGACGAGAGAATATGAACTGATTGGGCGATCGGGAGTAGCTACAATCTGGTTGAGCAAATACTGGAATTGATTTAGAAGGCTAGTCATGCGAGCAGCAGAAAATATAGCCCGCTGATATACTATTTGCAAACTCACATCACCTAGATGTTCTTCCAGATACAAAGTCATGGAGAATATTGACTCTGGTTCGTTCAGTTCTACGGGAGTGAGGGTCAATCCAGGAAATTCTAAAGTTGTCTGGGGAGTGTTGATGAAGTTGAACATCACATCAAACACTGGACTTCGGCTGAGGTTGCGTTGGGGATGTAGTTCCTCGATTACCTTCTCGAAGGGTATGTCTTGATGGGCATAGGCATTCAAAGCTACTTTCCGCACCCGACTGAGTAATTCCAAGAAAGTTGGGTTACCCCCAACGTCAGTCCGTAGGGCAAGGGTATTAATGAAACAGCCAATCAAATCCTCTGTCTCAGTTTGGTTGCGACCGGCGATTGGAGTCCCGACAACGATATCTTCCTGGGCTGTATAGCGGTAAAGTAATATCTTGAATGCCGTTAATAAGGTCATGAACAAGGTACTGTCTGACCTTCTTGAGAGTGCTTTGAGGTCTACAGTGAGTTGCTTTGGTAGGACTAAAGATTGGTATGCCCCTTGGTGGTTCTGAACTGCTGGACGCGGTTGGTCAGTGGGTAATTCTAGAGGTGTAGCACCCTTTAATTGGTTTTTCCAGTAATCTAACTGAGTATCAATTACTCCCTCGGATAACCATTGGTTTTGCCAAGCAGCAAAGTCGGCATACTGGATGGGCAATTTTGTCAAGTCTGGAGGGTTGTTGTTTAATAAAGCTTCGTAGATTGCTGCTAACTGTTCCCATAAGATGCCTATTGACCACCCATCAGAAGCGATGTGGTGCATGACCAACAGCAGTATATGCTCGTTCGGCTCTATTTCTAACAAGGTCGCTCGCAGCATCAAATCAGAGGCCAAGTTGAAGGGACGGTGTGCCTCAAGATTTAAGAGACGTTGTACTTCCTCCTCTTGACTGCCAGTCGATTCAATTATTTTTAGTTCAACTGACCTCGGTTCCCCAATTACCTGTATGGGGTTGCCATCAGATGATGTGAAAAAATTGGTTCGCAGTGCTTCATGACGAGCAACGATCGCATCCAATGACTGTTGCAATACTCCAACATTGAGCTTACCTGTTAAGCGTTGCGTTGTGGGAACTAAATAAGCTGCGCTATTTGGGTCTATCTGCTCCAACAACCACATTCTCTGTTGGGCAAAGGAAAGTCCTGAGTCCCGATTGGCGGATTGGGAAATTGGTTGGGATTTTGATACATTTGTATTAGTTGGGAGTTCGGCGATCGCTCTTGCAAAACTAGCGATCGTTGGTTTCTCAAACAGTAAACCCAGGGTGACTTCTATAGATAAGGTTTGACGAACCCGAGAAACAACTTGAGTTGCGAGCAGAGAATGTCCCCCTAATTCAAAGAAGTTATCTTCCACACCTATTTGTTCCAGACCGAGAACTTGTTCCCAGATAGCGGCTAAGATTTCTTCTTTGGGAGTGCTGGGTGCGATAAAGCTGGTTGACCGACTGAAACTGGATGAATCTGGTGCTGGTAATGCCCGTCTGTCCACTTTACCATTGGGGTTTAATGGCATAGCGTCCATGAATACAAAGGCCGCAGGTACCATGTATTCGGGTAACTCCAGTAGCAAGAAATGGCGCAATTCATCTTGACTGGGGATTTGCTCAAGATGGCCAACAACATAGGCCACAAGCCGCTTGTCACCAGGAACATCCTCTCTCGCCATGACTAGAGACTGTTGCAGTCCTGGATGTTGACTGAGTATGGCTTCAATTTCTCCCAACTCAATCCGGAAGCCACGAATTTTTACCTGGTGGTCAATCCGACCCAAAAACTCGATATTTCCATCTGGTAAGTAGCGTCCTAAGTCTCCGGTTTTGTATAAGCAATTCGATTTTGGATGTCTATAGATTTTCGATTGTGGATTAAGATATTTGTATTGTGCGCGATTCTCCGTAGAGGCTAGGCGATCGCTAGATTCTGAATCCTCTAATCCCAAATCGGTAAGGGGGTTGGGAATAAACTTCTCTTTGGTTAAATCAGGACGATTGAGATAACCCCTAGCTAAACCAAGTCCGCCAATGTGCAATTCTCCAATCTCACCCATAGGCACAGGCTGCAAATCCTCATCTAATATATAAATCTCTACATTAGTAGTAGGTTGACCAATGGGCGAAAATATGTAATCAGTTCCACGCTCACAAGTCCAGTAGGTGACATCAATGGAAGCTTCTGTCGGTCCATAGCAATTGAGTAATATATTATCCAAATTCAGGCAGTTCAGGAAGCTTTCTGCGAGTTCTATTGATAAAGCTTCACCTCCCGAGGTAACGTGCCTGAGAGATTGACAGTTCTCGATTCCTTTCTCTTCTACTAAAACACGGATTATCGAAGGTACGAAGCCGACGATGGTTATCTGCTGTTCGGCAATTGTTTTAACCAGATAAGCACTGTCCTGATGTCCACCAGGACGAGCCATAATTAATTGTGCCCCGAAGCACAAGGGCCAGAATATCTGCCAAACTGAGGGGTCAAAACAGAAAGAAAAGGTTTGTAATACTTTGTCTCGTTCGTTTATTTCAAACGTTGCTTGCCGCCACTCTAACATATTCGAGATCCCAAGATGAGGAATCATCACACCCTTGGGCTTTCCTGTAGAACCAGAAGTGTAAATTACATAGATCAGGTTTTCTGGTGTTGTCTCACAGACTGGATTCTCTTCGCTCTTTTCAGTTATCGCTTCCCAATCAGAGTCCAGACAAACTACTTGCGCTCCATGTTCTGGTATCTTCTTGACCAATTGCTCTACAGTCAGGATTACAGGTGTTTGAGTGTCCTCTAGGACGAAGGCTAACCGTTCTAGGGGATATGCCGGATCTAACGGCACATAAGCCCCTCCAGCTTTCAGAATTCCCAACAATCCCACGACCATCTCCAGGGAACGCTCCATACAAATTCCCACCAACACCTCTGGTCCTACTCCCAAGGTACGCAAGTGGTGGGCTAATTGATTGGCATGGCAATTTAGCTGTTGATAAGTAAATTGCCGCTCCTCAAACACCACAGCTATAGCGTCTGGTGTCTTCTCTACTTGCTGCTCAAATATCTGATGTATACATAAATCCTTGATATCAAATGTTTGTCTGTAATTAATCTTACTTAATGGTTTTATCGCCAAATCTGGCTTGATGTATAAATTGTTGTTTATTTTCATAGATGTGAGTCTCAATCTAGTTAATTGGTTAGTTCACTTAATTTGAGGTATTCATTACGTAAAATTAAGTCGTAGTAAGGGATTAGTATGCAATTGCTACCAAGTAAAAAAACGATTGTTGATTACTTTTATAACAAAATTAATCGGAATATTTGCTCATGCATGAACGGAATGAAGCATTTGTTCTTTTGCTATCTGTTGCCTTGCTAACTCCAATTCTTCTTCAGCTTTTCTTATCCGACTTTGGTCTTTAATTCTTTGCTTAAATTGCTGTGAATACACAAATTCCATATGGTGCAAGTAAGCTTGGAGATACTTAATACGTAAGTGAGGGTCTTCATCCATTAGAAAAACAACATCCGATTCAAACATATAGCGGATAGCAAACATGGGAATCGAACTTTGAAATGGACGGAAATTTGAATTGTGCGCACCAGGAACTTGATTATGTTTGTGAAATTCTCCTAACATCAGTCCTGACTCAACAAAAAAAGATTTAAGTCTTTTTTGAGTTCCATCAATGACTATATGAGCATCCACTATATCTATATCAGGTACAATAAGTAATAATGTTTTCCTGATGGCATCCACTCCCTCTAGTGGCCCTGTCTCAAGAAATATGTCTCGGTAGCGTGCAACACTTTCTGCAAACTGCTCTGGTTCCACATTTTTAGCACGAATAACTGCTAACTGCATACTGTTTGCCCGGATTGAGTGAGGCACAAAAGGGCATACAGGGCCTGGCCTTCCCAAATCAGAGTGCGGTTTTGCTACAAAATTTTTGGTCCACTGCATCGCTTCAACTAAGTATTGAAGGTCTTGTTGTAACTGGTCAATTTCAATAGGTGTATATAGCTGCATTTTCCTACCTTGATAACTTGTTAAAAGTGACTGTTGTCAGATTACATAAATATAAATAACAGCACAAAATGAAGCGAGCTACAAAAACATTAAAGAACGCTACTGGGAGTGGAAATGAGTTTATTTACTAGATTTACGAAAGCAGTCTAAAGAATATTTTCTACTTTTCATAGCGTAGAAAAGTATTTTTTCTAACTTGCTTTTGTTCCAAATGAGATTTGAGGTGTTACTTAAGTTGAATAATAAAACCCGTTTTGTTTTGTGCGGAATCAATATTATTCAAACCAAATATCTCCTCTTGTTGGATTGCTTATCAGTACATTGGTTCTAGTACTATGTACTATCCAGATTTAAAATCCTTGCTATCTAGGATTTCAGGTTAGTTATCTATTGCCAGATAATTGAGGAATCCCATCACTACATAAAGTACTAAAGAACGTCCACGCAGAAAAATGATTACAAACTATTTTGCAAACAATAAGATATACTGATGAAGAGTCATCAGCTTTTTTTCTGAGGATTAGGAAATCTGCAAGCATCTTGACAAAAAGTTTAGATTCTTGCAAAAGTTATGGACGTTTGATTCTTATCCCATATCTAGAATTTATCAGCATTCACAGATATATTTGTATGAAAATCAAAAAAAAATGATTACTTTCTATAAAGATACGATAAAGTCTTTGGATTTTACCTAATTATTTATGTGCCTAATAGATGCAGTGGCGCTTTCTAATTAAATAATAGAGTATTGATATAAATGCAGTCGTACTTGTGTAACGTTTTTTACGTATTATTACGTATGGTTATTCGGTAATATATAAATTTTGCGGCAAAACCGTCGCCAGCCCCCTAAATCCCCCAGAATTGGGGGCAGGGGGCAAAGACGAAAAACGTCGCAAGTCCCCTAAATCCCCAGAATTGGGGGCAGGGGGCAAAGACGAAAAACGTCGCAGTGCATTATAATTAAGTTTCAAGATCGCAAATCACGGGTTGGTTGACTGGCGGTTTACCGAATCGTTCCCAAGCACTGCCTCCCCGCAAAAACAGTTCCATCCAGCGAATTCGTTCTCCACCATTAGCCGCAGTCCAACCAGCGCTACCCGGAGCAAAAGCCAGAGTGCCTTGTGAAACCTGGAAACTACCATCTGAGTAAATAGCGTCGCTCACCACATTTCCAATACGGATGACACATTTACTTTGCGGTTTTAAGTGAACGGCATGGCTGGGGATAGTGGTTTTGATATTGCCATAGCCATCAATCCAGGCAATGTGGGAAGTCGGAGGATCGGGAATTTGCTCTATGTTCAGGACCTCACCCAGTAAGCTGAAGTCATCCTTAGCAATGGCAGTGGCTGCGGTCGGGAACACATCACGTGAGCGAAATTGCGATCCAGAACGGGAAACATTCACCCCTTTTAAGACTTTGGCGTGGTGCTTGATGAACGACAGCGTATATCCAGCATTGACACCTACCACTTTCACGTTTGGTGACAACAAGGCATAAGTTAGCCCCTCGCCTTCATTGTCTCGTCGAGCTTCTGGATCGTCCTGACGGGGGGCACAATTGTGATATATCAATCGTTCTTCTGGCCCTGGATTTAATCCCAATTGTGCAATCCAAAAACCCGTGGCTAGTGTACTGAATGGTGGCACCGAGAGTACATGAATTTGCGCCTGGGGTAAGGTCATCAATAATCGTTGTGTTACCTCAGTAAAGGCTGGGTCACCAGTACCATAGTCAGCAATCAGAGAAACTAACATAGATTGTCTTATGTTCGTGCGGCTACTTCCCAATAATAAATTACCAAACGGGAGTCCTCTCACATACCCGACATAACGTCCTAGGGTTTTGGTTTTGATGGAATTTCTTGGTTTTTAGTTCATACAAATTTTGTGTCCATTGTTTCCAGCGACGGAGAAGCTGGGATTGCAAGTAACTACTTTCAATCCGGCCAAAACAACGCGATTGAGCACAGTCCTGCCAGAAATGGTAAAGTCGAATATATGTGGAGGTGGTACTTATGACCCAAGCTCAAGCACAAACACACGAGACTCAACCAAAAATATACACCTTTGATGAGTTTATAGAATGGCTACCAGAAAACTCGGAATTCCGGTACGAATTGCATGATGGAGTAATTATTGAGATGCCTAAACCTAGAGGGAAGCATTCAAATTTAACGGGTTCTCTTATTGAAAAAATACTTATAACCATTAGAGAGATGGGTAGAGGTGACATTTGGACAATACCCAGAGAATCGATTATTAAACCGTACCGCGACAAATCTGGGTACGAACCGGATATTATTGTTTTAAATAAAGAAACTATCGGTACCCAGACACGCTGGGAAACTGAGTCAATTATTCACTCATGCACTTCTGTCAAATTAATAGTCGAAGTAGTTTCAACTAACTGGCAAGACGACTACTACGATAAACTTCGTGATTATGAAGGTATGGGCATTCCTGAGTACTGGATTGTTGATTATGCCGCCTTGGGTGGACGTGATTTTATCGGCTATCCGAAACAACCCACTATCTTTGTATACGAGCTAATTGATGGAGAATATGTAAAAACAATGTTTAGAGGCAATGACTTAATTAAATCCCCTACCTTCCCTCAATTAAACCTCACCGCGCAACAGATTTTTGATTTGGCAAGCTAGGATTCCCTTTAGTTCCAATTCCGGCACCTGAAATGTTTCTTAACAATTAAAGTTATTGACAGATGGTATAGCAGTATGTTAAGACTATACGCAGACAGCTAAATATCCGCACTCTAAAGCGCAGATGTTGATCCTTGTCTCAGTAACTATATTCCTAGTTGCCTGCTATATTTTTGGCAATCCCATTTGCTGAAAATTCAACCGAACAGTGGACTGTTGAATTGATTAAAAATTCACAACTAAGGCAAGCTGTTTTGGTGAATGTTGAGCAAGCTGGATTGTCAAAGATGCAGCAGGCAACCAGGAATATAATTACTGAGACTTGAATCAAAGAAGTGATGATTAGAAAGTTTTATATTAGGGGGTGTCCTTATTAAGGATGCGTCTTAGGCATAATACTTTTCTGTTCCTAGATACGTGATATTCCAATGCTGTCCAGAAAACTAAACAAAAATTTGGACAGAATATAATGACGAATCAACACAAAGCAACAATTGCAATTTTTTGTGATATTCAGAATGTCTCCACAATTCAAGACAAAGGCAATTACTTACTAGATTTTGCAAAATCTCAAGGACGTATAATTTGGAAAAATTTGTACTATAATTCACAGCATAAAAACCAAATTGATGCCAAAAATAAGTTAGAAATTATTGGTTTTAAATGTGTTGATGTTCCCTGTCCTTTAAAAAATAGCGCAGATAATCAATTGATAGCCGATTGTCTAAATGTGGTTGCTCGTAATCCATCGCTTAAGATAATTATCCTTGTGTTAGGAGACAGAGATTTTGCAGGCATGATTTGCGTTTTGCATTCTTTAGGTAAAAAGGTGATAATCTTTGCTCAACGTGGTAGTGCAAGTCCTAAACTGATTAAACTTGTTGGTGATGATAACTTTCATTTTGTAGATGAATTACAAATGAAGGAAGAAGTAAGGAGGAAGAAGGAAGAAGGAATAGCTAATAAAAATGCCCGTTCTGAGTTTAGAGCTTCAGTAAAAAGAAAGATGCTATAGAAAAGAGTTAAAAACTAACTTTCATCTGCGGTTAATTAATCCTTTTTTCTAGATTACCTTATTGTAATACATCAAAGCAAACTTAAAAATGCACAAACTTCTAACATTCCAAGATGATAAACTTTTACGTCGTGCGTTAACCCACCGTTCCTATGTTCATGAAAACCCTGGGGAAGGAGAACATAACGAACGTTTAGAATTTCTCGGTGATGCTTTGCTGAACTATCTCAGTGGGGAATATCTCTATCGTCGGCACCCAGAAAAAGGAGAAGATGAATTAACTCGACGACGTTCTGCATTAGTTGATGAAAAGCAACTAGCAAAGTTCGCTATTCAGGTAGGGTTAGACTTGAGGATGCGTTTAGGTAAAGGTGCCATTAGAGAGGGAGGTTTCACCAATCCCAATTTACTCAGCAGCACCTTTGAAGCTGCGATCGCTGCTTATTATTTAGATAATAATTCAAATATTGAAGCAGTTCGGGCTGTTGTCGAACCGCTATTTGATTCTGTACCAGAAAATGTTGTTGTATCTCGTTCTAGCGTAGATTCAAAAAATCGCTTCCAAGAATGGGTACAACGGAATATTTCTCATACTCCACCAAAATATGTAACACTGCAAGCTAGCGGTTCACCTCATACTCCAGAGTTCATTGCGAAAGTATTTGTCAGTGAAAAAGTTTATGGACAAGGTTCGGGACGCAGTAAAAAAGAAGCAGAGAAAGCTGCTGCAGAAGATGCTTTAGCTAAGTTGAAATTTTAGGAGGATTTGTTGATGGTTAATGGCAAAGTCACAGTGAAACTAGAACCAATTCCCACGGACGAGACTAGCCCAATTTCACCTTGCAACAAATTAACCAGCCGTGAGACGATCGCCAAACCTAACCCAGTACTATCAGGAACATAAGGTTTATCACCAGCACCAGCCCGAAAGTAGGGTTCAAAGATCCGTTTTTGGTCTGAAGGAGCAATACCAACTCCGCTGTCAGATACTGTTATTGTCCACTTCTTATCATCTAAGACACGAGCAGTTATTTTAATAGTCCCCGCTTCTGTGTAACGAATCGCATTGCTGACAAGATTCGTTACAATTTGCTGTAATAACAACGAGTCCGTAATAATTTCTTTGGAAGCTAGTTCGCAATCAACGATTATTTGTAAATTTTTAGCACTAGCTGCATACTGCAACATATCCCGCACATTATCAATTATTTCGCTGACATTGCTTGCTGCTAAGTGGAATTTCATCGTCCCCGCTTCATAATGCGAGATTTCTAGCATATTATTGATCAGACGTAGCAAGTGCCTGCCATTGTGTAACACCCGCTCAATGTGTCCTAAATCTCCTTTATTGTCCTTAACTTCAGTCTTTTTCTGTTCTTGGCGTAAAAATAAATCTGAATAACCAATAATCGAAGTCAGAGGACTTTTGAGTTCGTGTGCCAGGTGAGAAAGATTATCTTGATTGCTGCGAATTAAGCGAGTCAATTCCTCATTATTCAGCATCAGTGAAGAATACAACTGCTGTAACTCCCGCAATCGCTCCTCAACATAACTATTAAAACACTGAGCGATCGCTTCATCTATCACAGTGTCAATTAAACGCATTGAACGAATTATCTCACTTGCTGTACCACCCAGTAAATCCTCTTCTAAAGTATCAAATATTGCCATTCTTAAAAGTCGATATTCTCGGGCTATTTCTGTTGGGTCAAAGCCTTGCTCTGCACGGATAACACCATGCTGCCAGCTGAAATTAACTATTGATTCAATCTCACTACCCTGAGTTTTAGAAAGCACCGTCACCATCGCTTTCAGAACATCAGGAATATGATCTCGAATTGCTGTATAGGATAGCTCGTCGGCACTTTCAATCTGCCTATCTTTACGAACTGCTACAACCCATTTCTCTACAATTGATTCAGTTTTGTCGGCCAGCAATATACTAAAATCCATTATGTCAAAGTGGGCGAGTGGTAAAAAAATTTCTTTATAGTCTTAATAAATTTATTTTAGCGACTTATATCAAAAAAATACCAATATCGCAAGCACATAAAGAAGTAAATTTTAGCATAAATATTCGTGATGTAAAAATATTTACTGAAGGGAACTTGAGCAATAAAAAATACTAATCTTAAGATAGATGTTTTTACTGGGCAAAAATTTTACAACTATGTTATATAAATTTAAAGTAAGTCAGCCTAATCCAGCGGGTTCAGCAATCGCTGGAGCGGAGGAACCATAAATTGGGGCGAATCTCACAGTATCACAGGTTTGGGAGTTATGAGTCGAAAATTATAAACTCATATCATCTATTTCCTGAATATTAGAGAAGGGCATCTCTCAGCCCTAGCCCGTCAGCTAACTTCGCAGGCATTGAGAGGAGACTGTTGAAAGTCGGCATTATTATTAATGTTCCGATCTCATCAGTGTCCAAAGCTGGTACTGCTCAGATTGATTGTACCTGTGCGTAACTCTGTTGAGGTTGTCAATGGTATTTCAACTAAACGTAGCTGCTATCGTTGCGGTTGCTAGTCAAGCAGCCTGGGAAAAGGCAAAACCTGTGATGTTTAGGGATGTGGTAATATTACCAGCCCTTGGGTTTTTAGGAATTATTCTGTTGTGGTGGGTTATAGCTCTGATCAACCACGAATTGATGCCAACTCCGCCGGAAGCGTTCGTTGCTAATTTGGACTACATTTTACACCCATTTTATCAACGAGGACCGGGAAATTTAGGAATTGGTTGGTTGTTGCTAGCAAGTCTGCGACGGGTATTAATTGGTTTTGGAATTGGTGCAATAGTTGCGATCCCTCTAGGCTTTCTGATTGGGATGTCCAGACCAGCAATGTTAGCACTCAATCCCATAATTCAGATATTTAAGCCGGTATCACCTCTAGCTTGGTTGCCGATTGCCTTAGCTATTTTCAATTTGGCAGACCCTTCAGCGATTTTTGTTATCTTTATCACCTCTTTGTGGCCGACAATTATTAACACTGCTCTGGGAGTTTCTAGCGTTCCCAAAGATTATCTAGATGTGGCGAGAGTGTTAGAAATGCCCCGTTGGCGACGGATTACGAAAATTATATTGCCTGCGACTGTGCCGTATATTTTTACAGGGTTGCGAATTAGTTTAGGTATCGCTTGGCTGGTAATAGTTGCGGTGGAAATGCTCACAGGTGGTATTGGTATCGGGTTTTTTGTCTGGGATGAATGGAGCCGTTTAAATCTGAGTTCTGTATTTCTAGCCGTGTTGGTTATTGGCGTAACTGGACTAATTCTTGATTTCGCTGTGGGCAAAGTTCAAGAATTAGTAACTCATCGTCCAACAATTTCTAATTAATTATTTGTTATTGGATAGTGGTTATTGGATAGTGGTTATTGGTAAAAATCAACAACTATAGACGTTACCTACGGAAGCCACTTCGTGTTTATTGCGGCTTCCCTCCGGGTACAACCAACAACTAACAATTAACGACCAACAATTAACAATTAACGATGAATAATCATTGGAATCGACGAGATTTTCTTGTAGGAGTGGGAGCAACGGCAGCAGGAATAGGGCTGTCATCCTGTGCCATTTCTGGTAACACAGGTGCTAAAGGACTGACAGAAGAAGCAAAAGCTGTGAAACCCGTAGTCAGATCCCAAGACTTGGAAAAACCCGATATCACTGTTGGATATGTTCCTGTTAATGACTGCGCTCCCTTTGCGATCGCCTGGGAAAAAGGGTTATTCCGCAAATATGGTTTAAACGTCAAACTCAACCGGGAAGCGAGTTGGGCAACTTCTCGTGATGGGTTGATTTTTGGTCGTCTTGATGCTTCACCCGTTGTATCTGGTGCGGTTACTAATGCCAGAATTGGTGCAGAAGGGGCACGTCACGCTCCCTTGTGTGCAGCAATGACCATTCACCGTCACGGGAACGCCATGACGATGAACAAAGCCATGTGGGATTTTGGGCTGCGTCCGTGGTATGAGTACAACGGCGACCTAGAAGCATTTGGCAAGCAATTTCGAGCATACTTTAACAACCAACCCCCAGAACGGAAAGTTTGGGCAGTGGTGCTGAGTTCTGCGATTTACGAATACTTTGTCCGCTACGTATCTGCTGCTGCTGGTGTCAATCCGCTCACAGAGTTTAGAGTGATTATCGTTCCTCCACCCCAGATGGTCACAAATATGCGGATTGGGGCAATGCAGGCTTACATGGTCGCAGAACCGTGGAACACAAGGGCAATTACGGGTAACTTAGGTGTCGGTTTTACCTTCGCTCAAGGTAAGGAAGTTTGGCAAGGACACCCAGATAGATTGTTGGGAGTGATGGAATCATTCATCGACAAATATCCCAAAACTTATCGTTCTCTGGTTAAGGCAATGATAGAAGCTTGTCAGTATTGTGGCAAACCGTCCAATAGCGAAGAAGTTGCCAAATTAATTACAGACCGTTCTTTTACTGGTGCTAAACCAAAGACAGGAGCAATTGATAAATTTACCCGTCCTGGTATTGTGGGTGAATTTAATTATGGTGGATTTGATGGCAAAGACCGGACAATCAAAGCTGCCGACACCACAATATTTTATGATATTCCTGATAACGTTCCCCAAGAACCAAATGAGCATTCTACATTTATGTGGCGGTCTAGAAGTATTTGGTTGATGACTCAAGCTGCACGTTGGGGACAAATCAAGGAATTTCCCAAAAATGCCGAAAAGTTGGCCGAACAAGGCTGGAGGACAGACCTTTATCGAGATATTGCTGCTGAAATGGGCATCGAATCTCCTAAAGATGATTATAAAGTCGAACCCCCCGAAGTATTCATCGACAAAAAGGGCTTTGATCCCAGCGATCCAGTCGGCTATTTGAATAGTTTTGAAATCCGGGCTAACGCTCCCACTCGCTTTTTCTTAAACAGTTAGGAATTAGGATTAGCACGTCTTTTGGTGACTCATCAATATCTTTTATTTCTCTGTGCCCTCTGTGTCTTTGCGGTTTAAAAAAATAATTTATTTAACTACATAGACGCAGTGGAAAGTTTCAGGGGAGCTTTTCAAGACAAAGTACGCTGAGGCAAGATGTTGAAGAGAAATTTTTAGCTACTAAGATGCGGGTAGAGTTAGGAATATTAACTTAAACTATAGGAGTATTTAATCGTGAAATCTACATCTTTTGAAAGTAATCCTCATATGGGGAACCTTAGCCAGACCGGATTTTTAGAAATTGAAAATTTAGTCAAATCTTATCCCAAAACTGATGGAAGTAGTTCTGTTATTTTAGATAATGTAAATCTCAGCATTGGTGAGAACGAATTTATTTGCGTAATTGGGCATTCTGGCTGCGGTAAATCAACTCTACTGAAGATAGTAGCGGGTTTAGAAAAAGCCTCTGGTGGTTCCGTAAGACTTGATGGTAAAGAAATTCGCAAACCGGGTGCCGAAAGGATGATGGTTTTCCAACAATATTCGCTGCTACCCTGGTTAACAGTCCGGGAAAATATCAGATTGGCTGTGGATGAAGTCCTAAAAAATGCTTCCCGTGCAGAAAAAATCAGCATTGTTAATGAACATATTGCAATGGTCAATTTAAATGCTGCTGCTGATAAATATCCGGATGAAATTTCTGGGGGGATGAAACAGCGGGTGGGTATTGCGAGAGCTTTGGCGATTCGTCCGAAAATGCTGCTGATGGATGAACCTTTTGGAGCATTGGATGCACTAACTCGTGGTAAATTACAGCGGCAGGTGTTGGATATTTGGGAAAATAATCGGCAAGCCGTGATGATGATTACTCATGATGTTGATGAAGCCATTTATATGAGCGATCGCATTGTATTAATGACCAACGGTCCAGCTGCGAAAATTGGCGAAATTCTGGATGTGCCTTTTTCTCATCCCAGAGACAGAACTGCAATGCGTAACTCCAAAGATTATTATGAACTCCGCAACCACGCTTTGAATTTCCTGGATCGGTATTTTACCCAAGATGACTAAGAATTTTTAAATGATTTTTAAAAAACCATCTATCCGTAGGTGGTTTTTTTTCGGTAATATGCAACAACAATATTTAATTATTTTAGGGGGCTGTATGGAAAACTGGCAAGCAATAGTCAGCGTGGGAACATTTGCAATTGTCATATTGTTAATTATGACAGAGTGGGTTCATCTCACAATTGCTACCCTTTTAGGGGCATTGTTACTAGTGTTTACCAATATCATGACTTTACAAGAAGCTGTGGGATATATCAGTAAAAGTCATGGTACCTTGGCTCTATTTTTTGGAGTCATGATACTGGTACGGGCATTTGAACCGACTAAGATATTTGACTACTTAGCTACGCAAATGGTGATATTAGCAAAAGGAGAAGGAAAACTTCTATTACTCGGTATTGTCGCCATTACCACCCCAATTTGTGCCGTTTTACCTAATGCAACAACAGTTATGTTATTGGCACCTTTGATTCCACCAATGGCACAAGAATTAGGTATTAATTTTGTACCTTTACTGATTTTAATGGTATTTGTTGCTAATAGCGCCGGACTGCTGACAATAGTTGGCGATCCTGCCACTTATATTGTTGGTGATGCGATCAATCTTAGTTTTACCGATTACTTATGGCGCTTGAGTTTAGGGGGAGCGATCGCAGTCATTACAGTCACGGCTACTCTACCATTTTTATTCCGCAAAATTTGGAACACAAAATTAAAAACTCTAGAAGAATTACCACACCCCACAATCAATCATCCGCAAGTTTTAAGTGTAGGAGCTATTCTAGTCGCTTTTGTCTTGCTATTTTTTGTCGTTGGAGAATCACTACCAGTTCCGATTTCACCTGCTGCAGTCGCTTTGTTAGGAGCAGCTTTAGCCATGTTGTTATCTCATCACAGTAAAATTGACACCGTAAATAATATCTTGCGAGATGTTGATTGGAGTACATTGATATTTTTTATGAGTATCTTTGTACTGATTGGCGGGTTGGAGAAAACAGGAGTAATTAATAATTTATCTGGAGTATTAACAGTACTCTTGGGTACAAATGTTTTCTTGGGTTCGCTAGTTTTGCTGTTTTTTGTGGGGATATTATCCAGCGTTGTTCCCAATATTCCTTTAGTAGTGGCAATGGTACCGTTACTCAAACAGTACGTTGTCAATGTCGGTTTAGCACCAGCGGAAGTTTTGTCCCCGGACTTTAGTGGGCAGTTTCCCCCATCGGTTTTACCCCTATTTTACGCTATGATGTTCGGTGCTACTTTGGGTGGAAACGGTACCCTTGTAGGAGCATCATCCAACATTGTCGCAGCAGGAGTTTCTGAACAGCACGGACGTCGTATTTCCTTTAAAACTTTTCTGCACTACGGCATCCCGGTTATGCTGCTGCAACTTGTAACCTCAGCATTCTACGTCTTGGTTCGCTTTCTACTCTAGTCCTCGCTGGGGATAAGTTTCACTTATCTCCTGGGATGAAAATAGGACGAAGCGGTAGGCAGTAGGAAATATTTGTTACACAAAACGCAACGTTATAACAATCGGTAATGGTTAGAATACTTGTATTTTTAATAAATTATTCAGCCTTAGGGAGGATGTTTTTTCAGCATTTGTTTATAAGTGCTATGTTACTAGATAATGTATCAATTCAAAGTGTAGAGGAATACTTAGGACCTTTCCTAAATGTGATAAAACAACGAAGAGTGAATTAACTATAGTCCCACAGAGGATTAAAGATATGAGTCTGCCAGAAGAACACGTCAATAATGTTTATAATGCGATAGAACCAGCGCCAGCAGGGTCAATTCAAGATGTGAACAAGTATCAATTCGGCAATCAAGATATTAGAGAAAATAATAGTTTAGATAAGGTTAGAGATATTCTTTTCGGCAACCAGATGCGGGATGTCGAAAAAAGGTTTGCTCGATTAGAAGAACGTTTGGTTAAAGATTCTGCGAATTTGCGGGATGAGACCAGAAAACGCCTAGATTCTTTAGAATTATACATCAAGAAAGAGGTTGATTCTTTAACTGAACGGCTGAAAAAAGAAGAAGCAGAGCGTGACGAATTAGTCAAAGAATTAGCAGAAGAACACAGGAATCTGACAAAATGTCTCGATAAAAAGCTAACACAATTTGACGAACAAACTACTCTTAGTCAAAGAGAACTTCGTGAGCATATCCTCAATCAATCTAAAGGTTTGCAGGATGATATTCGACAAAAATATGAGGAAATTCTAGCTTTACTGCAACGGGAAGCTCGGGAACTTCATCATGAAAAAACCGACCGTTTCACTCTTTCAGCTTTGTTTACGGAACTAGCCATCCGCTTGAAGTCTGAATCATAAATGATGTTGAAGGAAGAAGGAAGAAGGAAGAAGGAGGTTTATATATATTGTGGATTGGAACCCCAACTCAAAACGGGCGACCTGATGAGGTTCGGGTATTAGAAAGAACAGCGAGGATAAATTAATTTTTTTTGCGACAGACTCAAATTTAGTAGCAATTATCTTTCTTGGGGGATTTTTACAATGAGTGACTATTCAAAGAATGGAATACCAACAAAATCCCCCGAAGTTTTCACTATTTCTTTGGAAGGTGAGGACATCAGTAAAAATAACGACCGTACAAATGTTGCTGATGAATTTAGCGAACTGCGTACTTTGCTTCTGGGTGTTGAGCCCACTCAACTAAACAAGCTCTACGAACGCTTAGATAATCCCCAAATTATCCCAGAAGACATCAGCAAATTGCTTCCAGAAGCCATTATATTGCGTTCAATGCAAGATAAGAAGCTTGGTGAAGCAATAATGCCTACCGTTGAGCAAGCAATTGATTCTTCTGTTAAACAAGATTTAAAAATTCTTTCAGAAGCGATTTTTCCGATCATCGGACCAGCCACTCGTAAGGCTATTTCCACAACACTACAGGAGATGCTTCAAACTTTAAATCAAACTTTGGAGCATAGTGTATCACCCCAGAGCTTTAAATGGAGACTAGAAGCCCGACAGACAGGCAAATCATTCGCTGAAGTGGTGATGCTCCGCACGCTGGTCTACCGAGTGGAACAAGTATTTTTAATTCACAAAAAAACTGGATTATTACTGCAACATTTTTTAGCTCCTTTGGTAACTGCTCAAGACCCTGATTTAGTTTCAGCGATGTTGACGGCTATCCAAGATTTTGTCAAAGATTCCTTTAACGTGGAAAGAAACGATGGTTTGCAAAGTTTGCAGTTTGGTGAACTGACAATTTGGGTGGAAGAAGGTCCTGCCGCAGTACTCGCAGGGATTATTCGAGGGAATGCACCCCAAGAATTGCGGTTAGTTTTTCAAGAAGCGATTGAGAAAATTCATTTGAAGCTGGGCAGAGAAATTGATGATTTTCAAGGAGAAACAGATCCATTTGCAGCCAGCCAGCCTTATCTAAAACCCTGTTTGGAAGCTCGGTATAAGACTCCACCCAAAAAAAGATATCCTTATAATTGGGGTCTTGTCGGTACAGCAGCGATCGCTCTTGGGGTTTGGGGTTTTTTCACTGTTAGGGAGCAATTCCGTTGGTCTGCGTATCTGGATAAACTCAACCAAGAGCCAGGAATTATTGTCATCAAAGTCGAGCGAAAAAATGGTAAATATTTCCTAACTGGGATGCGTGACCCGTTAGCACAAGACCCACTTCGGCTAATTGAACAAGCGACTCTTAATCCGAAAAATATCAATAGTAAATGGCAATCTTACCTATCACTTGAGCCAGAATTTATCGTTAAACGAGCCGAAGAATTGTTGCAACCACCAAAAACTGTATCGTTACAAGTTGAGGAAAAAGGTATATTAAAAGCTACAGGGACTGCACCCGCTCAATGGATTGCACGAGTAAGAACAATCTGGCATTACATCCCCGGAATTACTCAATTTGAAGATAAAAATCTTATTAATTTAGATATCAATCAACTGCAATTATACAAAAAACAGATTGAAGAAGTAATGCTCTTTTTTTCCGAAGGAACAACGAATCTTTTGCCCAATGAAGAAAAAAAACTCCAGAGTTTAGTGCAAAAAATTCAAGAAATACAGGATACAGGCAAATCTCTGGATCGGGATGTCCAAATTCAAATAGTGGGACATACGAATACAACTGGAAAGGAAACAAGAAATATAATTCTTAGCCAAGCTCGGGCTGAGAAAACATTATCTTTTTTCAAATCTCAGGGTATTAACATTAACAACTTTAAATATGAGGGAGCAGGTTCTACACAACCTCTAAACCAAGGAGTTACCGGAGAAAATAAACAATATAATCGCAGGGTATCTTTTAAGGTATTCCTCAGCGATAACTCTCAATAAAACAAGGAGTATTTATATTATATGCTCCAGAAAAAAATCTGTATGGTAGGTTCATTCGCTACAGGCAAAACGAGCTTAGTTGCACGTTTTGTAAATAGCATTTTTTCAGAAAATTACCAAACTACAGTCGGTGTAAAAATAGATAAAAAAGTAGTAGATATTCAAGGAAAAGAATTAAATCTTATTCTTTGGGATCTCTATGGTGAAGATGAATTTCAAAAAGTCAAAATGTCTTATTTGCGAGGGTCATCTGGTTATTTATTGGTAGTAGACGGAACCAGACGCAATACATTAGAGAAAGCCTTCAATTTACAAAAAAGGGTAGAAGAAACCATTGGAAAAGTTCCCTTTGTTTTGATAATTAACAAATCCGATTTAGCAGAGGAATGGGAAATTGATGAACTAGAAATCAATCAAGTTATTCAGAAAGGTTGGATTGCCATCAAAACTAGTGCCAAAAATGGTTGGGGTGTCGAAGAAGTTTTCCAAACTATTGGTAAGAAAATATTGGAGGGATAGATGTTAGATGTCCCCACATCTGTTATAGTTTATCTGATAACTATGATTTTAGAGAAATCGTCTCTTGCTTATCTTTTAGTAAGCAAAGATGGCTACTTATCAACTTGGGGTGGTAACTTGGCAGCATATGGACTGAATGAACTGCACGAGGGGGAAAATGTCAGTCAGCAAATCTTTTTCCTGGAAGGTCTTTTGCCATTAGATGGTTTTCCCTTATTTTTACCCCGGATGAAAACTGATTATGGTCTTTGTGCAGATGTTCATATTTTTCCTTCAGATGAGGGAGATTGGGTGTTGCTTTTAGATGCAACTTTAGATGAAATGCAAATTAGTATAATTCAGCAGCAAGCAAACGATTCTGTCCTGTTGCATGAAAAATTAACTAGAATATTGGATAGTTAAAATACAGCCAAGAAGAATTATCGAGGCTTGTTGAAATTATGAGCGATTATATCACAGCAGACCTTTTCGCAGCCTTGAATTTTCTAGTATTAGAACGATTAGATGTTGGTTCATTTAGAATCACCGGGACTATACCTGATTGGTTGAGGCATTTTTGTCCTCGAAAAGTAAAATCGGGAATGAGGGTATTAATACCAGAACAGGATTTCCCTTTTTTAGAAAATTTTTTAATTGATACGGAAGAATTTTGGCAGCAACCGGATAAAAATACACTAAAATCTGGGATGTGGACTGACCAGGATTTATCTGGAAAAGAATACTATTTTGAAGCTTCCGCAGTTTGCTTGAACGATAAAAAAATATTATTAATTGAACTGTTAGATGAAGCCTATAAAGAAAAACAAAGTCTGATTCAAAAAGCTAGAGAGAATCAATTGAATTATCAGCAAATTCTGAAAGAAAATCAGAAAAAAGAAGTTTTAATACATTGTATTATACATGATATAGCAGGGCAGTTAAGCGGTATTAACTGCTGCTTTGCTCTTTTAGAGTTTGAAAATTTAACTCCTAAAGGTAAAGAACGTTTGGAAATAGGTAGAAAACAATCTACCAAACAAGAAATGTTAATTCGGGAAATATTGGATGCATTTTCTGCGGAGGTTCAGTCTTTAGAAACTTTTACAAACAATCCCGAGAAAGCACCAAATGCCCTAATTTCTGCACAGGAAGTTATCCAACTTTTAACACCAACTTTTGCAATCGGCAATATACAATTGCATCTAGCTCCTAATGTCGATTCTTCAGTCGATTGGAAAGTTATTGGTGATAAATCACGTTTGGATCGGGTAATTTACAATCTCGGAGAAAATGCTTTTCGTCACAGCCCACCAGGGTCTACTGTGACTATTGGTTTAGAACAAGATGGGGAATATATTACCGTCAGTGTAGAGGATGAAGGTAATGGTGTACCACCCGAGGTTGCCCCAACTTTATTTCAAAAGTTTTCTCAAGGTAAAAGCAATGTCGGTAGAGCAGGATTGGGACTTTATTTTTGCCGGATTACAGTTGAAAGATGGGGTGGAGAGATTGCTTATTCACACCGTCCTAATGGTGGTTCTCGCTTTTGGTTCCGTTTGCTAAAAGCAAAATTGGGGAGTTAGGAGGGGCAGGGTAAAAAGCGCCCATACGGGAGTTGTCAATTATTGTTGATGTGCAGAAACCCGACTTCGTAAAACTTGTCGGGTTTCTATATATATTTGAATTTAGGATTGCGACAACTGAGAGTTAGTATGAAATGAAGTGCAATACGTCACGTAAAACGCTGTTACCGGATAAATCCCAAAGCAGGTAAGCTAGAAATCCAACCATTGCTAAACGACCGTTCCACAATTCGGCTTGAGGCTTGAAACCAAAGAGAAAGGCATTGCGGTCAAGACCGTTGTAAGCATTAGCAACTGGTGGTAGATCGTTTGAAGGACGAGATTCCATTTTTTTACTCCGCAATTAAGTTGATGGATGATTCTAAGAGTCAGCAGTGTAGCTTGCTTTCTTGTTGGCTTTACTTTGCAGCAATAGACCCTAGCGGTGGAGTTAAGAGTTAGGAATAAATCAAACTCATAACTCACCACTCAAAATTAATAACTAACTAGATGTAAAACGTCACGTAAAACGCTATAACCAGCTAAATCCCAAAGTAAATAAGCTAGAAATCCAATCATCGCCAATCGACCGTTCCAAAGTTCAGCTTGAGGGTTGAAGCCAAACAGAAAAGCGTTGCGGTCTTTGCCGTTATACTCTACAGCAACTGGTGGTAGGTTTGTGCTTGGACGAGTTTCCATGTTTTTACTCAACAATTTGTTTAGTTTTGTTAAGTTAAATGTAGCTATTAAAAACAAAGTTGCTCTCTATCTATGGGTAGAAACTACTGGGACTTCTTGCAAAGCATTATCAAGCTTTATAAATTATTACCATTTTAACTATTTCAAAAAAGTTCTATCTCTAGCTAGATGAGTTATTCCAACTTTAGAGAGATGTGTCAAACCCCTTAAATCGACGATTCTGTAGCTCAAGGGGTTGATTATTTGTGAAAGATGGCGATAGATTGAAAATTTTTTCTCAAATTATGTTTAATTCTCACCGACTTAAGTTTAGAGGAAGAAAATAGGATGTTTCATAGTACGGAAATTATATTGGAACTGTACAAGCCAATAGTTTGGCTTTTGCAAGTCCCTCCTGCAGACACCTCATTAATCTCACCAACCCAAGCGTCGCTTGTCAATTCTGGACCGCGCTTTTTTGTGGCTTTAATCTCCGGTGTAATTCTGGCTTTTGCGATTCAATTAGTATTAACAAACCTCTCAGTTGCTGCCGGGATTTCCTACTTGGGGCATTCATCCAGTTCAGATTCGAGTCACGAGGAAGTCGGAAGCTTTGGCGGCACGATTCGCAAAATTGGTACGGCTGTTGGGATGTGGACGTTAGTAACTGTCACGATCGCTTTAGCTATTGCTTGTTTTCTTGCTGTCAAACTTAGCTTGATGATTTTCAGCCCCGGACTAGGAGCTATCTTAGGTTTGGTGATTTGGGGTGCATACTTTCTCCTCCTAGTGTGGGTAAGTTCTACAACAGTAGGTTCTTTAATCGGTTCTGTGGTCAATTCGGCAACTTCTGGCTTCCAGGCGATTATGGGAACAGCGACTGCCGCACTGGGTGCAAAAGCAATGAGCAACCAAGTGGTGGCAACGGCAGAAGCGGCAGCAGCAGCAGTCCGTCGGGAAATAGGCACGGCCATTGACCCCGGTAGTATTAAGGACAGCATTGAAGATTACTTAGAAATGGTGCGTCCCCCGGAGCTAGATTTGTCCAAGATTCGGGGTGAGTTTGAAAAGTTACTCAACGACCCGCAATTGAAGGCTCTAGCAGGTTCTTCCGACCTGCGCAATATCGACCGCAACAAGTTTATTGAGTTGGTTAGCAGTCGCACAGATTTATCAAAACGAGATGTGACTCGCATTGCCGAGACATTATATGGTGTTTGGCAGCAAGTAGTTGGTCAGCACTCACCACAACCAGACCGATTGGGTGAGTTGATGGAGTATCTCAAAACTGTGCAACCCGGACAAACTAAGACAGATGAACTGAGTCGGAAAGTAGACCAGTTAATGGGGGAAATGCGTTCTAACCAAAAAGGGAGCGCAGATGCTAATCAAAACCCGATTCAGCAGACACTACAGCAGGGAATATCGGCGCTGACGGGTATTGTGTTGGGACGGGTGGATTTATCCGATTTGGATGTCGAGAAAATTTTGGGCACCCTTTCCACAGTCAAAGATAAAGCAACTAAACAAGCTGATAAGTTAGGACTACCCACGCCCTCGGAACCATTTAGCACAGTTCGAGCGGATGTGGAAAATTACCTACTCAATACTTATGCTTGGCAATTGAGCCGGGAAAAAATTTCCGAAGAATTTCGCCATGTCATCCACGACCCTGCAGCTGACCCCGGAATAGTGCGGCAAGAGTTGGAAAGATTGTCCCGTAACGATTTTGTGAATATTTTGCAGCAACGGGGGCTGCTAACGCAAACAGAAATCAACAGAATTGCCGACCAATTGGAAGTTATCCGCCAAGAAGTTCTGGTGACTGTGACTGCAACTGAAGAGAAGGAAATTGTCCAAGACTTGCAACGCCGAGTGGAAAGTTATCTGCTGGTTACTAGCAAGGCTGATTTATCAAAAGAAGGAATTGAAAAAAATTTTAAAGTCCTTTTGTCAGAGCCAGACGCGGATTTTGAAACACTATCACGGCGATTTTCTCAGTTTGACCGCCAAGAATTGCGTGAGATTCTGCTAGAACGGAATGATATTCATCCAGAGGAAGCAGACCAAATTCTGGACGAATTGGCGAAAGAGTTTGACAAAGTATTGATTGAGTCTAAAGGATTAGGGGAACAGGCAAAATATCAAGCAGAAACTCTGTGGTTGAATTTAGAGTCATATTTGCGGAATACTGGTAAATCTGAGTTGAATCCCGATGCGATTCGGGCTGACCTCAAAACTCTGTTGGATGATCCCCAAGCTGGGATTGCTGCAATTCAATCGCGTTTGTCTCGTTTTGACCGCGACACTTTGGTGAAATTACTGAGCGAGCGGCAAGATTTGAGCGAAGACCAAGTGAATCAAATTATCGGTCAAGTAGAGCAATCCTGGCATAGCGTCCGCCGCGCACCCCAAGTTGTGATGGATAAGGCGAAGGAACAATATGACTCAGTAACAACAACCATTGCCGATTACCTCCGGAACACTGGTAAAACAGAATTGAACCCTGAAGGTATTCAACGGGACTTGACGAAATTGTTTGAAAATCCGAAAGAGGGTGCTTTAGCTTTGCGTCGCAGGTTGTCGCAGTTAGATAGAGATACTTTAGTTAAGTTGGTGAGTCAGCGTCAGGATTTGAGTGAGGAGCAGGTAAATCAGATAATTGATTCGACCCAAAACTCGATTAAGAATATCGTGCGATCGCCTCGTCGTTTGGCTACACGGACACAGCAAAGAGTCGAAACTTTCCAAGCTTATCTGCAAGAATATTTGCGACAAACTGGTAAGGAAGAATTGAATCCGGAAGGGATTAAACGGGATTTGCAGTTATTGCTGCACGACCCTCGAGTCGGGATGGAAAGTTTAGGCGATCGCTTATCTCACTTTGACCGCTCTAGTATTATTGCCTTGTTGAAGATTCGTGAAGATATTTCCGATGAAGAAGCGGCAGGCATTGCTGATAATATAGTTTCAGTGCAGGAGCGATTTGTCGAACAAGTTCGGAGCATCCAACGCGGTATTCAAGACGCAATTGATGGGGTTTTTGACCGAATTCGCAATTACCTCAACGCTTTGGAACGTCCTGAACTCAACTATGACGGCATCAAACGGGATGTTCGCAAGTTGTTTGACGACCCACAAGCTGGATTTGATGCATTACGCGATCGCCTTTCTGCTTTCGACCGGGAAACGATGGTTGCCATTATGAGTTCTCGTGATGATATTTCCGAAGCTGATGCCAACCGCATCATCGACCAAATCGAACGAGCACGGAACACTGTACTACAACGAGCCGAACGGATTCAGCAAGAAGCACAGCGTCGGTTGGAAGATGTGAAGCATCAAGCACAAAAACAAGCTGAAGAAACTCGCAAAGCGGCCGCATCAGCAGCATGGTGGTTGTTTACCACAGCAGTAGTTTCGGCGATTTTCTCAGCTATTGGTGGTGCGATGGCTGTCTATTCATAGATTTATCAGTTTTCTCCGCTAACCTATAAAAGTCTCTCAATATTGAGAGACTTTTTTTTATGGGAACTGTAGAGGGGAAGAAGCTGCTCCACAAATAAACATTGCATAATTCGGAAGAACTAGAACCCACCCCACAAGAGTTACATGAATTTTAAATATGCAAACTAGATGTGGTGAGTGCTTAGTACCAATCACAACTGAGAATTTATGAGCGATAGTACCTGGTACTCGCACAGTAGGCAAAATTTGTTCCCAAATTGTTCCCGTTGGTTTTATGACCTCAATTTGTTCCCATTTGCAGATTATCAACTATTTGTTGTGGGGTACTCTGGTGGCTTCTTCTACCTCAAAGTATGGCAAAACAACAAGGGGAGAGGCTTTAATTTTCCCCATTTCTGAGTAGGAAAGGGGGTTAGGTTTTTATATTAAAATTTTAAATTGTGATGTTATTTGAGGGTTTTTGTAGCATCACAGTACCCTACCATTAATATTTACCTTAATAGCAGATAATTAAAATGTTTGTTATGGTGTGAGTTGATGATCCCCGACTTTGATGAAAATGGTAATTTACCACCTGGGGTGCATATTTGTGAATGGGAGGAATTTAAAGAACGATTTGGTTACAACAGGCGTCGTAGACTGTTGATAGAAGGTTTAGAAATGGCGATGCTTTCTTTACAGGCAGCGGGGTGTAGAATAATTTACATAAATGGCAGCTTTACGACAAGTAAATCGGACCCAGGTGACTTTGATGCTTGTTATGATAAGGGAACAGTGGATACTGATTATCTTAGAGTAAATGCTCCCCGACTGTTTAATCATTATGACCGTGCGGGAATGAAAGCTCGATACAAAGGTGAGATTTTTCCATCTGACCAACCCGCTGGTTACTATGGAGAAAATTCATTCGAGTTTTTCCAATCCGATAGACGTAAAAGAAAAAAAGGCATTATAGCTATAGATGGGTCTTACTGAATCGGACTTTCGTTTAATAGAGTTGTGGTTTTGCTGTTTTGCTTTGCTTGTTGCTTTTTATGCCATTTGTCGGCGACTTTTTGAAATTCTTCTATTTCTTCAAAGTCAACTTGTACTGAGGCGTTTTTAAATTGTACGCCTAATGCTTCGCTGATATCTAAGATTTCTAGAAAGGTGGCGCATTGATAATCTTTATCTTCGCATTCTTTGATTCGTTCTTCGGAAATGCCTAGGATATCAGCTAGTTCTTTCTGGGCCATTTTTGCTGCTATACGAGCTTTTATTAATACATCTGGTAGTTTGTTGAAGTTTTCAATTTGAATTTTTATAGGTAGGGTTTTATCACAATTAGCTAGTCTTTCATATTCGGCAATTTCCGCTTTAAATTCGTCAACTTGGCTTGAATATGCGTCTCTATATAGCTGCCATCTTAACGGGTCTGCTTTTAAATTCTCATCGTTATCAATTCCGGCTACGGATTGTTCAAATTTTTGTAGCCACTCTTTGGTGATATTATATTGCTGTTCGTTTTTTATCATGATGGCGCCCACCTTATTAAATCTATGGCTATAATGCCTTTACGGATGTTTGTTCTTGTATCATATTGAAAAAAATCTATATATGGTGTGGCAGATTCGTTTGCTGGGTAGTTGGCTGGAAAAATCTCACCTTTATATCTAATTTTCTGCTCGGCACGTTGCAAGCTAAAGTTATATAAAGTCGGAGCTAGTAATTTTAACTCGTTCATGTTAACTCCGTTTTCCTCCCAACAAGCATCAAAACTCCAGGTAAAATGTTCTGTCCATTTTTGGGTGCGAGGATTATATATAGGTACGGTTTCTCCCGACAATGGGTCAATAGCTTCGGTTGCATCACCTTTAAACTCATTACATGTACGGCAAGCTAGACAAAGATTTTCAAAACTTGTTTCTCCATTTTTGGAAACAGGTTTAATATGGTCATACGTCATAGGGATACCACTATTCGCTTCTGTAGTTAAGCAGTAACAACAACGTGATAAGTCTGTAGAGATAATTTGATTTCTTAAACTTTCAGAAATATAGGTAGACACTATTAATTACCGAGTTTGTACATTATGTCCTCTCCACCGGAGTAATACTGCTGCTTGTGCTTTACATAGCATAAAAGCATCCATTTCATGCCGCAGTGCCATCAACTCTAACCGTTCCTCCTCATTTAGAGTACCGTTAGAGTTACCCTCTAGCAATATGTTGTATCGTTCCATGTCTTGGGTTGTTTTGCTAGCGCGCGCAACTTGCCACAAACTATCATCATCTAATTTATCTAATGCTGCAACTTCCGCCTGAAATTCTGATGGTATATCATCCCATGTTGGGGGACTGCCTATTTGTAAGACACGGAGTATTACTTCTTCTAGGGGACGATGGGTTGCTTTTGCGGTGTTTACCAATCTGGTATAAATAATCTCTGGTATTTGTAGGGTTACGGTTTCTGCTGGCATATGGGCGTTAATATATTAAGACAACTATTAACATTATTATGGCGCAATATGCTCAAAAGCCCGACTTTATCTTAATTGAAGTCAGGGTTTCTAGGATTTAAGTTAATATTTATTAAAACCGAATTTATACGTACTTTGAAGCGGAAGTTGTTAATTATGCGGTAATAATCATGCACACACCTAAAGCTTCCCATGTCAGAGAACCAACTATTCCATCTACAGGGAATGAGGGGTCATGGCTTCTGCTTTGAAAGTCTTGGACTGCATCTTCTGTCTTTGTAGAGGTTTCGCTCCGCTGTTACTGTGTTTGTTACTTGCTTGAAATGATTTTATAATTTTAACTATTTTCTTAAAAGTCTTTTTCCTAACTCCAAAGCGACGTTTAAATGCTCTGGGATTTAACTGTTGGATGCACTGATAATTCATTTCTTCATCACTTCATATTAAGGCAATGATAGAATGCGCGTTTACTCTTTTTTTGGCAATAGCTCAAACGTTACGCCCCAAGTATCGCCCTGGGCAGCCACATTATGTCAATAAAACTAGCCGATTCTCAATAGGCTGAAAAATAATCTCATTAATCCCTGCTTATTGACAAATATTTTAGCGTAGGCGTAGCCCGCCGCAGGTATCGCATTGAGTTTTGGAAAGTAAATCAAACGATAAATCCTAATTTCTTCGTTAGTTCTTAATCTTGGTTGCGATCAAGGATAATTTAGATGCGTTTGCCCTGAAGTATCGCCTTTCTCAATTATTTCACCTCCTTAGTATTAAAGCAAAGCTCCTTAATATAACATAAAAACAATTCTGCAAGAGGTCTAATGATAGACAAACCTCGATAATATTTGGAAAGGATAAGGGCTGGAAGTTGGAAAATGATACTTTGACCTCCTCCAGCGGGCAAGATACCCAGAGGAACTATTTCTCCTTTCAGAAGTGCTTGTATAATTTCTTTTTGATGCGTGCGAAATGTGTCAAAGCCAAAGAAGTACTTTAGTTCGTTTGAAAGTGTATGTTCATCCAATGGAAGTGGAAATGCATTATTTTCAGCTTCACGAAAGCTTGGATATTGATACTCTAACCAATTGACCCTTAAGTTTCCGATTCTAACGTCGTTGCAGTCTATGCATAGCCACTGCACCCATAATCAACCCGGCACCATGCGCCCAATAACCAATGCTACCAGGATTAACGCCCCCGACAATATTCAAACTTCCAATTCCGTAAAATAGCTGTTGTACAAACCACCAAAATATATAGAAAAAAGCTGGTAACTCAATGGGAATAAATATAATTAGCAGTGGTAAAACAGTATAAATTTTAGCTTTGTAAAACTTCAGTATATATGCTCCTAAAATTGAAGCGATCGCTCCATTCGCCCCAATTAGTGGCACCGTCAAACTAGGTTCAGCTATAATTTGTACAAAACCCGTGAAGATGCCGCAAAGTAAGTAAAATCCCAGAAAGCGTCCCGTTCCTAAAGAGTTCTCTACAGTTTTGCCAAAAACCCACAAAAATAGCAGATTTCCCAGGATTTGGCTAAAACTACCGTGAACAAACATCGCCAAAGGCATTGAAATTAAACGCCAAGCGACAATTACGATGGCTGCTGGATTCAAGGGTAAATTGGCGATCGCTTGATTAATTTGTGCCGGAATCACACCCCAACTATTGACAAAATCATCCAAATCACCACTAAACTCTAACTTTAGTTCCCACAAGAATAAAGCAAGGTTAATACCAATCAGCCAGAAACAAACTATCGGCTTTTTACGTATATAAATATTATCGCTAATCGGAATCATAATAATTTGTTGATTGTAAGAGTCTTTGTATTTTTAACTTCAAACTCATAACTCATATAGTGTTTAGCAGTCGCTTGAGGTTCAAATTTATCTGTCTTTATCTGTGTTCTACCCTACGGGAAGACGAAGCGTCTACTGCGGTTAATTAATTTTTTTTGTATCTTAACTTAAGTGAGAACCGCTATAACTCCCAACTTCTAACTCCTAACTCCTAACTGTGTTAAACACTCCTCCTGATAAGCTATGACAAGATTGGAATCAGATAGTATCGCACACTCACTAGGTAAACCAGATGCTGGGAAACATACTTGTTGGACGATACCAAATTGTGAAGTACTTGGGAGGTGGGGGATTTGGTGAAACATTTGTTGCCCGTGATACTCAATTACCCAGTTCTCCTCAATGTGTTGTCAAGAAACTCAAACCTCAGTCAAATGACCCGGTAACTTTAGAAACAGCGAGACGGTTATTCGATACGGAAGCTCAAGTTTTGTATAAGTTAGGTATTCACGATCGCATTCCCCAACTTTTAGCTTACTTTGAGGAGAAGGAAGAGTTTTATCTAGTACAAGAATATATAGAAGGCCACGATTTAACGGAAGAATTAACATTGGGAAAAAGTTTAAGTCAAGATGAGGTAATTTCACTTTTAAAAGAAATTTTGTCAATTTTAGAATTTGTGCATGGGGAAAAGGTAATTCACCGTGACATTAACCCACGAAATTTACTCAGGCGCAATTCTGATGGAAAATTGATATTAATTGATTTTGGCGCAGTTAAACAAATTGCGACTCAGATGATTAGTCCCCTACAGCAAACAAAATTTACTGTTGCAATTGGGACTCCCGGATATATTCCAGGTGAACAAGCCCAAGGAAATCCAAAATTCAGCAGTGATATTTATGCTGTGGGAATAATTGGGATTACAGCCCTCACAGGTTTATCCCCGGAACAGTTAGATAGAGATGCTGAAAGTAATGAAATTATTTGGCAAAATCAGGCTCAGGTAAGTCAGAACTTTGCACAAGTTTTAGATAAAATGGTGCGTTATGATTTTCGAGAACGTTATTCTTCAGCAACTGTTGCATTGCACGCACTGAAAGATTTAGATGGGCAAACCTCTCTAACAACAACTTTCAATTTTGCTCCAATTCAGTCGAACCCCAAAAATCTCAAGAAAAAAATCAATAAAAAAGGCTTAATTGTTAAACTTATTTTAGCAATAGGTTTATTAGGAGCAGGTGTTGCGGCATCTATATATATTGTTAATAATATTAATTCTACGAATGCCATCGAATTATCCAAACAAGCAAATACACTATATGATTTACAACGCTATCCCGATGCTTTAGCCACATATGAAAAAGCAGTAGAAATCAGACCAAATTATCCCCAAGCATGGGATGGTCAAGGTAAAACCCTATATGAATTAAAGAAATATAAACAAGCACTGACAGCATATGATAAAGCAATTCAACTTCAGCCTAATTATTTAGAAGCTTGGAGTGGACGTGGTTTTGCCTTAAATAAATTGCAGCGATACAGTGAAGCGATCGCCTCTTTTGACAAAGCCTTGGAAGTCGAAAATAAAGACCCTAAAACTTGGAATGCTAGGGGTGAAGCATTAATCAATCTAAAGGAATACGACCAAGGAATTAAATCTTTCGAGAAAGCGATTGAATTTAAATCAGATTACCCTGAAGCTTGGTATAATAAAGCTTGGGCTTTGCAAAGTTTAAAACGCTACGACCAAGCAATCGCTGCATACGATAAATCTCTAGAATTTAAACCCAACTACGAACAAGCTTGGTACAATCGCGGTAATGCTTTAGTCAACTTAAACCGTTACCAAGATGCATTTGCCGCTTATGATAAAGCAGTAGAATATAAACCTGATTATTCCGAAGCCTGGTTATCAAGAAGTAATGTACTGATGAATCTACAACGCTACCCAGAAGCTGTCGAGTCTTTTAATCAAGCAGTAAAATTTAATTCCAATAATTACCAAGCCTGGTATAGTCGTGGCTGGTCATTGCATCAAATTCAACGTTATGATGAAGCGATTGAATCTTATAATAAAGCAATTTCACTCAAAAAAAATGATTATCAGGTATTTTATAACAAGGGAAATTCTTTATATAACTTAAAGAAATATCAAGATGCATTAACCTCCTACAATCGAGCGATTCGTCTCAAACCAGACAATTCTGAAAGTTGGTTTTCTAGAGGTAATGTTTTCTTGAATTTGAAGCGTTATCAAGAAGCAATCACATCCTATGATCAAGCGATAAAATTTAAGTCAGATTATCGTCAAGCTATGGATGCTCGCAACCAAGCCCAGAAAGAATTAGAAGCGGAAAAATTAAAGTTGGTAGTCCCGACAATTCAACCTTAGTGACAACGGATGTAACGGATAATTAATCTGATTGCTCTAATAGTATAAGTGGATAGAAATTGTCACAGGCTGAGATTCGGTGGTTGAGCGAAGTTTTAGATGAAATTGTTCATTGCAAAGCGTAAATCAGTAGTTTTTGAGAATGCGATTTCTTCATCAAAGGCATTGCACTTTTAAAACTAACAAGACGGCACTAGAGATGATGGAATCTCGACCAACGGGCTATAAGCCGCAAAGTAAAAGGTCAACTGACTGTCTTGGATTTTGCGGCCCATTCCCAGGTGATACTAATGAATATTCACTTCTCGCAGATAATTTCCGGGCTGAAAATCTTTCAAGCTCGTAGCTGAATCGCTGCTGATAAACGAATCTGTCATGTTTGTAGAAACTTGCGATCGCCCAGTCTGGTCTTCCTCCTCCTTTGTTCGTTTTGATTGCAGGATGTCTAAGCTGGAACTTTTGGCAGCTAAGAGACGCTGTTTTTGAGTATATTCAATCAGCTTGGCTTGGGCTGTTGCGTAAACAGGAGTGGATGAAGGAACCTGTTTCAGAAATTTGACCGCTCCGTCAAAATCACGGGACTCGGCTTTGTTATAAGCTTTTTGTAAAAAGTGAGATGCTCTAACACCGCGTTTTTGACCGTACTCAGCCACCTTTTTTTGAACAACAGGACTAGCTGATTTGGCGGGAATCTGATGCAAATAGTCTAAAGCGGCGTTAAAATCTTTCACCGAGGCTTTTTCGTAAGCTTTGGCTAATAAATTATTTGTATCCCCCCCAAGATTCACTTTCGCTTGCTTAACTAACTTTTCTGTTTTCCCCTGCCAATATAAAATATCTGGAACCCTAGGCGCAACCCGCAGAACATCTGACCATCGCTCTTCATCAAAGGCTTTTTGCGTTGTGTTATATTCCTCAGCCGCGATTTGCCATTGCTGCTGCCATTCATCAATGGTGGCTTGGGCTTCTGGATATACATTACTGTTGCTGGGTATTGACTTGGCTAAAGCGATCGCTTTTTGTAAGTCTCCAGATTGATACTCTTTGGTCGCTTGATACAACATCTCCGTTTCTGAATATGCCGGAGAATTACTGATCAAGGAATAAACACCAAATCCCATCACCAAAGAATTCGCCGCCAACCCGACTTTCATTCCCATTAGCAAGGGCGATGATTGATCATTATTAGGACGACTGGGATGAATATTTTCCACAGTATAAGGCGCTTCTACGATTTGCTGCTGCGGAAACAAAGACATTTCCTGAAGCGCTTGCAGTACCCCTGCTGCTGAAAAGAAGCGCTCCTTGTAACTGTAGCGAATCATTTGACTGAGAATAGATGCCAAATAATCGCTAACTTGTGTGTCTTGAGAACGCCAGATAATCTCATTTGTATGAGAATCTATTTTTAATTGCAGCGGTGTCATCCCAGATATTGCCTGGATGGCAATCATCCCTAAGGAATAAATATCGCTGTTAGGCTGAGTTTGACCAATAAATTGTTCTGGCGGGATGTATCCCAATGAAGTGACGGGAATTCGATAAATTGGTAATACCGTATCTACGCCAAAATCAACAGGCACAATTGAGCCAAAGTCTATCAGCACTAACTTACCATCGCAAGCCCTGCGGATGATATTCTCCGGTTTGACATCGCAATGAATGACACCTTGAGAGTGGACAAACTCTAAAATACTCAAGACATCTTGCAATAACTGGATAACTTCGCTTTCATTCCACAGATAGCCCGGATTTCGGTTAATTGGCAATTCTGCAGTCAGCGCATGTCCTTCAATAAACTCTTGAACTAAGTAAAAGCGTTCATTTTCTTCAAAACAGGTGACGAGTTGAGGTATCTGGTTGTGATGCCCTAGATGCTTCAAGGTTTCGGTTTCAGTCAAAAAGCGCAACCGGAGGGTATCCAAGTAGCTAGGTTGGGAACTGGTAACCTTCAGCTGTTTAACAACGCATTTGGGGTTCTGCGGTTGGTCTATATCTACTGCAATGTATGTCTGTCCAAATACCCCTGCCCCTAGGTTTTGAACAATTTGATAACGCGCTTGTAGTACTTTACCGATCATATGGTGATTCATAAGCTAGTTACTTTGTAACTCCTTATTTAGGTTTTCTGACATTGCCTCTCGTTTCCGGAATCCCTTATCAATTAATCAATCTACGGATAACTTGTTCAACAACAACCAGATTTTACTCAGTAATATCACAGTAACATTATATATCAGATGGAGATTGTTAGCCACTTAAAACCGGAAAGGGGTTTAGCGTATTAAATATTGCAAATATTGTCGAATAGATGCATCATTTTTGACATGGATACTGTGCCAGTTTTTGTATCTGGTATAGTTGACATATTGCTTCATTGTTGGCTCTGTTGCAAGAACTCTATTGGTAAAGCAACTGTTACAAAAGTTAGAAAAAAATTGCCAATTTGGCATTACAGCGGCTGAAAACCAGTGGTAGAGTAGCTATTGTGAGGTCGCAACAGTTTTTTTTATGTACGTTAGTGTCACGCAAACAGCGAAAATTTTGGCAGTTTCTGCGGCGAGAGTGCGGAAACTGGTTGGTCAAGGTAGAATTCGTGGTGCCTTCAAAGTGGGGAATGTTTGGGTTATTCCCTTGGTTGGTGGGTTACCTGTAATCAGTAAGGGTCGTAGAGGTCCAAAACTCGGCTTTGCGAAAAATCGTCCGACTGGTGTCTCTAGAATTCATGTCAACCAAAATGTGATTCGTTCTAATAAGAAAACAGGTGAACGGAAGCCTGTAATTACAGTGAAACGACACAATAGCAATACTTACGCTCATGAAGTGGTGGTTAACGGGCCGTGTCGAATTGTTTATGAGCCGGATAAGGGGATGCCCTATTGCCCAAAGGCAAGAGTCTGGATTGAAACTTATTCACAGGTAGAAGTAATTAACAAGGATTTCAGTCAAAATGTTGAAGATATAGCGGTCTAACTATCCATTTTTACCCTTTTTCCTAGCCCCTATCCTCTAAGTTTTCTTCTTCAAGGACTTCAGAGATATTTTGTAACGGCTTAACAACTCGGGCGATCGCCTGTTTAATAAATGCTTGAACAAATTCATCGCGGCGATTTAACTGAAATTGTCGCTGCACCACCTCTGTCATCCCTCCATCGCCCCAATCTTGGTCGTTGCGAAAATACTCAATAAAACTTTTACCAGCAATTCGGGTTAAATATGCTGCAGTCACCCCTTGAATAGCTCTACCAATTATAAAAGTACCAACATTCAATTGTAATGCGGTGGAAAGCAATTCTAATGCGCCTTTGACAATCCCCAACCCGGCGATGGTTTTGGCGAGAGACACTGCCAATTCCCGCCCCCGTTCCATATTCAATTCACTACCGTAAATTCTACCAATTTCCACTACCATTTGGGCATTGACGGCGGCTGTTGCCAATAAATCTACTACTGGTAGAGGCGTTACTGATACCACTCCAGCCCCAATCCATTGAAAGCGATCAACTATTTTATCAGCTTGACGGCGGCGTTGAGCGTCGATGAGTTTGCGGGCTTCTTCGCCCAGTCGCATGGATTGGAGAAGAATGTTATCTGCAACTAAATCTTCACCTTCTGCTCGCAAAATAGCCGCCATCCGCCGCAGCAAAGGTAAGATATCAGGCTCAGGTTCGTAGGTTTCGCCAGTTTCTAATTCTGCCGTTTGGGGATTAGCGGCGATCGCAACCACATCACTAGGAGCAATAAATCCTTTTACTCGTTGTCGCAACCGAGCTAAAATCGCTTCGATATCAGCTTCTGTATATAAATCTGTTTTGTTTAGAACCAGCAGACTGCGCTTACCAATTTCAGCTAATGCTCGCAATGGTTCGTATTCTGAGCGGCGGATATCATTATCTACGACAAATAATAATAAATTCGCTTCCGTCGCCAACTCCCGCGCCAATTGTTCGCGTTCGGTTCCCGCGACACCGGCCTCTAAAATCCCTGGTGTATCGGTAATTAAAATTTTCCGTTCTAATCCCTTCAACCTGAGACAATAAGTTTCGCCGACTTGGGTGGTTCCCATCGGAGCATCAACATTACCAACCATACGTCCCATCACCGCATTCACGAGGGAGGTTTTACCTGCACTCCCCGTACCAAACACCACGACTTGAATTTCACCCCGCGTTAAATTCGTTTCAATTTCTCGGGAGCGAGTGAGCAAAGCTTGCCTTGTAACTTCATCTTGAATTTGCGCCACCTGCTGCTTCACCGCTTGGAGGGTGGAAGAAGCGGCATCAGCTTTTTGAGCCGGAATTTCTTCTGGGGTAATAACACGCCTTGTTGTCCGACGCTTTTTCTTCTCACCAGATTGAATCTTCAGAAAATAATAAACAAACGCGGCAATTAAGGCGAATATCAGCAAAACCAGCAGCAATAACAGCAAATTGCCCAATAAGGGAGAATAGGACAATTGCCAATACAGCCGACTGAGAGAATCAATCAGCCACAGTGAAAGCCCTAAGATGGCTATCAGACCGACAATTAACGTTACTATACGCAAAAGAGGCATGGATGGCAATAACTAATAGGTACTACGTAGGGAGATGCTTCTCATCTTAATAGTTTCAGTGTTTTTCACCATCCTCAAAAAAGCCAGTTTTGCTAAACTGTAAACGCATTTTGTCTTTTTGCGCTCCCGATTGACTACTCAAAGCCAGTTGAGAAACTGCAACAGCTAACTACACAATGACTGAATCATTTGAATTACAACAGCGCAGACAGCTTGACTCTCTCTGGGTTAAACGAGTGTTCCACCGACTAAGTATTCGGCAAAAAATTGTTTGTGGCTACGGTATGGTTCTCTTAATTGTTGTTTTAGGAACAATGACGGGGTTAGTAATTGGCGATCGCTATTTTCAACAAGCCAGACAGGAGATGAAAGAAGCAGATGAAGAAGGCAATTTTTTGAGTAGCCTCCAAGGAGTGTTATTGGAAATCGATTCCCATCAGGGAGAAATGCTACTTATGAAGAGTAACTCCCTAGCAGTGCAAAAAAAAAGTTCTGATATCGGAGAACATCTAGGTCAAGCCGACAAGTTAATTTCTCAGCTACGGGAATTTAGTCAAACAAATTCGCAAGTTGATTTACAAAACTTCTTAAATAAGCATGAAAGCAAAATAACAGCCTACTTGCAGCAACTGAGGAAAGTGACACAGAATATTTCCTCACTTAGCTCAACACCAGGGGGAGCGCTAAAAGCACAGCAATTAATCCAACAATTCAATCAAAATCCGGCTTCCTTAGATTTTTATACATTTGTCCATGAGTTAACCGACTTTTCCCAAACAGTTAACGAACAGCAAGAAGAAGCAGATAAAGCCCAAAATAAAGCCGCAGTCATGCAAGCCCAAATAATTATTGGGATTATGGTGTTCGGGCTGGTATTTGGGGTAATTCTCGCTTTATATATTACTCGGGCGATCGCTCGTCCGATTAGTGCAGTTACAAATATCGCAGTGCGAGTCACCGAAGAAAAGAATTTTGACCTGCAAGCACCTGTCACCACGGCAGACGAAATCGGAGGGTTGGCAAATGCCCTAAATCAGCTAATCCAACTAGTGAAGCAACTTCTCACAGAGCAAGAAGCCGAAAATCAAGCCAGATTAGTTCAAAGTGAGAAAATGTCTAGCTTGGGACGGATGCTGGCTGGGGTCGCCCATGAAATTAATAATCCTGTGAATTTTATCTCTGCTAATTTAGTACACGCGAAAGATTATATTAAAGACCTTTTAGATTTGCTGCAAACATATAAAACCGAAATTCCTCACCCACCCGACGCAGTGGTAGCAAAAGCCGAGGAAATAGATTTAGAGTTTCTGCGTTTTGATTTACTCAAACTCATCAACTCAATGGAATTTGGCGCTCACCGTACCCGAGAAATTGCCGTCAGTTTGAAGGATTTTTCCCGGATTGATGGCGTCCAAGTTCAATCTGTAGGTATACAAGCTTGTCTGGAAAGTACCTTGTTAATCCTCAACAATCGTTTGAAACAGGGGATTGCAGTCGTTCGCAACTATCAAGAGATTCCAGCAATTCCCGGCTATACAAGTTTACTTTATCAGGTATTTATGAACCTCTTAAGCAATGCGATTGATGCTTTAGAGGAAAAAGTTGCAGCCGACTCGCAATTTTTACCTGAAATTACCATTACTACAGAACGCTTGGATAATGATTGGGTGGTAGTGCGAATTGCTGATAATGGTTCTGGTATTTCGAGCGAAAATCAACAAAAAATATTTGAAAGCTTTTTTACCACCAAACCCCGAGGTGTTGGCACAGGTTTGGGGTTAGCGATTAGCTATGAAATTGTCGTCCAAAAACATCGTGGGAACATCACTTGTCAATCTGAATTAGAAAAAGGCACGGAATTCGCAATTACACTACCAATTAGAAAATTTTGATATTGGTAGGACTTACGTAAAAACTCTCTTCAACTCTTATTCCTAAAGAAAGGGAAGGGGTGAGTGCGCCCATAGCGCTTGCTATAAATTAAGCTCAGTAAGAATTTTTGTGTAAGTCCTGATTGGAATTATATTTTTTTTGAATGCAGAGGGGAGGACACTTCCATTCGTGAGGGTTTCTCGACTTGAGTAACGTGTCGGTAGTCCAAAGGAGCGCAGAGTTTTTGGGATAAGCTTAAGAGTGAGTAGCAGTTAGCGTGCAAAAATGATGCTTTGATGACATAATATCACCCATGAATCAGGAATAAGCAGTAGAAAGTTTCAAAAATCCTGACACTAACAGCCATAAAAACAAAAGGAGAAACAAGCTTATGGGACTTTTCGACCAAATTTTGGGTGCAGCTGGTAATTCAAATCAAGAAGGTGGTTTAGGACAGTTAGGTAATATTCTCAATACTGTACAGCAGTTGAGCAGTAACACTGGGGTAGACTCAGGAACGATGCAAACTGTTTTATCAGTTGTTGGCGGACAGGTGCGTTCAGCCTTGCAACAAAAGCGAGACACAGAAGGAGATGATGCCGTTCAAAATTTGGTAAATGACTTTGCGGGGACATCTCCCAATCCTCAGGCTGTTGACTCTCTGTTCGGCCAAGGTATGCAACAGCAAATAGCCCAGATGGCAGCACAGCGCACCGGTTTGGATGCTGGGATGCTTCAACAAGCCCTACCAATGATAGTGCCTGCTGTGCTGAATTTATTACAGTCTGGCGGAAACACTCAAGGTGGAGGAAATCCCATGATTAGTGCCTTTCTAGACTCTGACGGTGATGGTGATGTCGATATCACCGATATTATGCAGATGGCTGCAAAGTATATGGGAAGGTAATTCTGAAAAATATGATTCCCGATTTCGTAAAAGTTGTCGGGAATCTCGCTATGGGCGATTTTCACAACTGTATTGCGTTCACTCTGCATTCCCAATCAGGTTAAATGCAGCCCAGTCGTAGGGTGAAAAGTCTTTCTGAATCATTGATTGCATCGCTTTTCGCAACGATTTGGCTTTGTCGAGCTTGTTCTGTTGTAAATTACGGTAAAATTCCGTCATCAAGGTGGTTGTGGAGGTGTCCGGTACTGACCAAAGGGAGACAATGACACTGGGAACGCCTGCATTCATCAAAGAACGAGATAGCCCGATAACTCCATCTCCTGTGATGCGTCCTTGTCCAGTATTGCAGGCGCTAATTACCACTAGTACAGGTTGGCGTAAATAAATAGACCAAAATTGTGGGATACTAAATAATAAGGTTAAAAGCAGTTTTAGCTAAGTATGAAGGAATCAGGGTGTGGCAAGATTATCTCCAAAACCATTGAATTTAAGCGATTGTGAACGTTTAGAACTCGAACAGTTGATAAACCGCCATAATACGCCGCAACAGTTAGCACTGCGAGCAAAAATTATTTTATTCGCATCTGAAGGTAAAAATCATCGCTCAATCGCCCGAACATTGGACATTAATCGGCATACAGCTTGTCTATGGCGAGAGCGATGGTTGCTAACATCTGCGAGTGACTTAGCAATAACTCAACGCTTACAGGACTCTGAGCGTGTTGGGTCCCCAGTGAAATTTAATATGGAACAAGTCGTAGAATTATTTGCGCTTGCCTGTTCACCTCCTGAAGATTATGGACGACCAATAAGTCATTGGACAGCACGAGAACTAGCAGACGAAATTATGAAACAGGGCATTATTGAAAGCATATCTGTCCGCCATGTTGGAAGATTATTAGAAGAAGCAGAGCTTAAGCCACACTCTTATTCGCTACTGGTTAACCCCCCCCTCTGGACGAAGAATTTGACGCAAAGCTTAATGATATTACTGGTTTATATATTAGTGCGATTGAACGTCATGAAAGCGGAGAGCGTACAATATCGATAGATGAAATGACTGGTATTCAAGCAACTGAGCGCCTAGAAAAAGACTTACCAATACGACCGGGTAAAGTTGAAAGAAGAGAGTTTGAATATGTTCGTCACGGTACACAAAGTTTAATAGCTAGCTTTAATATTGCCACTGGTCAAATCCTACCGCCAATTTGCGGAGATTCTAGAACAGAAGAGGATTTTATTCAACATATTCGTAGGCTTGTTGAAAGCGACAGTGATGCGAATAAATGGCATTTAATTATGGATTGTCTTAATACTCATCAGTCTGAGTCGCTTGTTCGGCTAGTTGCAGAAAAAGAAGGTCTGGATATTGACCTGGGTATTAAGGGAGAAAGCGGTATACTTAAATCAATGAAATCACGTGCCGCTTTTTTAAAAGACCCAAAACATCGAATTGTCTTTCATTATACTCCAAAACATTCTTCTTGGCTTAACCAGATTGAAATTTGGTTCAGTATTTTAGTTCGCAAGTTACTAAGAAGAGCAAGTTTTGTTAGTAAGGATGATTTAAAAAATCGAATCCTCAATTTTATTGACTACTTTAACCAAACAATGGCTAAACCTTTTAAGTGGACATATAAGGGCAAAGTTTTGGCTATTTAATGGTCACTTTATTTCCGCCGTGCTGTACTAGTACAGGTCGGCGTAAATAAATAGACCACTGATGACCTCAAAACCTTCTCCTTCTTCTTCAATGACTTTTGAGGTTCACAATCTTGGGTCTACAGGTTCGCTCTCTAGTGCCAAAATCCCAAAAACGCATTCATGCACTCGTCGCAGAGGCTCATGGTTTACAAATCTTTCCAATCCTTCAACACCTAAGGCAAACTCCCGCATTGCCAAAGAACGTTTCAGAGATAACCCCCGTTGACGCAAACGTTGTAAATTTTCATCTGTAGAGTATTCTGGCCCGTAGATAATTCGCAGATATTCCCGTCCGCGACACTTCACCGCAGGTTGTATAATACTCCGAGTACCCTGGACGATGAATTCCATTGGTTTAACTACCATTCCTTCACCACCTGCATTTGTTAATTCCTCCCACCACTGAATTCCTGTTTCTTGGCTCCTGGGGTCGGTTAAATCTATTACTTTGTACGTCGTTGCTTGCAGTAGGTCAGAGTCAAACTGAGCAAGTTTTCCAACTTCTTCCATGTGCCAACGGTGGTCTTTGTCTGTATGGACTGCGCCTTCGGTGGCGAGAATGTGGAATGGTGCAAGTTTCAGGTCAGAAATATTGCTAACATTCCAACAGTAGCGACGGTAAGCAGTGATATATTGGTTCGCCATCTCTGCCCGTTGCTGATAGTGGTTAAGTTCGGTGCTAATATCAACGCCTCGCTGAACGGCTTTTTCTAACAAAGCAACTGCATTGGTGAGAGCCACTTTCGACGCAACACCAACGGCTGCATACTGATTTTTTAACAGTGCTTGGGCTTTTGCTGACCAGGGCATAAGTTCGCAGTCCAGACATACCCAATCAGTATTAAATGTATTCCAAAAACCGCTGTGAGAGAGAGCATTATTTATCCGTCCCAGGAATTGCGTTTCTAATTCTGGATTATCAAAAAAATGCCTTCCCGTGCGGGTGTAGCAAATGCCAACACCTTCATTAACTACACCAAACCGTTTCTTGGCAGCCTCCTCATCCCGACAAATTACAACAACAGCCCGCGAACCCATGTGTTTTTCTTCGCAAATTACCTCAGTAATTCCCTGTCTTTGGTAATAAGCAAAGGCTTGGGTGGGATGTTCCAGATATCCCGGTAAGTTAGAGGTTTCCACGGGTGACATGGTGGGTGGAAGATAAATCAGCCATTTCGGGTTAGCAGCAAAACGACTCATTACCTCCAAAGCCGCGATCGCATTCTCGGAACGAATCGTAATATTATTTTGTAAGGCAGTATTAATAATCCGCTTACCCAGAACATCTTCAATATACAAGACATCATCTAATTGCTGCTGGGCGGTCAGAGAACTCCCCACTCCTCCTAAAGGTTTCACAGGTTCGCAGTAAGTACGAGCAGCACAAACACTCACCAATTCTTTTTCTGGATAGCGGAGGGCGGTTAATTTCCCACCAAAAACGCAACCTGTATCAATATCAATAGTATTATTCAACCATTCCGCTTCTGGTACAGGGGTATGTCCGTAAACCACCATCGCTTCACCCCGATATTCTCCTGCCCAGTTGTAACGGACAGGTAAACCAAATTCATCAATTTCGCCAGTGCTTTCACCATACAGGGCAAACTCTCGCACTCCACCGGAACCACGTCCTTGCATTTCCTGTTTCATTCCGGCATGGGCTACCACTAATTGTCCACCATCAAGGAGGTAGTGACTGATTAAAGAGTCGAGAAATTCCTTCAGTTCACAGGTAAAGGGTTCCCGTATCTCTTGTGGTAAAGCCTCAATTTCTGCCAAAGTTTGCTCTAAACCGTGGCTAACTTTAACATTCTTACCCTTGAGTTTGCGCAACAGTTTATTTTCATGATTGCCAGGAACGCAAATCGCTGTACCAGATGCAATCATGTTATGGACTAACTTGACTGTATCTAAAATACGGGGTCCCCGGTCTACTAAATCACCGAGAAATACAGCTTTGCGTCCATCTGGGTGGTTGTAGGTGGGGAAATTCCACAAGGGAGAGGGTGAAATACTTTCTTGTTCCACATACCCCAACTCTTGCAGCAAAGCTTCAAGTTCGTCACAACAACCGTGAATATCGCCAATAATATCAAATGGCCCGTGTTCGTATTTACGGTTATTCCACAGGGGTTGACGTTCAATTTCTGTGGCTTCTATTTCATTTACAGAATTGAGAATGTACACATAGCGAAAACCTTCTCTTTCCAAACTGCGAAGACTGCGCCTAAGAGCTTGAGTGTGACGACGGACGACGTGGAAGCCAAATTGTCTATCACGACGTTGTTGGTTGCGTTCTTGACACAGTTCTTCTGGTAAATTTAGAGCGATCGCCACTGGAAAACAATGATATTGCTTTGCTAACAGCAAGTATTTTTTTCTATCTTCTGGCTGGACGTTGGTAGCATCAATGACCGTCAGTTTTCCTGCTGCTAAACGTTTTTCGGCAATAAAATACAATACATCGAAGGCATCACCAGAGGCAGCTTGGCTATTTTCATTATTTGACACCAATCCCCGACAAAAGTCTGAAGATAACACTTCAAAATTTTGAAAATGTTTGCGGGCAAAGGTCGATTTACCGGAACCAGAAGCACCAACGAGGACAATTAGAGAAAGTTCGGGGATATTAAGTTTCATTTTCTTTTATCTGTACAATTTTATAGAAGATAACCAACACGGGGATTTAGGGCATATTCTTGCGATTTTGAAAGAATCTCCTAATGGCAGTTATATTTTTTGAATAGTCCATCTGCGAATAACCTGGTTTTCAGATCCGCAACAACTTTTGCCAAGTCGGGGATTTAACTGCTATATCTGTTAAGAAGTTCTTTCATAAACTGACTGTATTCATCCTTCATTGGTAAATCAAAATCTCGCCGAATACGTCGCCGTTGTGTAGAGACGTTTTCATTTATTTTGGGGTTATATCCCATTTTTTCATATTCTTCCCAATACAAACCAACTCCACGTTTTTGCCAATTAGGTAAATCATTAAAATTAATCCCCTGCTGAAATAACAACTCATTTTTATCAGCAACAGATAATCCTTTCATTAAACTTGTTGCTTGAGTTGCATTTTTACCATCCCTCCGCAAGCACCAATAACAATGAGCGTTGAGAGAATTTCTATGAGCATCTTGATTTCGCCAACGGAAGTAATTCACGACTTCTGTGACATTCGGAAGTTGAGATATCCGACTATCAAAACAAGCCATGTCACCCAGAAGTAAAGTAAATTTAGCGCTAGCTTCACCCGCTAAAACAGAATTAACTTTTCTAGTTTTGCGACCAAAGCTGTTTTCTTCTAAAGCGAATAATAAAGATATTTCATCGCTTTGGGTATAACCGTAAATGATATCTAATCCGCAATTCATTAAATGCTCAACTGTTGACAGCATCATATCTCGAAAACGTTCGTCAAAGGGAGCCTCAAATTTATGTATTTCTTTAGTAAGACGGGTAAAACTACGTCCATCCAATCTGGCTACTATATACAGTCCAGGTAGCACACAATAATCATGTGCTGTCTCAAAAACCCGCATTTTAGTATCGAATTCGTCAAAATTCATGTTTCCATTCCTGAACAATAAATGAGTAGTTTAATTCAGTTTTTACAGAATAGATTACGTCAAATCCTTCTTCAAAAGTTGGTAAAACTAGTTTTTTATAAGTTGATAAAATTCCTATTAAGGGAACATTTTTTTTAGACGCTCGCTGATTGTTTCGTTGCTTACATTCTTCTAAATCTGCTTGGAAGTAGTAAGCTATAACTCGAAAATTATTTTCTTTTGCTGGTATAACATAGCGGCTTCTTTGTTCTAATGTTGGGTTAGTATTATCCACAACAAATGGTTGCTTTGCTTCCAAACAGGCCCGGAGGAGAATTTGCTCTCGGTGTCGGGTTTTGAGCATATCTAAGTTGATGCCGATGTGGGTATTGAGAAAGTTTTCTTGGTAAAAGGTGGATTTTCCTGCACCCTGTATTCCAATGAATATTATTGCTTCCATTTTTTAACGTAGACGCAGAGGACGTAGAGGTAAACTTATTATTTTATGATTCTAATGCGTGAGAGAACAAAGTATAAACGACAGAGTTCTTGCAACAGAGCCAAAAAATAATTAATTAACCGCTGATGTACGCAGATGAACGCAGATGAATATTGTCTAATGTCAGACAAGAAAATATGACAGAATTCTTGCAACAGAGCCAAAAAATAATTAATTAACCGCAGATGCACGCAGATGAACGCAGATGAATATGTCTAACGTTTATAAGTTAACTTTACAAAGGTGAGATTGAAAAAAGGAGGCTGTTTTTTAGCACTACCCTACGGGAAAACTACGCTAACGTGCTACGCAAGCTCAAAAAATATCTTTTTTTACTGAAGCTCTAAACTCAGAACGGTCATTTTTTATTAGGCATTCCTTCTTCCAACTTCGGTCCTTACTTCTTCCTTCATTTGTAAATACTCCCATCTGTGTTGGGGAACCCACTTCTAAATCTTCCTGTCCTATTGGCTGAAATTCCACTTTATAACCGAAGTTTTCTGCAACTCGATTCCCCCAATTTTGAAACTCTTCACGAGTCCACTCAAAACGGTGGTCTTTATGCCGCAATTTTCCGGCAGGGAGGTTCTCAAATTTGATGTTGTACTCTATATTTGGCGTAGTCAAAATCACTGTATTTGGTCTGCTAAACTCAAACAATACCCGCTCAAATGCTCCCAACCGGGGCAAGTCGAGATGCTCTATCACCTCAATTACCGTTGCCGCATGATATCCTGTGAAACGTTTATCTTGGTAAGTGAGACCACTTTGCAGCAGTTGCAAGCGTTCCCATTGGTTGCGGGGTAAGCGCAAACGGTCTAATCTTTCTTGCGCCACCTCTAAGGCTCGATAGGAAACATCAACACCTGTCACTTGTTCAAAAAAGCTGTCTTTCAAGAGGTTTTTTAATAAATTACCTTGACCGCAGCCTAAATCTATGACTTTTTTTGCCCCTTTTTCTTTCAGTGTGGCAATTACCGTATTCAACCGCTGCTGGTTCAAGCTAATTGGCTTTTCGACTGCGGCTTCTTCCTCTGCGTGGGTTTCTTCCGCACCATCGGGGTCGGGTTCGTCTTCTTCTGCAAGTTGTGCTAAAGCTTCACGAGTTAAGCGGTGTTGCCGTTTCAGGTAACGTCTGGTAATTTCTTCTTTCGCTGGATGTCCAGTTAACCAGCCTTGTCCGTGACGCAACAGTTTTTCGATTTCGTCTGCACCTACCCAGTAGTGTTTATCATCATCTAATACTGGTATGAGTACGTAGAGATGGCTAAGTAATTCCTCTAAACGCAGGGTGTGCTGTAGCTCAACTGTGTAATATTTACTTTCACCCCAGTCTGGAAAATTCTCATCCAAAGGGTGGGGTTGGGCTGTGACGGTGTAGCCCAATGGTTCAAATAAATCCCGCAGCAAGCCTTCTTTTCCGCGACAGGGTAATACAGATAATTTTACTAATAGGGGTATTGCCGTTTGCGCTAGTTCGGGTTTGTCTTTACAACGACCCGCCATCGCTGTACCAAATACTTGGGATAAAGCGACGCTCAGAAATGACGAAGCAACATAAGGGCGATCGCTTACATATTGTTCCATACTAGCACCGCGTCCCCGCACCAATTTCACGGGGTCGATATCCAATAGCAGCGCTACAGTACATTGCTGCTGACTCGCTTCTGGGTAAAAAACGTGTGCAGTCCCAAATGTTAGAGGAAAGGACTGGCAGCGGTCAGGATGCTTGTGTAGCAAGTAACCCAGGTCTGTTCCTGGATTATGTGTGGTTGTAATCGTTAATAGCATGAACTTTCAAAAAGGTTCATTTGGAGGATATCTTTACTTATACCGCTCCAAAATAAGCGATTTCGGAAAATTGCGCTTGCATAATTCTGTCAGTTTCAGTAAAAAGTTTTTACAAAATGCGATAGCGCAAGCGCTGACTTGTCAGTTCGACAACAATTAGTTACGCAGGAATAAGAGCAAGTACAGGCGATCGCCGATAAAGCAATCAAATAGTACGGTCGTTATATGAAGTAAGTGGTTGAAGGAATTTACCTCCATCAGGTTGATGTCAACATTTTATCAGCCAGCCACCTATAAGTAAATCTAATATATGTTCCGTCTAATTGTGAAAAAAGTACCACAGGCTACAAAAAGTTCGATAATCACCTTTTTGAAAAAAAACTTTTGATAATCCAACTTTGTATGCAGATTTACCCTTGGCAGTAATGAGTTCTCTAAAATAGACTGATGATAAGTATAAATTACTAAGATCGTGCCTGCCGACACCCTACTAATTTAACTTAATGTTTTTTCGGCCTCAACACACCTGATATGGTTTGAGGATAAATAATTTTTTTTAGTATTGCGAGTTAATATGCCACTCAACGATTACGAATTTTGGTACAACTTAGGAAAAGAACAGTTAGATTTAGGACTCTGTGCAGATGCGATCGCTAGTTTTCAAAAAGCGTTGGAAATTAAACCAGACTTTTGCGAAGCTTGGTGTCACCAGGCAACTGCACTATATTATATAGGACGTTTGGCAGATGCAGTCCAAAATTATGACAGAGCAATAGAAATTCAATTTGACAATCACGAACTTTGGTATAAACGAGGTGATTTATTAAGATATTTGAATCAGTATGAAGAAGCACTAAGAAGCTACGACACAGCGATAAGAATCAAGTCTGACTACTACGAAGCCTGGTATTATCAAGCAGATATCTTGTACGAGCTAAATCGATATGAAGAAGCAATTAAAAGCTATGACAGAGCAATAGAAATAAAACCTGACTATTATGTAGCTTGGTACTACCGGGCAAAATCGCTGCATTATTTAGGACAATTGGAGCAGGAAGTTGTCAGCTACGATAAAGCTATAGAAATCAAATCTGACGACTATACGGCTTGGTTTTACCGGGGCTATGCGCTGCTACAGCTAGGAAGAGTTGAAGAAGCAATCAAAAGCTATGATAGAGCAATAGAAATTGAATCTGATGACTGTGAAATTTGGTCTTATAGAGGTTATGTACTATTAGAATCAAAAAGATTTGAAGAAGCAATTGAAAGTTACAGCCGAGCAATAGAAATTCAACCTGATGACCACCTTAATTTCCATTTAAGAGGTATTGGATTACACCTATTGCAGCGGTACAATGAGGCAATTACTGATTACAGCCAAGCTATAAATATTAAACCAAGCTCTTATGAAGTTTGGAACGACCGGGGGGTTTCACTCCATTGTTCGGGACGGTATTATGAAGCGATCGCTGATTATAGCCAAGCCTTAAAAATAAAAAAAGACTACCATAGCGCTTGGAAAAATCGAGGGATGGCTATGTATTGTCTCGGTCGCTACAAAGAAGCGATCGCTGACTACCATCAAGCTGTAGAGCTACAACCAAATGATGAGGAATCTTGGAAAAATCTCGGAGATAGCTTGCATTATTTAGAACGCTATGAAGATGCAGTTAAAAGCTACACTCAAGCGATAAAATTAAACCAAAAAAATAATGAACTATGGAAAAGTTTAGCAGCTAGTCTATATAATTTAGAAAAATACGAAGAAGTAATTAACAGCTACGATATAGCCATAAAACTCAAAGCGAACGATTATGAATCTTGGTACTACCGAGGTAATGCACTTGCTGATTTAGGAAAAAATGAAGATGCCATTATTAGCTACGACAAAGCTGTAGGAATTAAGCCTAACTACCACCAAGCCTGTTACAGTAAAGGCGTTGTGTTCTACGATTTAGGACGGTATGAAGAAGCGATCGCTTGTTACGACCAAACTATCGAAATCAAACCTGATGAACATGAAGCTTGGTACAGTAAAGCTTGTTGTTATGCCTTGCAAGAAAATGTAGATTTAGTAATTGAATCTTTACAACAAGCAATTAATCTTAACCCGTCAGAATACCGAGAAATGGTAAAAACAGACTCAGATTTTGATAATATTTGTGATGATGCGCGCTTTCAGTCTCTGTTGCAAGATTAAAATCGATAATCAAATCAATAGAGTTCTTGCAACAGAGCCGAAAAATAAATAATTAACCGCAGATTGACGCAGATGAAAAAGACTTGAAGAACTAAAAGCAATTTTTGTAGTTGTCGGTTAATAGCCTTATAAGCTTGAAATTGCATAATAGAAATTCTAGCATTCTTGTGGAATGGGCATCCTTACCTTTAGTATAAAAATAATTCTTAAACTAGAAGTTAACTCCCAACTCCCCAAATTCGTGAACCTCCCCATCAACCAACCAGCTACAACCCAGTCACGGAAAGCCGAGCATATCCGCATCTGTCTGGAAGAAGATGTTCAATTCCACCAAACCACTAATGGACTCGAACGCTATCGCTTCACACACTGTTGCTTACCAGAATGCGATCGCTCTGATATTGACATCAGTACCTCTTTGCTCGGAAAACACCTCAAGGCACCGCTTCTGATCTCTTCCATGACTGGTGGAACCGAACAAGCTCGCATCATCAACCAACGCCTTGCACAAGTCGCACAACATTATAAAATTGCGATGGGTGTTGGTTCTCAAAGAGTCGCGGTGGAAAAACCTCAGTTAGCCGAAACCTTTGCAATCCGAAAATATGCACCTGATGTGCTGTTATTCGCCAATTTGGGTGCTGTTCAACTTAACTGCGATTACGGGTTAGATGAATGTCAGCAAATTATTGATATCCTAGAAGCCGATGCCTTAATTTTGCATCTCAACCCACTGCAAGAATGCATTCAACCTAGAGGTGATATTAATTTTCGAGGCTTGCTTGACAAAATAAATATTTTGTGCAGTAAGTTACCTGTACCAGTAATTGCCAAAGAAGTTGGGAATGGCATTTCGGGAAAAATGGCAGAGAAATTAATAGCAGCGGGAGTTGCGGCGATTGATGTGGCGGGTGCGGGTGGAACATCTTGGGCAAAGGTGGAAAGTGAAAGAGCGTCCAATGCGCAGCAGCGCCGTTTGGGAAGGACGTTTGCAGATTGGGGTTTACCAACGGCTGAATGTATTACTAGTATTCGCAAGTTGATGTTGGATGTACCATTAATTGCATCAGGTGGCTTGCGTCACGGATTGGATGTGGCAAAAGCGATCGCCCTGGGTGCAGATATTTCCGGTTTGGCGATGCCTTTTTTGCAAGCTGCCGCCGAATCAGAAACTGCCGCTTACGATTTGGCTGAGGTTTTAATCGCCGAAATCATCACAGTCCTATTTTGTACAGGGAATACATCTTTGTATGAACTACAGCACTCAGGTTCTTTGGAGCGAATACAATAGAAGTGGCACTAGCTCGATCGTGTTTATGTGTTATTTGTGGGGAGTTACGTGGAATTATAAATATGAAGTCATTTGTCATTTGTCCTACCGAGAGGGAAGGTCTATGTCATCAATGACCAATGACTAATAACTAATAAAAAAAATGTCTAATTTTCTCAAACAAAGTTTTGCCAGTTTAGTTGGAAGCTTATTAGGACTGTTTATTTTCTTTGGTATTGGTACGACCGGACTGTTATTTCTGCTGTTTGCGGCTGCTAGTTCCAAAGATGGTGGTCCGGAGGTGAAAAACAAGTCAGTATTAGTTTTTGACTTATCGATGAACATCACCGACGGGGAACCAGGTTCCGGTGAAGTTTTTCAAAAAGCACTATCAGGCGTGGAGGAGAACAGAATGGCACTCCGCAACGTTCTGCAAAGTATAGAAAAAGCACGATTAGATAAGCGAATTGTTGGTATCTATTTGGATGGAACTCGCACCGGAACCAATACTGCTGGTTATGCCACCCTCAAGGAAGTGCGTCAAGAATTGGAAAAGTTCCGTGCTTCTGGAAAAAAGATTTTCGCTTATAGCACAGATTGGGCTGAAAAGAATTATTACCTGAGTTCTGTTGCTAATAGCGTTGTGGTTAATCCCCTAGGAGCGATGGAAGTCAACGGTTTTAGTTCGCAACCGATGTTCTTGGCGGGAGCTTTGCAGAAGTATGGCATCGGCGTTCAAGTTGTGCGAGTGGGCAAATTCAAAGGAGCGGTAGAACCGTTTATCCTTCCCAAACTCAGTCCGGAGAACCGGGAACAAACTCAGAAACTCCTGGACGATACTTGGTTAGAATGGCGCAAGACCGTGGGAGGAAGTCGCAAAATTACCCCGCAACAACTACAGGCGATCGCTGACAATCAATCTCTACTGGAAGCGAATGAAGCCCAATCTAACAAGCTAGTCGATAAGGTAGCTTATTTAGATGAGGTGGTTAAGGAACTCAAAGATTTAACCGATAGCGACAAAGACGATAAATCATTTCGTCAAATAAGCATGAACAATTATGCAGAAGTCCCCGGCAAACAATTTGGTTTAGAAAGGAGTTCCAAAAATCAAATTGCTGTAGTTTATGCCGAAGGAGATATTGTTGACGGTCAAGGTGCAGATGCCGAAGTTGGAGGCGATCGCTTTGCCAAAATTTTCAGCAAAATTCGTCAAGATAAGGATATTAAGGCAGTTGTCCTACGGATAAATAGTCCCGGTGGTAGTGCGACAGCAGCAGAAGTGATGCAGCGAGAAGTCCGGCTAACCCGTCAAACCAAACCAGTTGTAGTCTCAATGGGTGATGTTGCAGCTTCTGGTGGTTACTGGATAGCTAGCGACTCCAACCGGATTTTTGCCGAACCAAATACAATTACTGGTTCCATTGGTGTATTTGGGTTGCTATTCAACGCTCAAAAACTCGGTAACGACAACGGCATCACCTGGGATTCAGTCAAAACCGGACGCTATGCTGATGCCCAAACAGTTTCTCGTCCCAAATCTCCCGAGGAATTGGCGATTTACCAACGCAGTGTCAACCGAATTTATAATTTATTTTTGAACAAAGTCGCCCAAGGTCGCAAACTACCACAGCAAAGAGTCGGTGAAATTGCCCAAGGACGAGTTTGGTCTGGGGTCACAGCCAAAGAAATTGGTTTAATTGATGAAATTGGTGGTTTGGATGCAGCGATCGCCTATGCCGCAAAGGAAGCAAAATTAGGCAAGGATTGGGAACTGGATGAACATCCCAAACAAGGTACCTTTGAAGAACGTTTGTTTGGAAAAGCCGCTGAGGAAGCCCGAACTGTTTTAGGTATGCAAGGAGTGGTTAAATCAGCCGACCCCCTAACTAAAGAATTGCAAAAACTCCAAAATGAATTAGCAATCCTGCAAAAAATGAATGACCCCCAAGGAATTTACGCCCGCTTACCCTTTAATATTAAGATTGAATAATATTTTGTTTGTATAATTCGATAAACCCCATCCTCCCCAGTAACTTTTGTGCTGGGGTAATCCTGATTGGGCTTCAATGTCTGTAGCCCAGGGACTCGTTCAAATTCTCGCTGGTTTGCAGTGACCATGAGAAGATTATATTGCAAGGCAGTTGCGGCGATTAACACACCGCACCGCACCGATTGGCTGTCCCTGAGTTTTGAGAATAGCACGAACTTGAGCCGCATGTTCAGCTTCTGCGGTGTTGAAAGCGAGAATTGTCACAGAAGCAAGAAAACTAGCGATCGCGCTTCACGAACCGGAGGTTTATCGCTGGTTCGACTTTCTCAGCACGTTGAGGATTGAGTGTACTTTTATTTGCTGGACTGATAACGAAGAATTGTTTATCTTTCTCAAAATGCACGATTTTCTGAGTATCGTTTCTGGTTTGGGTGATGAGGCTGTACATTTAATAGCAATAAGTTTGTATCGACAAAAAATAACTCATCTAAATATCTTCGTCATCATCGTCGTATATTCCTGCCCGACTTAAAGCATACTCTGATAGTAAGGGCGTATCTCGCCTATGACCCTCTGCCCATTCCCGAAAAGCTGTTATCCACTCAAAAGCGGTTGCAGTTTTGTAAAATGGTTGCTCCAGTTTTGATTTCATCAACTGCGAAAGCAATGCATCAAAATGTGGCTTAACCACTTCAACAGGGAGCTTAGTTACATTTACTAACACCTGCACAACGCCTTCTAACTCTTCTTTATCAGCCTCTGGGAGTAATGGTAGTATTTGATTGTTATTATTTCCGACGCTATGAACTTCCATAAATAATACTGAAATTACTTCCTAACTTAATTATCGCTGCGACCGGGCCGAATTGCTATCAGCAGTTAATGACTGCAAAACCTTCCTTAAGCAGAAGCTAGTACAGGTTGGCGTAAATAAGCCAAGTATTAGATAGCTAACACTTTACCCTTATACATCCACTTAAAAGATAACGCATCCAAAACCAATATATAATAGACGTTGAGCGCCTTAACCCGGTTTTCGGAGCGATTGTTACTCATCCCCCTACTAGAAACTTAAGTGTCATAAAAACCAAGTAAGCTGTCGCAAAGAAAAAATCAATTTGCGTGTCTAAATCTGTTTTCAGTGAAAAGTACAATCGATTTCGTAAACTTCTTATTAAAGCTCGCCAATTGGCTAACCTTACTCAATCTGAGCTATCAGCGAAGCTTTCACGGCCACAATCATATATCTCCAAATATGAGCGTGGCGAGCGTCGTTTGGATTTAATCGAATTTTTGGAAGTAGCAAAAGCTCTTCAAATTGAACCAGCAACTTTTATTAAAAAACTACTTGAAGAAAAAGAGGAAAACTAATTATTATTATCCAGTTTTTAGATTTCAACAATGCTGATAGTGTTATTAGTACCAACTACAGTTTAGAGTGGAAAGAAATAAGTGACACTCTCACCTTGATGCCATTGCATGTTAAGCCTTCGGATCAGAGGGGAATACAAGGAGAACTAATATTCGACCCAGTTGGAACGAACGAATACATTAAAAGTGCCTTAGTTAAGCTTAAATGGCAGAATAATATAGTCATTCCTGCTGAATATAGATTTTTAGGAAAAGAAATTGATTTTGCCAAAGTAGGTATTATTCTTGAAATACAGTTTTCTAACTATCCCTTTTTATTAAATAATACCTTACGTTCAGAATTATTATTTAAAGCAGGTACTATCTTCGCAGAATACCCAACAAAACTTGTAATTATTATTACAAAGGCTCAAATGTTTCCTGCTTCAAACAGCACTCTTTACTATGAACAGGCTGCTCAACAGTTGAAAGCTTTAATTCAAAATCATGTCTTCGATGTGCCAATCAGACTTATTGGATTGTTTGAAGAACGAGACACAATTACATCAGTCATATCCAGCGTTTATCAGGAAAAAAGATATTCTAGAATCGTTCAGACTAGAATTAGTTGCCGGGGTCAATTAATCTCTGGCCGATTAACAAGTAATCGTTGCCAAATTCGTCTTATACAATAGATGATATATTAGTCTTAGAATTTAATTTCCATTTGTACGCTAATATTTTTGCTTGAGGACTTTTTTCCATTTCCGTTTAATTGTGGATCTATAGGGATATCTTCATTTCGCAAAATAGCAGCAAAAGCTGTTTCTTCATAAAGCAGTCGCTCCTGCATTTCCTGCAAATGGTACTCTTCTGGGTATATTTTGGCTTTACTTCTTTCTGATGGTTTTTCTCCAACTTGGACATCAAATTTAAATTTCTCAACTGGCTGACTTGTACGTTCTACATAATCACGTAATGTTTTTAGATTTGGAAAACAGCCATTTTCATCAGGTTCTCCACTGAGCCGTCTAAGAGCCACTTCATGATATGCTGGGTCTATTTCTGTCCCCATAAAATGCCGTCCATAGTCCTTAGCGACAATCGCTACAGTTCCTGTTCCCATGTATGGATCAAAAACTAAATCATCCTTTAGAGTTGTAGCTAATACAATTCTAGCTACCAAATCTTCTGGAAATTGACAAGGATGTATAGTTTGCTCTTCATGATTATGTTTTACATTTCGGAAAAGCCAAATATCTCCTGGGTTTTTTCCATCCGGATTGCACGAGAGTTCTCCCTTTCGCTCACCTCGATAATGCTTTTTATTTTGATATTTTTGCGGAACTCTAATAGCATCTAAATTGAATATATAATCATCAGTTTTAGTAAACCAAAGAATTGTTTCATGTCTACATGAAAATTTCTTTTGAGCATGAAGACCATGTTGCCTAGCCCAAATTATTCGATTTCTTGGAATCAAACCACATGATTCTAAAATTGGGAAGAAGCGAATATCAAGAGGAATAATTGTACCTTTGTCAGCAAAAGCACCAACTTGCCAAAATAATGAGCCTGTTTTTTTAAGTATTCTACTGCACTCTTGAAGTATAAATGTTTGCTCTTCTAAATATTTATTTAGAGCTTGCTTTGCTTCGTATTCTTTACCTAGATTGTATGGAGGTGACGACACAATTAAGTCTACACACTCATCTGGCAAATTACTTAGCAATGACTTACAATTTCCCAAAACAATCTGGTCTAATGGTAGCTTCTCTTTTTCAGCTTTCACTGCTATATCTACCCTTTATTAGAAAATAATTCACTTACTAAATAAAATAACCTAAAATGGGTTATTACACAAGGTATCACCTCGGTTCATTGAATTCTCGAAATAGAAATTTATCTACCATGAATTTAACTAGTGTAGAAACTGTACTGTACGTTCTCTACACTGGTTAAATTCTCCCTCCACCAAAGCTGCACAATTCTCACTTATGAGACGCTACACAACTTTTGGGGGCTGTGGTACAATCTACTTGACAAAAGTCCACTTCTTAGTTTTGATAGGGGCAATCTGAAGGGCTTCAGTAAGTTCAGTATTACTATCAAATTTCACTTGCTGTAAATAACAAGCTTCAACATTGACAGTAAATTCTTGCTCTTTAAAGGGCCAAGGTTTCACAGTCACATTGCCATCATCAGTTTCCACAATATCGTAACGCTGACCATCAGGACCAGTGCCAATTTCTAAAGCCCGTTTACCGTCGGGTAATTCGCAGTTGCAGAGAATCAGAGACAAGCGATCGCACAATTCAAAGAAATTATAAGCTTTTTGGGCTTCCTCTTTGCTAATCTTTAACTCTTTGCGCCATTGCTCTTGATTTTCTAATTGCTCATCAAGAAATTTATCGAATTCCGGAGACTCACCACGCTTACCTTCATTCAAAAAGCTCATATGCATAGAAATGAGCATAGCCACCCACCGTCCCCGATAGCGGGAATTCTCAGTAAATTGTCGCAGCTTTTTCAAATCCGTCTTCTTGTCGAGAGTAAAATCCAGAGGTGTGCCAGCGGGAGTGAGATGATTTCCTTCCCATTCCTTCTCCAAATCGTCATGGTGGGAAATTGCGGCCACCGTTTCGATTATCCGCTCAGGACGCTCCTTATCTGAACGCCATTGCCCCGCAATTTGAGCCGCAAGCAAAGCATGGGCACGATGATAAATTACTTCCCATCCTTTCTCATGTTGGTTGGCGATCATGAATCTTTCTGTGTCCTTCGTGTAATATAAGTTTGCTTTTCCATTATGCACAAACTCCAACTCGCCATTCATCCCCCAATAGCGCCATTATGCAGAAATTTATGCCTAAATCTGGGATTTTCATCAACCCCCGGCTAACTCCTTATATATTTTTGCTACCTGCTCTGGTTATCTTGGGCTTAACTGTTTTTTTACCAGCAATCCAAGCATTTTACCTCAGCTTCACCCGGATCGAAGATATTACCCAACCGGCGCAATGGATTGGTTTTAGCAACTTTTTCAAGTTGTGGAATGACCAAGAGTTCTGGCAAACCTTGAAAAATACAATTTTATATTTGATATGTGTAGTCCCGATTTTGGTATTTGTACCCTTAGGATTGGCGATTTTGGTAAATCAAAAACTGCGGGGAATGAATTGGTTTAGAGCAGCATATTACACACCAGTCATAATTTCAATGGTAGTCGCCGGTATTGCCTTTAGATGGTTGTATGCAGAGAATGGCTTACTCAATCAGTTGCTGAAACTTTCCGGTATTTCCAAAACAGGAGTTGAATGGCTAACGAGTCCAGATTTAGCATTATTTAGCGTCATGGTAGTTACCATTTGGAAAGGATTGGGCTACTACATGGTAATTTACCTGGCTGGGTTGCAATCCATACCTGCTGATGTCTACGAAGCTGCAGCAATTGATGGCTCAGATGGTATCGGCAAACACTGGGATATTACAGTACCTTTGATGAAGCCGTATTTAGCGTTAGTAGCAGTGATTTCAGCAATTGCGGCCACTAAGGTATTTGAAGAAGTATATATCATGACTCAAGGTGGTCCGCTTAATAGCTCAAACACAATTGTTCATTACCTTTATCAGCAAGGGTTTACAGCGCTGAATAGTTTTAATTTAAGTTATGCTTGCACAATTGGACTGGTATTATTTTTAATAATATTGGGTTTGTCAATTCTGCGGTTATCATTTAACGATCCTGCCGGAGATTCGTTAACAAAGTAATTGGTGGTTGATTTCTCCATTGCCTGGGTATCCCGATTTTGAGCAAAAAAATAACTATCAAATTTCAGTAAAATCAAGAAGTAAACTATAGGGAGTGCCGAGCGTGCCATGTGGAAATATATAAAAAAGTATTATTTTACTCTTCTTAATCTAATGTAGTTCAATGATAACCGAATGCTACAAACTAGGTGCGGAATGTGCGATATAAACAAACCTACTAGAAACATCGCGGGAGAGTGAGAGTGTAGCTTTAGCACACGGAGCAACATCCGTTTAGAATCCCCGTTAAAGCGAGGAGATGTCAAGAATCCCTTCTTCCTTCTTCCTTCTTCCTTCTTCCTTCATTCAATTTGTCATCATTCCAATCTCAGTAACTTTTACCAATCCAGCAAGTTGTGCCACACTTGTTATCAATTCAGAGGATTCAATAGGTTTGGAGATATGTATTTGAAATCCTGCATCTAGTGCTTCCATTCGGTCTTCTTGTCTGGCATAAGCAGTAAGAGCGATCGCTGGTATTTTTCCACCTTGCTGTTCTTCCAAACAACGGACATAGCGCATTAGTTCATAGCCGTTTATTTCTGGCATTCCAATATCGCTCACCAATACATGGAAACTCGATTTTTCCAAGCAGTTTATCGCTTCCTTTGCTGATGCAACATCTGTAACGAAAGCCCCAGACTCCTCCAAGACAATTTTGATAAAGTCACGGCTATCTTTATTGTCTTCTACAAGCAGTATTTGCATACCATTCAACGTCGGCTCATGAGCAAAATTTTCTTTGTCTTTGGTTGCTCTAGCTTCTTCGCTGCTTGCTCCTCGAAACAGTGGCAGGTTGACTGTAAAAGTTGCACCTTTGTCCTGTCCTTCACTATGAGCATAAATACTACCATTATGCAGTTCTACTAAGTGACGGGCGATGGTTAATCCCAACCCTAACCCTCCATAGGAACGGGTGGAGGAACTGTCTGCTTGACGAAACCGGTCAAACAAATAAGGAATAAAGTTGGCAGGAATACCGATTCCGGTGTCAATTACCTGAAGCTGGATATGGGGGACTGATAATTTAAAATAGGTACTTGGTAATATTTCTTGCCTACTAGCAATGGACGATTCTCCATTTTCTACGATTGATAATCTCACCTCAACCCGTCCAGATTCGGGTGTAAATTTAATCGCATTGGAAACCAAATTCCAGATGATTTGCCGCAAGCGTTCGATATCACCAGAAACGGTGTATAAACCTTCATCCACAAAGGTTTCTAATTGAATTGCTTTGGTGTCGGCTTGCGGGCGTACTGTCTCCAATATTGTTTTAATCAACTCAACTAAGTTGACTGGTTGGATAGTTAGTTTCAGCTTACCCTGAACAATTCTAGAGACATCAAGGATATCTTCAATTAGTTGCGCTTGAGATTGAGCGTTGCGGTGAATTGTTTCCAAGGCTCGAGTTGTGTTTGAAGAATCTAATTTTCTCGTCAGTAATTGCTGCGACCAACCTAGTATCGAATTTAGAGGGGTACGTAGTTCGTGAGAAACAATCGCTAGAAACTCATCTTTCATTTGATTGGCAGCCTCAGCTTCAGCCCTGGCTGTTTGTTCCCGAATCATCTGCTCTCGCACAGATTCTGCCAGCTTGCGTTCGGTGACATCTTCAACGGTGCCGACATGACCTAACAATTGCCGTTGATCGGAAAGCATCGGCGAGATTTGGACATCAATCCAACGCATACCTCCATCGGGTGTATAAATGCGAAATTCATCCGCATATGATTGTCCAAAGCGAGTCTTTGCAGTTAAATTACCAAGAATGCGATCGCGGTCTTCGGCATGAATGCACCTTGCCCAAGAAGCTTGTAAACTTTCGTCTGATTTTAAACCGCAAATTGTCTGACAGTTTGGGTTGGTATAAGTACACTGTCCAGCAGTATCAATTAAAAAAATCCCCAAGGGGGCAGAAGCACTTAAAGAACGAAACCGCTCCTCACTTTGTCGTAGTTCGGCATTGATGGCAGCAAGTTCCGCTGCTTGTCGTTGCACCTCTGTTGTTTTTTTGAACAAATCGACAAACACCGATACTTTGGAACTTAAAATCACAGGGTCAAGCGGTTTGAGCAGGTAGTCTACTGCGCCTAAAGCATAGCCCTTAAAAACAAAGTTGTCGTTATTACTAAAAGCGGTGAGAAAAATAATCGGGGTATTGCGCGATCGCTCCCGTTGTCGAATTAAAGAAGCCGTTTCAAACCCATCCATCCCCGGCATCTGCACGTCAAGCAATATCACTGCAAAATCTTGCAACAACAAGCGTCGTAAGGTTTCCTCACCCGAATTAGCTTTCACTAGGTTTTGACCAAGACCATCTAGTATTGCCTCTAAAGCAACCAAATTTTCGGGATGGTCATCTACTAACAGAATGTTAACTTTTGATGTGGGAGGCATAGACGGTTTAATATATTTATTTAAAACTTCTTATTCTAACCCAGAGACTACTCCCTTTCCGGTCTAAAATTACCTCTAACCTTGCCTAGCCTTAGTTTTTAGCAAAACTCAAAAGAGCCTCTGGGTTTTAATAATTCACTCAAGATGAAGGTCTGCAGAGATTTACCAAGAAGGGAGAAATTTCTGATAGAGGTATTATTTTTGCGCTAGGTACTGCGGTAATTGCGGCATCCGGCATTGTCCGACTAACAGATGTCTCAGGTGCTTGAACAATAGCCAAACCGGAGTAAGCATTTATTTTTAGCAGTCCTTGTGCGCCATCGTGACTGGCACCTGTGAGAATTACCCCGATAACTCTTTCTTGATAAGCATCTGCTACACTTTCAAATAGTACGTCAATTGAGGGTCGGGCATAGGAGACCGGGGCTTCGGTTGAGAGAGAAAAATGACCGGGTTCGACCAGTAAATGATAATCAGCGGGAGCGAAATAAACGTTTCCAGGGACAATGGCTTGTTTGTCTTCTACGTCAACGACAGGTAATAAACTACGTTGCTGTAAAAAATGAACCAATTCACCATCAGAGGACTTGTGACGGTGTTGGGCGATCGCGATTGGGAGTGGGAAAGTTTTGGGTAAACTAGACAATATCACCTCCAACGCCTGCAACCCACCCAAAGAAGTACCAATTACAACAATCTCAAATTTCATCAGACTACTCTCCGGTAGAGCTTTTCCTCGCTAGCCAACTCCTTGTAGTGCTGTTGGTAAGGTGTCCCAAACAGCGATTCTTGTTTCCCCAACCCCAAAATACCAAACATTTTCAGACTTTGGTACAGCAGTTTGTGAACCTGCTCTTGCAGTTGTTCGTTAAAGTAAATTAAAACGTTGCGGCATAAAATGACATTGAATTCGTTGAATGAAGCATCTGTTACTAAGTTGTGATGTGAAAATACAATGTTCTCCTTTAATAATGGCTGAAAAATAGCAGCATTATAAGCGGCGGTGTAGTATTCGGAAAAACATTTTGTACCACCAGCTTGAAGATATAGTTGTGTATATTCCTGCATCAAGTGCAGGGAGAAAATTCCAGCTTTAGCTTTACGTAACACAGCCTCATTCATATCAGTAGCATAGATGCGGCAACGATGATAAATTCCTTCTTCAGATAATAATATTGCCATCGAATACACTTCTTCACCAGTAGAGCATCCAGCGTGCCAAATCCGAATAAACGGATAAGTACGCAGCAGAGGAACGACTTTGTTTCTAAAAGCAATATAGAAATTAGGATCTCGGAACATGGCGGTAACGTTAACCGAAAGACCTAACACAAAACGTTCCATGCAATCTTTCTCGTGTAGCACTTTGTTTAGAAGACCCGAAACGGTGGTGAGATTTTCTGCCCGAATAACATTCCATATGCGACGTTTGATAGAAGCTAGTGCATAGTTCCGAAAATCAAACCCATAATAGCGATACACACCCTCCAACAGTAACTGGATTTCGATGTCTTCAAGTTCGTTAAGGTGTTTGGGGGGCATGGGGAATAGGGAGTTAGGAATTAGCACTACTGATACAACCAGACTCTTAGTAGTGAGAGTAACTGCTGGGTATCAACGGGTTTAGTAATGTAGTCGGAGGCTCCAGCTTCGATACATTTTTCTCTGTCGCCTTTCATTGCTTTGGCGGTGAGGGCAATTATAGGTAAAGTTTTGAATTGGTTAGCGCTGCGAATGTTACGCATTGTTTCATAACCATCCATTTCTGGCATCATTATGTCCATCAAGATAATGTTGGTATCAAGATGATTTTGCAACATCGCAATGCCGTCTCGACCGTTTTCGGCGTGAACGATTTTCATTTGGTAACGCTCTAGCATACTGGTAAGAGCAAAAATATTCCGCACGTCATCATCGACAATCAAGATTTTTTTGCCTACCAACACTGGGTCTTTTTGCTGCACTTGTTCCAGCATTTGCTGTTGGGGTGCTGGTAAATTCCCTTGGACTCGATGCAAAAATAGTGCTGTTTCGTCTAAGAGACGTTCGGGCGATCGCGCATCTTTGACGATGATTGTGTCAGAAACTCGTTGTAGTTCGCTTTCTTCTTGGGATGTTAGTTGTTTTCCGGTATATATAATGATGGGTAAGTAGCCGAGACTTGGTTGCTGTTTGATTTGCTCGATTAACTCAAAGCCGCTCATATCAGGTAGTCCCAAATCCAGCACCAAGCAGTCGAAGTGACTGCTATTAAGGGCTTCTAATGTTGCTTTCCCTGTACCAACCGCAGTGCAGGTGACATCCCGATTCCCAATTAGTTCCACAATGCTGCTTTGTTGAACTTCGTCATCCTCCACGACCAGCAAGTTCTTCACCGGACGTTCGACAAATTCTTTAATTTTGCTTAAAGCGTTGGAAAGTGCCTCACTGCTAATCGGTTTTTGCAGATAAGCGATCGCACCCTGTTGTAAGCATCTTTGTCGCCCTTCGTCAACTGTCATAATGTGAATGGGAATGTGTCTGGTGCTGGGGTCGTGTTTCAATCGGTCAAGTAGTGTCCAGCCATCAATAACGGGTAGGCGAATATCTAGCATAATCGCAGCCGGATTATATTCTCGTGCCATTGCCAAACCCACATCGCCCCGTGCCGCCACTAGCCCTTTAAAGCCTTCTTTTCGTGCCATATCAAGCAAGATGCGGGCAAAGTTCAGATCATCTTCGATAATTAATAGAGTGTGTTCGCCAATGACGATTGTTTCCCGGTCGTCTTCAATCGCTCGCTCAGTCAATAGTAATGGTTCGACGTTGATTGTCGATTGTTGAGTTGGGATAGATTTGCGATTGTCGCTAACAGTTGGAGCATTCACATTAGCTAAATAATACTGGGGTAAATACAGAGTAAAAGTGCTACCTTTACCTAATTGGCTAATCAGACGAATCTCCCCACCCAACAAGCGGGCGATTTCTCGGCTAATCGACAAGCCCAAACCTGTACCACCAAACTTCCGGCTAGTTGTACCATCTGCCTGCTGAAATGCTTCAAAAATTATTTGTTGTTTATCGGGGGCAATACCGATGCCAGTGTCGGAAACCGCAAAGGCGATCGCTTTCTCTGTCCGGTTGAGAACTTCCTGGTCTGGACTCCAACCCTGAGTTGCGACTGATACATCCAAGCTGATGTAACCTTGCTCGGTAAATTTGAAGGCGTTTGACAGAAGATTTTTTAGTACCTGTTGCAGGCGTTTGACATCCGTGTAAATGGCTCTGGGCAAGTGCGAATCAAAGTTAAGGCGGAAATTTAGACTGCGCTCGGCAGCCAAAGAGGAGAAAGTTCGTTCTACCTGGGTTTGCAAATCATGGAACAAAGCTTCTTGAATTTCCACCGACATTGTACCCGACTCAATTTTGGCCAAATCAAGGATGTCGTTGATTAGTGCCAACAAATCGTTCCCAGAAGAATAAATAGTACGGGCGTATTCCACTTGCTTTGGTGTCAAGTTAGTTTCGTTGTTTTCAGACAACAGCCGTGCCAGAATTAGCAAACTATTAAGTGGTGTCCGCAACTCGTGGGACATATTCGCCAAAAATTCCGACTTGTATTTAGAAGTCATCGTCAGTTGTTCGGCTTTTTCTTCTACAGCCTGACGCGCTTGCTCGATTTCCCGATTTTTGCGCTCTACTTCCCGGTTTTGCAAAGCCAGCAGTTCGGCTTTTTCTTCCAATTCTTCATTCGTTTGCTGCAATTGTTCCTGCTGCCGCTTTAACAAGTCCTCAGATGCTTTGAGCGATTGTGCTTGTTGTTCCAAGCGCTTGTTGGTATCGGTGAGTTCCTTTTGCTGGGTTTGCAGCTCTTCTGCTAAAGACTGGGACTGCTTGAGTAATTCCTCTGTCCGCATACTAGCGGCTATAGTATTGAGGACAATCGCAATGCTTTCTGTTAGCTGATCTAAGAAAGTCAAGTGAATATCATTGAAGCGGTATAACGAAGCCAGTTCAATCACTGCGGTGACCTGCCCTTCAAACAAAACGGGCAAGACAATCACATTCAAAGGCGTGGATTCACCTAAACCAGAGCCAATTTTAATGTAGTCTTGCGGTACTTGGGTGAGCAAAATTCGCTCTTTCTCCAAGGCACACTGACCGACCAAGCCATCACCTAAAAAGAAGCGGTTTGACAGGGATTTGCGCTCGCGGTAGGCGTAGCTACTGAGCAGCTTTAGATAGGACTGATGATTTTCGCTCTTTTCCATCAGGTAGAAGACACCCTGGTGGGCAGTAACCAAGGGAGCGAGTTCTGACAAAATCAGCTTGGTAACTGTCTCTAAATCCCGTTGCCCTTGCAACATCCGGGTAAACTTCGCCAGGTTCGTCTTCAACCAATCTTGCTCGGTATTTTTCTGCGTTGTCTCCCGCAGATTAGCAATCATCTGGTTGATGTTGTCTTTCAGTGCGGCAACTTCTCCCAGTGCTTCTACGGAAATGGAACGAGTTAAATCGCCTTTAGTTACAGCGGTTGCAACTTCGGCGATCGCTCTCACCTGAGTAGTCAAATTAGCGGCGAGTTCGTTTACGTTGTCTGTCAAATCTCGCCAGGTTCCCGCAGCCCCCGGCACCTTCGCTTGTCCGCCTAGTTTGCCCTCAATTCCGACCTCACGGGCAACAGTTGTCACCTGTTCGGCAAAGGTAGCCAAGGTATCAATCATTTCATTAATCGTATCGGCAAGGGTTTCAATTTCCCCTTTGGCATCCAGCATCAACTTGCGCTTCAAGTCCCCATTCGCAACCGCCGTTACCACCTTGGCAATGCCCCGCACCTGTGCTGTTAAATTGCCTGCCATTGAATTAACATTATCGGTCAAATCCTTCCAGGTGCCAGCAACACCCGTTACTTGCGCTTGACCACCCAACTTACCTTCAGTTCCCACCTCCCGCGCCACCCTAGTGACTTCTGAAGCAAAGGAACTAAGTTGATCCACCATCGTATTGATAGTGTTTTTCAGATCCGAAATTTCCCCTTTGACATCAACCGTGATTTTTTTGGAAAGGTCACCCTTAGCGATCGCCGTTGCCACCTCGGCAATGTTCCGCACCTGTGCCGTCAAGTTGCCTGCCATTGAGTTAACATTGTCAGTTAAATCTTTCCAGGTACCAGCAACCCCACGAACATAGGCTTGCACCCCCAATTTTCCTTCAGTTCCCACCTCCCGCGCCACCCGCGTAACTTCCGAAGCAAACGAATTTAGCTGATCCACCATCGTATTGATGGTATTTTTCAACTCTAAAATTTCCCCCTTGACATCAACAGTAATTTTCTTTGACAAATCGCCATTTGCCACAGCCGTCGTCACTTCCGCGATATTTCGCACCTGTGCCGTCAAACTCCCTGCCATAAAGTTTACCGAGTCGGTTAAGTCTTTCCACGTACCGGCAACTCCGCGAACTTCTGCCTGTACGCCCAATTTACCTTCCGAGCCCACTTCCCGTGCCACCCGCGTGACTTCTGAAGCAAAGGAGTTGAGTTGATCCACCATCGTGTTGACGGTGTTCTTCAATTGCAGAATCTCACCTTTAACCTCGACAGTAATTTTCTTCGACAAATCGCCATTCGCCACAGCGGTTGTCACGGCAGCGATATTCCGCACCTGTGCCGTTAAACTACCCGCCATAAAGTTTACTGAATCCGTTAAATCCTTCCACGTACCTGCGACCTCCGGCACCTGTGCCTGACCGCCTAATTTCCCTTCCGCCCCCACCTCCCGCGCCACCCGCGTCACTTCCGATGCAAACGAATTTAGCTGATCCACCATAATATTGATGGTGTTTTTTAACTCCAAAATTTCACCTTTGACATCGACAGTAATTTTTTTAGAAAGGTCACCTTTAGCGATCGCCGTTGCCACCTCGGCAATATTCCGCACCTGTCCCGTCAAATTACCTGCCATCAAATTTACGTTGTCGGTGAGGTCTTTCCAGGTTCCCGCCACACCCCTAACTTCTGCCTGCACCCCCAATTTCCCTTCCGTTCCCACCTCCCGCGCCACCCGCGTCACTTCCGATGCAAACGAATTTAGCTGATCCACCATCGTGTTAATAGTGTTTTTCAACGCCAAAATCTCACCTTTGACATCAACAGTGATTTTCTTCGACAGGTCACCGTTTGCCACCGCTGTCGTGACTTCGGCGATGTTGCGCACCTGTGCCGTCAAACTCCCTGCCATAAAGTTTACCGAGTCAGTTAAGTCTTTCCACGTACCCGCAACGCCCCGGACTTCTGCCTGACCACCGAGTTTTCCTTCTGCTCCCACTTCCCGTGCCACCCGCGTCACTTCGGATGCAAAGGAGTTGAGCTGGTCCACCATCGTATTTACCGTATTCTTCAACTCTAAAATTTCACCCTTGACATCGACAGTAACTTTCTTCGACAAATCGCCGTTAGCAACTGCCGTAGTAACTTCGGCAATGTTCCGCACCTGTCCCGTGAGATTTCCCGCCATTGAATTAACGCTATCGGTGAGGTCTTTCCAGGTTCCGGCCACACCTCGAACATCCGCCTGTACCCCCAATTTTCCTTCCGTACCCACCTCCCGCGCCACCCGCGTGACTTCCGATGCAAAGGAGTTAAGCTGATCCACCATTGTATTAATGGTATTTTTTAACTCTAAAATTTCGCCCTTGACATTGACAGTGATTTTCTTTGACAAATCACCATTAGCCACAGCCGTTGTCACTTCTGCGATATTGCGTACCTGTGCCGTCAGGTTGCCTGCCATCAGGTTGACACTATCGGTCAAATCCTTCCAAGTACCCGCCACACCGGGAACTTCTGCTTGCACGCCCAGCTTACCTTCCGTTCCCACCTCACGGGCTACTCTAGTTACCTCAGAAGCGAAGGAGTTGAGTTGACCGACCATTGTATTAACAATCCGGGCAGTTTGCAGAAACTCACCTTGCAGAGGTCTACCTTGAATTTCAGTCGGAATCGCTTGCGATAAATCCCCATTGGCAACCGCCCGAATCACACGCGCCGTCTCCGCTGTTGGGCCGCTTAAATCAGCAATCAAGCTGTTAACCGACTCTATCGAAGTTTTCCACGAACCTTTGGCATTCCCCAAAGCAGCCCGTTCATTAATTTTCCCCTCCTTACCAACAACAGTGCTGACCCGCTCTAATTCAGAGGCCATTCGCTCATTCATCTCAATGATATCGTTGAGAGTATCAGCAATTTTTCCCGCCATGCCAGTGTGTTCCAGGGGCATTCGAGCCGAGAAATTACCCTTTTTTACCTCTGCCAAAGTCCTGAGGAGTTGCTTCAGGTCAAGATTTTCTGTATCGGTCGCTACTTGTGTCGTTGGCATAACGTTATTTTTGACTAAATCTTGTAACGGAATAAATTTTAGTTATCAATATAACTAATAAATTATATGTTTAGAGGCGGACACGATATTACTACAGTGCAGCACTAATGGTAATATGCATTATTAAATAAAAATTCCAATATCCGCTTGTACCTCAGGTTGTAGTAACTTTAAATACTATCTACCCAAAGGTAGATGGTGGTCTTAAATTTGATAGAACTTATGCGGAAGCCGATTGCCACCATCCCCATCCCCATCCTCAACTTTCAAGTTTTCGCAATAGCTTAAATCGACAGCCAGAGCCTCCCGGTCGTCTCAGTTCGCCTTAATTAATAAACTATGTGTGTTAAGTTTTGCAACAACGTCTCAGGAGAGCGATCGCATCCCAAAAACTAGTGAGTTTGATTGGTACAGCCAAAATAAGCTTCTTCTTCGTTTTTTGGTGATTCATAGCAATTTTATTTCTGTAACTCTTTCAAAACAGAGTTTTCAAGCTTTGCGTGGTGGCACTTAGGTGTCTTCGCTACTTTTAGCCCTAAGAAAACAAAGCGAGATATACCCTATTTATTGGGTATACTTCCTACTTTAATTTCCCTGCTAGTTTTTATAAGGTAAAAATGTATTGCGCTACAACCAGATTTGACTTTTTCCAAGTAGTACAGGTGCAAGGAGAATAACCATGTCTAAAGTAAACTCAGCGCAGCTACAGAAAAACTTGACAGGGGTTCACTACCCAGCAAGCAAGAAAGATTTGGTTATGTATGCTGAACTTGAAGGTTCCGACGAGCAAGTCCTCCGGGCTTTGAAGCAGTTGCCAGATAAGGAGTATGAAACACAGGAGGCTGTGAGCAAGGCTATCTGCGGGAGCGAATCGGCATAGCGATAGCAAGTTTTGGGTGGAACCTCACGCATAACTGCCATACCCGATCATCGTCTATCAGGACGTTTGCATTAGAATGCGCCGACTAATAGTTGTGAGTGAGCTGACGCTGTTGGGTGAACAGACAAACTTTTTCGACACCCTATCTAAAACCACAGCGTCACACAAGCGATCCTTGATACCCACGAGCAATTAAGCGCACGCCTGGGCATTTATTTTTATGGATCACTCTAATAGCAGTTCAGTTTCAAGTCTTATATGCAACAAAGAAAAAAGCTTTATACTGTTGCCCACTGGGAAACAGAAGAACCATCTGCTAATAAGTGCGGTACAATTAAAATATTATGCCCGCTAAAGACATTTATCACGATACAGTCAAAAATGCTTTGATTAAAGATGGCTGGACAATCACCCACGATCCATTGCGGATTCGTCTAGCTCGTGGAAAAAACCTTTTTGTTGATTTGGGTGCAGAGCGATTGCTAGCAGCCCAACGGGGAGTTGAAAGGATAGCGGTTGAGGTGAAAAGTTTTACCCGTCCTTCTGACATGAAAGACTTGGAAGAAGCTGTCGGTCAGTTTGTTTTATACGCTCGTTTGTTGATACGCTATTATCCCGAATATATCCTTTACCTTGCAGTAAGTGAAGACACCCGCAAGAGAGTTTTTGAGGAAGAAGCAGGTCAAACCCTGATAGAAGATGGCATTATTTGTTTAGTTACCTTCGATCCCCTTAAGGAGGAAATTGTCCGATGGATTCGCTGAAGGCTCAGTATCGTGACATTATCGAAAAAGTGCTGAAAGACTATGCTGATTTTTTGGGTAACGACGTGGAAGTTCAAGTTGAACTGGTGTTCGACCGAGAGCGCGATCGCTACCTTTTGGTGGAAAATGGCTGGCAAGATGGTTATCGTATCTATGGAACTTTGTTGCACATTGATATAATTAGTAATAAGCCTTGGATTCAGCATGATGGAACAGAAGAGGGTATTGCTTACGATCTAGTTGCTGCAGGAATTCCCAAGGAGCAGATTGTTTTGGGTTTTAGAACCCTTGAACAACGAAAACATACAGAGTTTGCAGTTTCGTGACAGGTTTAGGGCGATATCACTATTATCCTCGAATACTAGGCGGTTGATGCGAGAAGATGGACGAACTCCGCAAAATCCTCCTGCGACATTCTTCAGGAGTTAAAATCGTCTCTCAAATTCAATAACTGCACGACTATCATCAAATAAATTCGTGGAAGTACGAAAACGAAACTCATCATTGATGCGATAATTCAGACCCCATTGAGCGGCATCATCGGCTGTCAAAATCTTGATGGTAGAAACGGACAGTTTTGGAGAAATATCAATCCCAGCTTCTGCTGCTAACTCCAAACTCGAACTTCCCCTTCCTGCTTCAGGATCTTCAGAAATAATTGTCGGGAATATCCGAAAATCGCTTAAACCAAATGCATTAGCAATTTGGCTAAAAGTACCTTGGAAGTTACTTAATACGGCAGAACCGGCGATATTAATCAAACCCAAAGTGCTATCACCACGTCCCTGAGTGTCCACAAAACCACCACCAAGCAAAGCGACAATTTCTGGCTGACTGCGTGTTGGACTGCTTGTGAGTTCCAAATTTTCGTTCAATTTGCTAGCTGGGCCTTTGACAGATGCTTCCACTCGCACAGTTTCTAAAGCTGCCAAACCCTCTAAACGGTCTGGTTCTGTACCGCTTTTTCTGCGTCCGAGGTCGATGCTGCGAATTGCCGACAACACTCTGGCAAATAGTTTGATATCTAGGTCTGGGTCGAGTCCTTGGCTAAAGGTAGCGGTATGTTCATAGTTACGAGCGAGCTTAAATTGAGTCGTAAACAAATTTACCCCACCTTGCTCCAGTTTAATCGTTCCTGTGGGTAATAAATCATTTAAAGAACCATTGACGCTTAAGCTGCCGGTAGCAAGGAAATTCAGAATGGGTGGACGGCTAACTTGAACATTATTACCAAGCTCCAGTTCTAGATTATTAAACCTAGTGACGGCATTGTCAATCTCAGGATTGCTTTGCTTGAGTTGTTTGACTAATGGTGTCATTCCTCTATTAGAAGGTGTTGTGGAGTTGGTTTCTGATAGCAAGACCTGACCATTTTGCAACTTGACATTACCGCCAATTATTGGGCTAAGTGCCGCACCTGTAATTTGCAAATTACCGCTGGCACCACCTTGATAAATTCCTTTGAGGTTCAATGCTAATTGGTCGAGAGAAACGCTGAGGGGATTTTTTATTTCGGCTTCTTGATTGCTGAATATGGGAATTTCTCCTGTTGCTTGTATCTTCCCTCGGCTAAATTTACCTTCGAGACTTTCCACCACAATTCGGTCAAAATCAAACTGAGCTTTTCCTGTGACATCGGTTAGCTTTCCTGGTAAAGCCTGAGCGGAGAATATTGCATTATTGAGAGTTGCTATTCCATCAACTATTGGCTGTTGTCTGGTGCCGCTAACGGTAAGTTTTACTTCTCCCTCACCCTTCTCAAATGCCACCTGATTTGTGAATAGATTTAAGAGTACTAATCCCTCATTTTTGACATTCACATTCAGCGTTATTTGATTGCTATCTGGTGCTATAGAAGCAAAAGGTAACTGATAAGGAATGCTGCCGTCGATACTAACAGGTTGTGGTCCAGAAACGGAAACGCTGCTGCCAAAGTTTAAACGTCCATCCCCATAACTAAAACTCGCAGATGCGGACTGAATTCCTTTCTGATTGAGTGTGCCATCTATAATTTGTAATTCTCCTTTGGCTTTGGGATTGGCAATACTACCTGCTACAGTTGCAGTACCATTGAGATTGCCTGTTAAACCAATTGGCAATTTCACAAAATTATTCAATAATTTTAGAGGGAAATTATTTACCCGCAACTGACCTGATTGTTCATCACCGCCAATATTGCCGGTGAAAGCGACGAGCCGTTTGTTAGACTCGATTCGCAAAGGTAAGAATCTCAAAACTCCATTTTCAAAACTACCATCAGCAACTATTTGTTCGGCACGGAAATATCTGTCTGGTTCGTCTTCTCTACCCCAAGCGAAGTTTTTACCGTTGAAATTAAACTTAGCAAAAAGCCCATTTTCGGTGGCAGTATCGACATCAATAGAACCATTAAAAATGCCTTTTAAATCTGCCAAATCTGGTACTGGGGAAGCATCACGACGCTGTTGTTGTTGTTTGTCTAATAGAGCTTGAATTTCGTAATAGCGTTCTAGTTGGACAATTTTTGGTTGATTTGCCAAACCAACTGACTCAGTATTTAGATCGGCTGCACTGCCATAAGTAGGGGTTGTCATATCGGGTCGGAAATCTTGTAAGTCAAATAGCTGCAAGGCTGTTAAGATATCCTGGACATTACCTCGATCGACATTCAAGTTACCCTTGACTTGGGGACCCTTACCTGTTTGGCTAAAACTGCCAGCAAAGGCATAGCTACTGATACCTTTGAAGAATTCACTCTTTGCCAGTGTCACTGTACCGTTGTCGTAGCCAAATTCTGCAAGCAAGCGATCGCCTTTGATTCTCCCGACTTCTGGTTTGGCGATCGCGATATTTCCTGTTGCCGACGTGAGTGTCTTTCGATTAAGAAGAATATCTCCTGTCAATGAACCAGCGATTGTGCCAGTACCTAAACGTGGATTCAAAGGGGCTGTCAAATTTAATACCGCTAGGGGGAAGTTTTCAACTTTCACCGCCAAATTATCCCCTTGAGACAGACCTGTGGCTAATGCTTGTTGCCATTTTACTAAGAAAGAATTTGGGCGATTGTTTTCATCTAGGTTTAGGGTAATTTTATCCTGATTACCTGACACATCTAAATTTACACCACGTCCCGGCAGGGATTGAATATCCCCACTCAACGCTGGTTCAAAAGCAAACTTATTCACCGTCAAGTCTCGCAGCCTAATTTGTCCTACTAAATTTGGTGCAATTGGCTTCCCTGTAACTTGACCGCTAAAATCTGCTGTCCCTCCTAAAGTCAAAGAAGAAGGAAGATTATTCAATGTTCGCAAACTGTAATTCTGGGCTTGGACGTTGAGACTTAATGCCGTAATTTCCGGCACATTTGCCGCCGTCGATTTAACTGCTATCTCACCCGTAGCGTTTAAATCTCTGGCAGTTGCTCGCTCAACATTCAGTTTATCACCATTCCAGCCGACTATCGCCGTTATTGGTTGCTCAATACCTGCAATTCCTTGGGTAAGCTGCACCTGACCAGCGGCCCGTACATTCGCAATATTGAAAGACCCCGTTGTCCCAGCTACTTGCAACTTCCCATTCAAACCACCCCGCAATTGCGGACTAAATTGATTTAAGAGCAACCCAGAAGCATCGACCGCAGCTTGATAGCGACCATTTGCCAGTTGAATATTCGAGGCCGTGATTGTCCCGCCATTATCAACATTTAGCCGTCCCTGACCGATAGCTTGGACAGTTTCCGGTTTAAAAGACTCAACGGAACCTGCAACATTGAATTGCCCATTTAAATTACCGTAGAATTGCTTAGGAATTTGTGCCAAACGCTGCAACGGCACATTATTTGTCTGGAGTTGCGTCCGGTAAATGCCATTCGCCAGTTGAATATTTGAGGCTGTAATTGTACCTTTGCCAACTGCGAGACGTGCCTGCCCCGTGGCTTGGATAGCTGGTAATTGGAAGGAATCAACCGTACCCGCAACATTAAAATCGCCAGTCAATTGTCCTTGAATTTGCTTGGGTACCTGCGCTAATTCCTGTACATTAGCATCATTAACTAATAATTTCGCCTGATACACACCATTCTTCAGTTGGATATTTTTTGCTGTGACAGTGCCACCACCAACAGCAAGACGTGCCTCCCCAGTCCCTTGAAGAGTTTTGAGACTAAGATTATCTCGATTTCCAGCTATTTGAAATGTCCCCGCCAATGGTGCCTGTAAAACTGGAGGATACTGTTTCAATATCCGTGACAACCGCACCCCATTTGCGACCAATTGAGCCGAGAAATTTTGTTCCTGAAGTTGGATATTAGAAACAGCGACAGTACCACCACCAATTTTAACTCCGCCATCTTTGGTATCAATTTTTTCGAGTTTAAATGGTGCTGAAGTTCCCTTCAGGATGAGATTGCCGTTAAACTCCGCCCCTTTCAAAGAGACATTTTCTAATTGTTTTCGATCTACAAATGGTTCTATTTGTACACCCCTGGCTTGTGCCACTGCGGAAAAACGCTGATTCACCAAATTTCCATAAGCTAGTACCCTGCCACCTTTGACACTCAGGGTCACATTCCGAAACGAAAGCTTACTATCAGGAGCAACCACCACTTCACCAGTCGCCGGATAAGTAGCTTGGGGTGCCTGAAATTGTACCACCGTCTGGACATTACCAGGAGAACCTGTTAACTGTGCCGTAGCAGCAAGAGTATTAATTTGGAATGTCGGCTTGATATCGTAAATTAAAGCGATCGCATCTCCTGGAACATTCTTTGCCGCCAAATTAAAATTTAGTTGGGCTTCTTGTCCTAATTTGACGGTACCACTGCCAGTCACTTCACCGCCCAGTTTAGGTTTTCCTTGAATATTTTCCAGTGTAACTACTGAGAGAGCAGGTGAGAACTCAAACTTACTGCGGATGTTTTCAAAATCAACCTTGTCAATTTGAGCGGATTTCAAGGTAGCAACTGTCCCCAAAAGCAGTGGCTTAGTAATTGCACCAGTTAGCTGCAAATCAGCTTTCAATTCCCCAGCCACAGGTACGGGGGATTTGATTTTCAGCGTTTCCTGGGCATTGGCCACAGTCACCATTGGCACAACTGCCGCCAATTTAAAGCCAGCTTTTTGGTCAATAGTACCCTGAGCCACTAGGGGAATTTTACCGTAGTCTCCACTAACATTATCTAACCTCGTCTCAGTTCCTTGGAAGCTGAGATTTCCTTGAGCATTCACAAATGGTAAAGGCATTCGGGGAATTTGTGCAGTCACCCCTTGGATACTGGCAGTTCCGTCTATTAAAGGCAGTTGCTCTTGTCTGAGGTGAATTTTTAAATCCCCCTTAGCACGTCCTGCGGCTAATATCAAAGGTAACTTAATAATGCGCGTAATATCAGCAGCGAGCAAATCTCGTCCTTTAACGTTTAACTTGGCTTCTTGGATATTTCCAGCCCGAAGACGCAAATCTCCCGCAAGGGAAAGAATACCACCGTTAATTGGGTCTCCCTCCAAGTCAAACCTAATCAATCGGTTGTTTTCCTTTATTTGTGCCGTCCCGTTAATTTGGGCGATCGCTACTGGTGTAGGACGTGCCTCAATTCTCCTCGACAATAAAATCACCTTGCCATTACGAAACCGAATCTTATCTAAATCGGTTTTAATTGGGCCGGGTTTACCTTGCTTAATGCTTGTGGTCAACCAGCGCCCCTTTATATCCTGCTCAATGTAAACATCAGGATTAACTAAGGTAACATCCAGCTTTAAATTGCGATGAAATAATAACTGCAATGGGTCAAAGCCCACTTCCACAGATTCAATCGTCGCTCGGTCTGGATCTGTCGATGTGGCCGGAATAGCTGAAGCCCCAAACCGCACTCCAGAAAGCGAAAAATCTTTAACTCCTCCCAACTCTACAGGACGGTTGAGTGTGGAGGTGAGATTGGAAGAAGCAAGCGGTGCTAACTCTTTTTGGATAAAAGTCCATAACCGCCAAGCACCACCCACAATTCCAAGCAGCAAAATTGCGCTTGCGGCAATACTACCGCGCTTGAATACCAGCAACAATAGACGCTTGTTGTTACGAGATTTGAAGCATTCGTCTGGTTTGGAAGAATTAGTCATAAGATTCACTACTTTAGTCGCCGTCAGGTTGCTGGCATCTCACATTTTCCACCGATCGCCCACACATTTACTCGGTCGGGTTCGCTTTCTTAACCTGCCTACCTGGGCTGCCAAAACCCTCGATTTGCCATAATCCCATTCAATGAGGACTTACTTAGTGTGCTGCACATGAATCGGGTAACGGCGGTGTGGTGGATTTCGGTAAGGCATACTGCTAAAACTAACTGGCACAATATTCGCGCTTGCCACTTCCAGGATACAAACGAATTTTGGATTTGGGAGTAGGAGTCAAGAATTGCTAAGAAAGCAATCGAAGGGAGACTGGGAAATGCAAAAAGCTTCAAGATTATTAATTCCCCGTATCCTGTTTACTCATGCCCATTCCAGATGCCTTATAACTTAATATGAATCTAAAAACCGTATCCTACATAACACGATCGCTTTCAGGAAAATATTAAGAAAATCATAGTTCTTGACTAGACTTTTTCCCTGACACAACCTAGAACTCTAATATGTATAGGTCTAATAAGGAAAGATCGATGATTACACCCATGCGTGTTTTTGTGTTACTTTTTAATGCCGGCACAGAGAATGAGGGAATTCATACAATCCGGGTTGGCGATCGCGATAAAGTGCTGATGTTCGAGTCAGAAGACGATGCAACACGCTTTGCTTTAATGCTGGAGGCTCAAGATTTTCCCACACCTGCAGTAGAAACAATGGATGCTGAGGAAATCAAGGAATTTTGTCAAAGTGCCAATTATGACTGGGAAATTATCCCTGAAAATGATGCTTTGGCGATTCCCCCAGAAGTGAACGTGGAAAAAACAGACTGGCAAGTAGACTCCCAACCAGACTCCCAAGAAGAAAAATTAGAAGTGGCTGATTCTGAACTAGACAGCATTCGTCGCAGGCTGGAAGGATTGCTTTAGTCATTGCGAATGGGGAAGAATAACCACCAACCACTAACAACTAACCACTAACAAATAACTAATGTCAAATTTGCAAGAGCGTGGACACCTTTTGACGGAGCAGGTCAATCCTAACAGTCTAAATTTAGACAAGCTCAGTTCTTTAGAATTGGTAGAACTGTTTAATACTGAAGATGAAAAAGCTGTTGCTGCTGTTGCTGCGGCTAAAGTCCAGTTGGCTGAAGCAATTGAACGCACGGCAGAAAGTTTGCATCACGGAGGACGTTTATTTTATATTGGTGCGGGGACTTCTGGTCGATTAGGGGTGTTAGATGCTGCTGAATGCCCGCCGACTTTTTGTACACCGCCGGAATTGGTACAAGGAATTATTGCCGGTGGTGCTGGCGCACTGTTACGCAGTTCGGAAGATTTAGAAGACAGCGCTTCCGATGGAGAAGCAGCGATCGCCCAACGTCAAGTGACACAACTCGATGTTGTTGTGGGTATCACTGCTGGTGGTACAACTCCGTATGTCCACGGTGCCTTGCAAGCAGCCCGTCAGCGAGGAGCAACTACTATTTTTATCGCTTGTGTTCCCCGTCAGCAAGTTGAGGCTGCAGTTGATATTGATATTCGTTTATTAACCGGGCCAGAGGTGGTAGCTGGTTCAACTCGCTTAAAAGCTGGTACCGCAACTAAGCTGGCTTTAAACATCATTTCTACGGGGACGATGGTCAAACTAGGCAAAGTTTACGGCAATCGCATGGTAGATGTCGCGGTAACAAATCAAAAATTACGCGATCGCGCTTTACGAATTTTACAAGACCTCACAGGTTTAAGTCGTGAAGCGGCAGGTTTCCTACTAGAACGCAGTGGTAAATGGGTCAAATTGGCACTCTTGATGTACTGGACTGGTTTGGAAAAAGAAGAAGGCGCTAGGCTTCTATCCGAATATAAGGGCAATCTCAGAGCCGCTGTTGAAGGCACAAAGAAGATCGCGGATTAGACGGATTAAAGGATTTCACGGAGGATGTAAAAATTAATTAAACTTTTCCGTGGGATCCGAGTAATCCTTTAAAATCCGCGATCGGACGCAATGAGCCGAGGTTTTTGTTTTTCCAAACACTGTCTAAAAACCGCAGAGTAAATACTTAAGTGTTATTACTTGATTAAATATAGGATAATATTAAATTATACGTAAAAACGCTCTGGCGTTCATCAGTTGGCGATCGCATAATCGAAGTGCATATTTTACACAAAAAGTGAGTAATATCAAGTTTGGATAATTAGTTATATACCTACAGTCGTTGCACCCCACCCCTACCACTGATAGGATACGGGGACGAGATAAAGGGGTAAGGTTCTTGGTGATTTATAAGCAATTAGGCGGACATGATATAAGCTGCTCGACATATAAGAATGCGAAAAATCCAAAATCTAAAATGGAAATAATCCGCTTAGTTGTTGCGGGCATACAACTAATTGTAATTTACATAAAATGCCAAATTTGCGGAACAAATATTCAGGAACTACAGACGAGCTTCATTATAAAATCAGGATTTACACTGATTTGTTTCATGCTGGGAGACTTTACCATGATATATGACTACCACCCGGATCTTAATTTACGGGTATAGCAAATATCACGCTTACTGGTAGAACACAGGCAATAAAGTTGGATTTTGAGACGCCAAATTCTGCGTCCATTAATTTAATCATTGCGAATGCAGTGGCACTATTCCCTGCTTTTTATCATTCATGCTTGAACGTGATATACCAGTAAATACAACATAAATGGTAGCTATCCGGATTGCATTAACAAATGTACGCGCTTTCGCTCTTATGTTGCCTGACTGCTGTATGGCTAGTCTGGAGTCGAAAAAGACTGAGTTTGAATAAAAGGAATAGCTTATGAGCCATCCCGAACTGATGGTATCAAATAACCTACTGGGGGAATTTAATACTTGTACTAGACTTCAATACAGTGGGAAGTTAAATATCAAGTCTTCAAAGGGACACCAATGGATTTTCTACTATCGTCTAGGACGTATGGTTTGGGCTACAGGAGGAACTCATCCTTTCCGAAGATGGCGTAGACATATGGCTCAATATTGTCCCGATATTGACATGGATAAGATGCAGTTGCGGGCTGAAGAACTTTCGATTGATTACTGGGATTATCGCCTCCTGGAAATTTTACATGAGAAACAGAAACTTAAGAGAGAACAAATTAACGCCATTGTTGAACACACAATTGCAGAATTGTTATTTGACCTAGCACAGCAAGCAAATTTTGCTTCATTAAGTTGCGATCGCACTCAGGATGTCATATTGGAAGCACCAATGAGCTTCACGAGTGCAGATATGTCGATCAAATTGATGCAAGACTCGTGGAAGAATTGGTCAGAAGCTGGTTTGGCGAGTTTTTCTCCTGACTTAGCCCCGATGCTGCGAAGACCAGAACAACTCCAGCAGCAGGTAAGTCCATCTGTCTATAAAAACTTTTTGACTTTAATGAACGGCAAATACACCCTGCGTGATTTAGCCGTGAAAATGAAGCAGTCTTCTGTACACCCCATTGCTCGTTCTTTGCTTCCTTACATCCTTAAGGGAATCCTGGAACTGTTGGAGGTAAGCGATTCGCCCTTACGAGTTGCGGAATCCCCAAATAAATCTAGCAGCACTAAAACAACAGTACCACTCGGTCCCTTGATTGCCTGTGTGGATGACAGCCCCCAGGTTTGTCAAATGCTAGAACAGATTATGATTCCAAATGGATTCAGATTTATCAAAATTCAAGATGCAGTACAAGCTCTACCAATTCTAATTGAGCATAAACCAGACCTGATTTTCTTGGATTTGGTAATGCCAGTTGCTAGTGGTTACGAAATCTGCGCTCAACTGCGACGAATTTCTCTGTTTGCCAACACACCCGTGATTATCTTGACAGGTAGTGATGGTCTTTTGGATAGAGTCCGCGCCAAAGTGGTTGGTTCTACTGACTTTATCACCAAGCCAGTAGCGGTTGATAAGGTGATGGCTGTGGTACGTAAGTATGTACAAGCTCCATCAACTCCGAGCAGTACATCTAATGTGCAAACCTTATCATTAGGACATCAGTAATTACCGTTTTGATGAACAAGCCATTTGATTTTAGATTATCGGTAAATAAACCGCAAGTGAAATGAAGATTTGGGATTGAATAAAACGCAAGAGTTTGCTGTACATTGCATTTTTTCGTATGATATCAAGTCCGCCTAATTGCTTGTATTAAAAATTTCTTCACATCCGGTGCGTCAGTCTTAATAATGAGTATTCAAGCGGATACGATATCAGTTGCAAGTTTAATAATATCCGGAAAAATCTGAGTTTTCACAATTCTTTTTAATAAAAAATGTAACAAATTAAATGTGTTAAAACTCTGCGTTTTGAAGCGCTAAAATTTCATGTAAAGCTTTACTAAGTCAACTGAATTGGGGTATCAATACCATTTTTTTTTTGAATATTGCATCGTGAAATCATGAAGTATGCGTAGTTTCACTGAACCAAATTTATAGATGATGAATCAAAATTAAATAAAGGCAAAACTTGCATTTGTCTGATTTGATTGTAAAACTCAATTTTTGTTTTCGTTATTAGGTAAATTAAACAGGTGATTGCCATGAATACTGTTTTAGTCGTTGAAGACGGCTTAACTGATATGGAAGTACTCTGCCGTTACTTGCAACAAGCAGGTTTTTCTGTAATTAGCGCCAAAAGCTGCGAAGAGGCTCACGAAAAATTAAATAGCAATAAGCCTGATTTAATATTTCTGGATGTAATTTTGCCTGGGAAAAGTGGTTATGAAATGTGCCGAGAGTTAAAAGGTAATCCCAAAACAAGTAATATTCCCGTAGTTTTTTGCTCAACTAAAGACAGTGATGTCGATAAAATGTGGGGAAATATGTTGGGTGCTGATGCTTATCTTTCTAAACCAATTAACCAAGAGCAACTCACAGTCACCTTGAAGAAGTTAATCAAGTAGAAATTTATTAAAAAGGCAAGTAAATAGTAGTTATTAAGAAAATTTACGAGTTAGTAACACAGGAATCTATCGTGCTTTCACATATAGGAAGAGGCACTAAGAAGCCCACCCCACAATCTTGAGCGAGAAATTCATAAATGTGTTTTAGTTAATTCTTAACTCCTAACTCCTAATTCTCCAAACAACAAAGGATAAAGAACTTTGGACATTGAGCAAAAGTTTCTAAGTTTTAATTTAGGTGCAAAAGATACAGCCGTAATCTCGTTAGAACACATCACAGAAGTCATGCAAGTGTCATTGGCAGAAATCTGTGGTGTTCCTCAGATGCCTAGTAGCGTTCTAGGTATATATAACTGGCGGGGTGAGATGCTTTGGTTGGTTGATGTAGAGGAAATGCTAGGTTATTCACCACTTCTGTACTCTGCAAATATGCTCTCCAAAATGATGGCGATCGTGGTGCAAATAGATGGTAAATCTTTGGGATTATTGGTGCGTCAGTTAATGGATATTGAATCCCTAGATTCACAGCTAATAAAACCTACTTCTGGTGAATTGTTCTCTCCAGAAATTTCATCTTTTTTGCAAGGCTACTTTATTAACCCTGCTGAAGAATTAATTATCACTTTGGATGCAGCTGCAATTGTTCAATCTCCGATGTGGGCAATTCACAATTAACTTAGCAATTTTGGATTACTTGTGGAGTCACCTTTGCAGGTAATCTAAAATGGAAGGCTTCTTTTTCTATTTTCAGAATTATTTTTTCAGATAACAATTTTTCAAGGTGCGTGGCATGACTAGTGTGTACAAAGAACAAGGAAACGGACATCATACTGCTGAGGAAGAAACATTAGAGAATGCTAGGAAAGTAAAAAATATTTTTACTAGCGATGAATTATCCTCAGAATTAAATACAGTTGAGCAGCAATTTAAAAGTTGGCGGCAGCACTTGCAAGATATTGCAATTCAGATGCGTCAAGCCCCAGAGCAAGATACACTACTCAAAGTTACTGTTGCACAAATTAGAGAAAAAATTGCCTGCGATCGCGCTCTTATTTATCGGTTTAATTCCTCATCTTCAGGTACTGTTTTAGCGGAATCGGTAGCAATAGATTGGACTCCAACTCTGGGTGAAAATCTGCCAGCGATTATTTTTGGTTTACCTGCGAAACAAGACTATCTCGAAGCTGTAATTATTAACGATATAAATCAGTTAATACTTAGTCCCTATCAATCGCAACTCCTAGAAAAATATCAAGTTAAAGCGAGTTTTAGTTTACCAATTTTAGTCAATGGTGAACTGTGGGCTTTGCTGGTAGTAAATAATTGTTCTGGAGCGCATCAGTGGCAGGAGATGGAAATCAGCCTGCTATCTCAAATTGTCACAGAACTAACTTACAGATTCCAAAATTTGGAATTTCAAGCACAACAACTTCTTCAAGCACAGGAAAAGAAATCGATTGTCAAAGTCATTGACAAGATTCAGCGGGCATCAAATCTTGATAATATTTTTCAAACAACCACTCAAGAAGTCCGCAAATTACTGCAATGCGATCGCGTATCTGTTTATCGCTTCAACTCTGATTGGAGTGGTGAGTATGTAGCTGAGTCTGTGGCTGCCGGTTGGATACAATTGGTAGGTACAGGTATCAAAACTGTCTGGGAAGACACCCACTTGCAAGAAACTAGGGGTGGACGTTATCGCAACCATCAAAGCTATGTCGCAAATGACATCTATAAGATGGGTCATGCTTCCTGCCACATTGATATTTTAGAGCAGTTTGAAATCAAGGCTTATGTAATTACTCCTCTCTTCTGTGGGGAAAAACTGTGGGGTTTGCTGGCAGCTTACCAAAACTCTGGTGTTCGTAATTGGCAAGACTGGGAACTCGGCTTGTTAGAGCAGATTGCGATGCAATTTGGCATCGCTGTTGCACAAGGAGAATATCTCGAACAAGTACGGCTGAAATCTGAGCAATTAGCTCAGATAAACGAACAGGATAAAGCTTTAGCAAAGGTAGTTAATCGCATCCGGCAAACCTTGGATTTGGATGCCATCTTCAGAGCTACCACCCAAGAAGTTCGTCAATTACTGCAATGCGATCGCGTATCTGTTTATCGCTTTAACCCCGATTGGAGTGGCGAGTTTGTGAGTGAATCTGTCGCTACTGGTTGGGCACGATTGGTAGGGCCTGATATCAAAACTGTTTGGGAAGATAGCCACTTGCAAGAAACCCAGGGGGGACGCTATGCCAAAGGTGAGTCCTTTACTGTTAATGATATTCAACTGGCAGGTCATTCTCGCTGTCACCTCGATATTTTGGAACAATTTGAAGTCAAAGCTTATGTAATTGTCCCTGTATTTATTGGGCAAAAATTATGGGGCTTGTTATCTGCATATCAAAACTCCAAAATTCGTGACTGGCAAGCCTCGGAAGTCAATTTATTGAGTCAGGTTGCCTTGCAATTGGGTGTTGCTTTATCACAAGCAGAATATTTAAAACAAGTCCAAGGGCAAACTGAAAAACTAGCCAGCACAGCAGAACGGCAGCGAAGTCTAATTGTCCTCACCCGCAAGATTGGGGAACTACTGGTCGAAAAAGTTGCAGACGTCTCAGGATTAGATGCTATTTTTCAGACGACAGTTGCTGAAATCCGCAAATTATTACAGGCAGATCGCACAGTTATTTATCGCTTCAATCCTGATTGGAGTGGCGATTTTCTGGCAGAATCCGTTGGCAAAGGCTGGATTCCTTTTAAAGATAAAAACTTCGAGATGCTGGCGGACAATAGTGATTGCACTATCAAAGAACTTGCAGGATTGAACTCAGTTAAAGATACCTATCTCCAAGAAACTCAAGGAGGTCGCTATCAGCAGAAAACCAGTTGTGTTGTCGATGATGTCACCAAAGCTGGGTTTCCTAAGTGTTACATGGAGCTTTTAGAGCAATTTCAGGCAAAAGCTTATCTCACTGTCCCCATTTTTAAAGACAACAAACTTTGGGGATTGCTAGCTAACTATCAAAACTCTCAACCTCGTGAATGGGAAGAGTTTGAAGTCAACATGATGCATCAAATTGCTGCATTATTAGGTGTAGCTACACAGCAAGTAGAAGCCCTAGAGAAATTACAGCAGCAATCTTTGAAAGAAACACAAGAAGCAGAACGCGATCGCACTGTCACGAAAGTTATCGACAGAATTAGGCAATCGCTGGATATTGACACTATCTTTAGCACCACGACCAAAGAAGTGCGATCGCTACTCAGCGCTGACCGGGTAGTGGTGTATAAATTCAACCCCGATTGGAGCGGCAGTTTTGTTTCTGAGTCTACAGGCTTTGGCTGGAGTTCTCTAATCGATAACCAGCATAAAATCAAACGTCTTCAAGAAAGCGTTAGCGATTGCAACGCAATGCGAAGCCTGATTGCAAATAGCGAAAAAAACCTCGCACCTATAGATACATACTTACAAGAAACCCAAGGTGGGGAATTACGCAATCGCAAAAGTTATGCCATTGCTGATATCTACAAAGCGGGATTCTCACGTTGTTATGTCGAGGTTCTAGAGCAATATGAATGCAAAGCTTATGCAATTGTCCCAATTTTCCAGGGTCAAAAACTCTGGGGAATGCTAGCAACTTATCAAAACTCTGGACCTCGTGACTGGGAAGATTCAGAAGTTAGATTGTTGGGACGCATTGGCGACCAACTAGGTGTAGCATTGCAACAAGCTGCTTATCTGCAACAATTGCAAGTAAAATCGAAAGAAATAGAAAAAGGCGCAGAACGGGTTCAATTAGTAACCCAGATTGTTGAGCGCATCCGGGAATCTACTGATGTGAATGCACTCTTTAACTCAACGGCAAGCGAAGTCCGCCGCTTGTTGAACGCCGACCGAGTAGGAGTATTTCGTTTCTTACCAGAATCTGGCTACGACGACGGAGAATTTATTTCCGAAGATGTATTGCCGGGTTTTGTCTCAGCTTTAAATAACAAGGTACATGACCACTGCTTCGGTAGCGATTATGCTACAGGCTATCGGGAAGGTCGGATTCAAGCTGTTGGTGATATTTACAATGCTGGTTTCACCCAATGCCACATTGATATTCTGAGTAAATTCCAAATCATAGCTAACTTGATTGTGCCCTTGATTAAAGGGAATGAACTGTGGGGCTTATTGTGTATCCACCAGTGCAAAGCACCACGTGAATGGCAACCGCAGGAAATTGAGCTAGTCAAGCAAATTGCCAATCAGTTTGGTGTGGCATTACAGCAAGCTGAGTACCTGCAAGAACTAAAAATCAAATCCGCAGAATTAACAGAAGTCGCATCACGGGAAAAGGAAGACAAGGAAGCATTTCAAAAAGCAGCGATGCAACTCCTTGCGGCAGTTAGACCCGCTCTGGATGGGAACTTAACCGTACGTGCGCCAATTACAGAAGATGTACTGGGCACTATTGCCGACGCTTACAACAACACTTTGCAAGCACTGCGGCAAATCGTTATCCAGGTACAAGCAGCCGCTCAACAAGTAGCACAAACTTCTACTAACAGTAATGCTTCACTAGGAGGACTGACAAACTTAGCCCAGCAACAGTCCAAAGAAATCAATGAAGCATTGGGCGAGATTCAACAGATGGTGGACTCTACCCAAGCTGTCGTAGCTAACGCCGAATTAGTGCAAATCGCAGTCCAAGAAGCTAACGAAACCGTAGAGTCTGGTGATGTGGCGATGAACCGGACTGTAGAAGCAATCCAAGGGATTCGTGAAACCGTTGCTCAAACCAGCAAAAAAATTAAGCGGCTGAGTGAATCCTCGCAGAAAATCTCCAAAGTGGTGAATTTGATTAGTAACTTTGCGACACAAACAAACGTACTAGCGTTGAATGCCGCAATTGAAGCCACCCGCGCAGGGGAATATGGTAAAGGCTTTGCAGTGGTAGCCGATGAAGTCCGTTCATTGTCTCGTCAGTCAGCAGCCGCAACAATCGAAATTGAAAAATTAGTTCAGGAGATTCAGCAAGAAACAGGGGAAGTTGCAGTAGCTATGGAAATAGGTATTCAACAGGTAGTAGAAGGTACTAGTTTAGTTAACGAAACCCGCCAAAACCTGAATGCGATCGTGTCTTCAACAGCCGAAATTAGCCAATTACTACAGAGAATTACTGATGCGAACCAAGCACAAATGCTGCAATCTGTCTCGGTAACGGCTTCAATGAAAGATGTCGAGAAAATTTCTAACAAGACTTTTATTGAAGCCAATGAAATCGCCATTGTATTCCAACAGTTATCAGGAATGGCTCAAGATTTACTGGCAAGCGTGAGTAAGTTTAAAGTCAATTAAAGTTAGGAGTTAGGAGTTAAGAGTTAGGAGTTGGGAGTTAAGAGTTGGGAGTTGGGAGTTGGGAGTAAATGCCTGAAAGTGTTATTCAAAAAAAAAGTTTTCAATTCGCTTTAGAAATTATTTATTTATATAGCGAGATGCAAGAACAGCGAGAATATGTACTTTCTAAGCAATTACTCCGAAGCGGTACAAGTATCGGTGCAAATGTAGAAGAAGCTAGTGGAGGGCAGAGTAGAAAAGATTTCTTAGCAAAAATGTATATTGCCTATAAGGAAGCCAGAGAAACTAAATACTGGCTACGGCTAATACAACATTCTCAAATTGTGAAGGTTGATGTTAACAATCAACTGACTTACGTAAATGAACTTATTCGTATTTTGAGTTCAATTGTCAAAACGACTGAAGAATCAATGAATTGATGAATTAGAAGTTTAGATTAGACCTCTTGTCAAAATGGATGAAATCCAAAAAATGGTGTAACTCCTAACTCCTAACTCCTAACTCCTAACTCCTAACTCCTACCTCCCAACTCCTAACTCCTACCTCCCAACTCCCAACTCCTAACTCCTAACTCCTACCTCCCAACTCCTACCTCCCAACTCCCAACTCCCAACTCCTACCTCCCAACTCCCAACTCCCAACTCCTAACTCCTAACTCCTAACTCCCAACTCCTAACTCCTAACTCCTAACTCCTAACTCCCAACTCCTATCTCCCAACTCCCAACTCCCAACTCCTACCTCCTAACTCCTATTTCCTACCTCCCCAAAATATGATATGATTTCCGATCCCTCAATTCGCGAACAGGGCTACATATACTTCCTTACTGAAGCCCCAGAATTACTTGAACTGATTGAGCAAGAACTCTTTAGCCTATCAGAAGGTTATAGTATTAATAAAATACATAACTTAATGCGAGCAACTCATACTATTAAAGGAGGAGCCGCTAATGTTGGGTTAGAGGTAATTAACAAGATTTCCCATTCTTTAGAAGATGTATTTCAAGCTCTTTACAATCCTGATGTAGAGATTGATACTCAATTGCAAACATTATTATTTCAAGCTTATGAGTGTCTACAGTTACCGATAACAGCAGAAATTACCGGAAGTTCAATTAATGATGATGAACAACTCCAGCGTGCTGCTTTGGTATTTGCTCAGTTGCAAGAAAAACTAGGTGATGCTTTTGGTGCTGAAGCTCATATTCCCACTTCCGAGGAATTGGGATTTGATATTGTGCTATCTATCTTTGAAACCGGGGTAACTCAACGCATAGAAAGCATTGCACAATTAATTCATAATCCACCAGGTAACGTTGAAATTGCCGATTTTTTGGTTTCTCAGGCAGGGGTCTTTATTGGGTTAGCGGAATCATTAAATTTGGCCGGGTTTGGAGAAATTGCCAAAACAATTATTGCGGCATTGGATGCTAACCCCACCCAAGCATTGAAGATTGCTTCTCTTGCCCTAGAAGATTTGCAGCAGGCAAGAGAAGCGGTATTGGCAGGCGATCGCATTCGTGGTGGAGAGCCTTCTTCTTCTTTGCAAAAATTCACACTAGCTGAGGTTGGTGACGATCTATCTGAGCCGATAGTAGATAATCCTATTGTTCCTCAATCGATTAATACCACATCTTTGAGAAGCGAAATTGAAGAACTATACAAATTTTTTACGACACCGAGCAGTATTCAAACAGAACCTTTAAAACCCACAATTGCGAAATTTTATTTAAAAGTAATTCGTTATATTTTTGGTTGGTTTAATCACAAATTAGAAATACCAGAGTCAGAACTTATTTTAGCTCTGCTTCTTCCTCTGCAAGAAGGAGAAATAACTGTTAAATATCTCGAAAGTTGGCTGAGTGATTTTATTGATTTTGTGCAGGAGAAAGAAGATAGCCCGAGTATTAGTCTGTATCGGCAAGGTGTAATTTTAACAATTATTTTCGCCGTTGCTAAATATCAATATTCGACTCAAAATGGTGATTTTCCAATACTTCCAGCACTAAAAAAACAAATCAGCGAATTAGGAAAAGAATATAAGAATTATCCTCCTGTAACTGCTGAAGAAAAAAATTGGATTGACAGCCCTAAGTTACAACAATTACTAGAAATTAAGGAAATATCTCCTATTGTAATAGAAACTGGTAATACTGTTGAAGCAATCTGGGGAGAAGAAATTCCCTCAACATCTGTAGATGAGGCTGTGAAACCTGAAGATGAGGATTATCTAGACAGTACTGAATCATTAACTGTGATTGAGGAGTTAATTGCAGATGATTCGGATATGCTTCTTGAAGTAATTAATAACTCAGGCTTAACAGTTGCTCAAAAAATAGAAGAAAAACCTCAACCTCAGCCTCAACTTTCATCGAAAAATAATCGGCAGCGTTCCTTTGTCCGCGTAGATGTAGAGGGATTGCAAAGCCTCAATTATTTAGCAGGAGAATTGTTAATTTACCTCAAACGTCGAACTTTACAGGATGAACAATTTCATGAAGCAATTGATGAATTTTTTGAGCAACTTAACAGACATCAAGCTACTTTAAATAAGTTACGCGATTTGCCACTACAGATGCAAAGCGTTGCTAGACAAAATAGGCAAAACCTTAGCTTTGACCTAATCTTTGACTCTCTGGAATGGGATGAATATACGGAATTTAATCTAGCAATTCACGAAGCATTAGAAGAGACACTACAACTCCAAGAAACTACAGAATCATTAGAATTACTCCTTAGGCAATCCGCTCAAACTCACGAGAAAAAACAACGTTTGGCACTAGGTATGATAGATACCCTTGTGGAAGCGAGGATGTCACCTTTGGGAAATATTTTGAATCGCTTTCCGCAGATGATCCAAAATCTGGGGAATGTCTATGGCAAACGGGTGGAATTGAAGCTAACTGGCTCGGAAGTACTCGTAGATAAAGCGATCGCTGAAAAGCTCTACGACCCCTTGCTCCACTTAGTACGGAATGCTTTTGACCACGGGATAGAACCTGGGGAAGTTCGGCTGGAAAATGGTAAACGAGAGCTAGGTTTAATTGAAATTCGTGCCTACCATCAAGGTAGTCAAACTATTATCGAAGTCCGGGATGATGGTCATGGATTAAATTTAGATCGAATTCGCCAAAAAGGGATTGAACTTGGTTTAATACCACCAGAGGATCGAAGCAGAGGTTATAGCTCAAGCACAACTACTTCAGACCTACTAGATTTGTTATTTACACCGGGATTTTCCACTGCGGGTAAAGTCAGTGAAATTTCTGGACGTGGTATGGGGTTAGATATTGTCCGTTCTCAATTGCAAGGGTTAGACGGTTCAATTGCCGTGCAATCATTACCCAAAGTTGGTACAACATTCATACTCAAAATTCCTTTTTCTATGACTACTGATAAATTAATGCTAGTCCAAGCAGGAGGTGTTGTTTATGCCTTGCTATTAGAGGGTATCGAAAAAATATTGCTTCCGAGTACAGAGCAAATCAAACAATTTGAAAACAAAAAAGTTTTGCACTGGAATACGGGTAACGATGAACGCATGATTAGTCTGCGTCAACTCTCAGATATGATTTACTATAGCGGTTCATTAGTTAACAGTGCGATTCCCCACAATCAACCAGTAATCGATAGCACTCCAGCCCATATTAACCCGATACTTTTATTACGTCGTGATGGAGAAATTTTGGGTTTAGAAGTTGACCAAATTATCGGCGAACAAGAATTGGTAATCAGACCTTTAAGTTCGGCGATCGCTCCTCCAAAATATATATATGGATGTAGCAGCTTGGCAAACGGTACCCTCATCTTAGTGATTGATGGTTCTGTATTGCTATCTAATGATATGGTATTGCCAACTGATTCAATAACTAGAAAAGCCTTGCCCATATTAGAAGCAACTGCTCATTCTACACCTTTGCTTGCTGCATCATCTTCAACAGACAGCACAAAAACTCAGTTAAATCAGTCTTTAGAATCAACGAATAAAACACCAAAGGTTGTTTTGGTTGTAGATGATGCAATTAGTTTGCGTCAAACCCTAACCCTCACGCTGCAAAAATATGGCTATCAAGTATTACAAGCCCAAAACGGTGTAGAAGCCTTAGAACAATTACAGAGATACCCCGAAATTCTAGTTGTAATTTCTGACCTGGAAATGCCACGCATGAATGGTTTTGAGCTTTTGTCTAGTATCCGAAAAAATAACAATTTGGCACAAAAACCTGTAGTAGTTCTTACTTCGCGGAGTGCGGAAAAACATCGTCAATTGGCACATGCATTAGGTGCAACGGCTTATATGACGAAGCCTTATTTAGAGCATGAGTTTCTTTCTACCGTTCAGGATTTAGCTAATGGTAAAACTGAGCATTTTACTCATTTATTGGTTAAATAGTTAAAGGCTATTTGTCACTAGAGCAATTAGTCTTTATCTACCCGCTTCCTCAAGGGGTTTAATACCCCGACAAGAAACAGGTCGTCCGTTTTGAGTTGGAACAGCAGCTTTGCGCTCTTAATCTTAAGAACGCAAAGCTGCCTTGTCTGAAACCACATATATAAACCTCCTTCCTTCTCCCTTCATTCAATACGAAATAAAAGCAGATTTAATCGGAATTTCAATTACAAATTCTGTACCTTTGTTAGAGGCAGAATTACAATATAATTTTCCGTGATGTTTTTCAGTAATAATTTGGTAACTAATCGACATTCCCATGCCTGTACCTTGACCTACAGGTTTAGTTGTAAAAAAGGGGTCGAATAATTTTGAACTTACTTCTTCGTTCATTCCAATACCATTATCTTTGATGCGAATAGCAACCCATTGAGAGTTAATAACTTCTGTTGTAATAGAAATAATTGGTTGATAATTATCTGGAAGTTTTTCTTGTTTTTGAAAGTTATCTTTTAAAGCATCAATAGCATTTGTCAGAATATTCATAAATACTTGATTCAACTGTCCCGAACTACACTCTATAAAAGGTAAATTACCATATTCTTTAATAACTTGAATTTTCAGATAGTTTAATTCGCCTTTGAGACGATGGCCTAAAATCATTAAGGTGCTATCAATACCTTCATGGATGTCAACAGGTTTAATATCGGCTTCATCAAGACGGGAGAAGTTGCGTAAAGAAAGGACGATTTGGTGAATGCGTTCGGTTCCTACTTCCATTGAGTGAATTAAACTGGGCAAATCCGTAATTATAAAGTCAAGTTCAATTTTTTGGATATATTTTGAAATTACCTGTACGGGATTGGGATAATGTTGCTGGTAGAGTTTGATTAGATAAAGTAAATCTTGGATGTATTGATTTGCGGGTGAGAGATTGCTGTAAATAAAACCAACAGGATTGTTGATTTCGTGAGCTATACCTGCAACAAGCTGTCCTAAAGAAGACATTTTTTCGCTGTGTAATAGTCTGGCTTGAGTGCTTTGCAACTCCTTAAGAGCCATTTCTAAATCTTGTGCTTGGAGTCGCAACTTTGATTGTGCGCGATCGCGTTCAATTTCGGCAGCAACTCGTGCGGCAAAAATCCGCAAAATCGATTCTTCTACCTGGGAATATAGGTGCAGGCTTTTAGTATCCATAATGCCTAAGCCACCTATTATATTCCCGTGATTATCATTAATTGTAATTCCCATATAGCTTTCTGCGCTTAGGATTGCGACATTGTCAGCTTGTGGGAAGATTTTTGCCAATGAGTCAGTATATACAGTGAACCCATCTTGAATAACTACACCGCAGGGAGTTCCAGCTAACTCAAATTCGCTGCCTTCGATAAATTCCTCTCCCGTCCATAATGCAATAATTCGGGTTTTGCTATGGTTCTCGTCTATTAACTCAGTAATAAAAGCATACTGAACTTGCAAAACAAGAGCCAAATAACGAACGCAGGAGCGAAAAAACTCACCTCCCGTATGGGATGCAGTCCCCTCCATAATCAAGCGTAATGAATCTTGTTGGCGTTTGCGTTCGTGTAATGCAGTTTCTAGTTCCGCAGTTTTTTCCTCGATTTGCGTTTGCGATCGCTGTAATTCTTCAATTACTTTGCGCAACAGGGATTCTTTTCGCTGATTGTTTTCTTCCAACTGCACCTGTTCAATTTCGATGCGTTCGAGTTTTTTTCGCAACACGCGATTTTCTTTTTCTAGCGATCGGATTTTTTCTTGTTCGTCAACCCGTTCCATCAACTATTCTCTCCTAGCAGCAGCGTCACGAATGTTTCATTATGAAACCGCGTTTCACCGTTTGTCTGTGATGGGGCAATTTCGCCATAAGTATAAAAACCACAGCCGGGGAGCGAGGGTGATAAATGGTTTTTCAAGCGCGAATATTCTTGCTTAGTTTGCTTACCCAAGATTTGCCGTCTTGCCGTACAGGTGAAAAATAAAGCAGCAGCAGGTTCTTTACCAGGAAAAGCTGCCAAAGCTTGCAACATTGAAGTTTCTGCTGCAGCTAAAACATCATTCCGTGTGGCTTCAGCTATTTGAACGCAAGCATTTTCGGGGATATCTGCAACAAATGTGATACTACCATTTGGCTCATAAGCTCCAGTAGTTGCCCGGAGATAAAATTCCTGGCTGCCTGTCTCAAATACTGCCAAAGGATACTCAGGTGAAGGAGGCAAATCGCCTAAATAGTGATGGTAAAAATCGATAGCAGGTTTACCGTCTATTTCGTAAAGGATATTTTTGTCAACTTTCGTGATTATACCTGGTTTGCCGATGGGATTCCAACCGTGAGCAATACCGTGAGAAAATGACAACTCACCTGAAAATAACAGGATTGTAATAGCATCGCTTGTAACTTCTGTATTCCAAAATTGATAGCTCCGTTGTAATTGCAAGCCGTCTCCGGAGGTTCCACCGAAGATCGGTATCTGCTTCCCCAAAGCTGTTTTTAAACCTTCTAAAATGGCTACTCCACTAGCAGTAAGGCTTTCGGGAATCGTTAAGCACAGTTTGGGTTCGTTTGTAATGTTTGAAGAAGCCTGTTTAACAGCTTCATCTGTTGCCGCAACTGCGTTTTTAGAAACACCTCTGCCGATACCTGCCGCAATTTCGATTTCTTTACCACAAAACAGCATCAATGTCAAAGAATCTTGTTGATACTCCAGTATTGATGAAATCTCACCGTCAGTAGTGCCACCAATTAGGGCAATTCCCGGAAAAGCAAGGTTGATTTCATGAAGAATTAAAGAATGGTCGAAATCGATAGCAGCAAACAAAATTCCTGCCTGCGGTTGATTTCCAGCCATAGAACTGCGGCATTGTTCCAGCACTTCAGCAACAGCATAACGCGAATCGGGGTCATTACTGTGTCCCACTGCGGCTTGCAACATAAGGAATCCTTTGGGTTGATACGAAGATACTTGTTTATTTTTCCCAAAAGGCTAACGATAGTTAATATGAACAATTTTCGTACGTACAATGTCCAAGTTTGTCAAGGGTTGGTGCAGCCTACAGAGAGTTTCGCTACGAACTAATAGAATTCTGCTTTAAGTAATGACTAACTCCTTCAGCTACTTGCAACAAATTCGGTTCAATCCTCTTGCTCAAAAAATCTTCAACTGTTTGCCCCACAGTGCCTGCAATAAATTGCGGAACCCCAGTTATTTTAAGAGGGTTAATCGTCAATTCGCCACGGCTTTCGATCCGCGTACCATTACCATCCTCTAAAAAGCGGTTCTTGCCTGCGCAGTAAACCGCATCAGTAAACGCATGGGTTTTGATGCGCCACTCGGTTGTGAATTCCGAGTCGTTCCATGTAGCGTAGTCAGTCCACGAGAGCATTGTCTCACTGATGATAGCCCGTGCTATTCCCGGAATCTCGCCGCCGCCGTGCCACTCGTTCACAAAGTGAATCAGTCCGCCTTCCTCACGGCGTGACTTGATGTCAATGCGTTGCACATTCGGCAAGTAAGGTACGATTTCGATAAGCTTGTCGCGGTAGGTGGCATATACGAGCGGAAGTGGAAAGGGAATACGAGTGTTGGTAGAGATGATCATTGAAATATCCGGGTTTTATTAAAGAATACAACCCCAGGACTACCCCGACTCGCACTTTTGCGTTGGTCGAGTATTAATTTTGAGTATTAGTCAGAGCAATGGAGCGCTTGTTTATACCGAATAAATATGAAGATGTATATGTGCAAGATAAGTGATATTTGAAAAACACAGAAAAAATATTATGCTCGCGCAAAATATAAGTATGTCGTTTTTTTAGACGACTACTTAAGACAAAACCAGTAAATAAAATCCCTTATTTAAGTTGAAATAATTTAGATTGACGATCGATGTTCGACGGCTAGCAAACCGTTATGGTGCCACTGTCCTAAAACTTGAACTGGTCAACTATTGAAAAATCAAGATGTTTAAGACTGCTTATTTTCCAATTGAGATCAGATGGAGGTCAATTTGAGCAAGCGATCGCACTAGTTGATTAATTAAAGACCCACCTAGCAGAATTTGCCACATTGAGCGATGAGTTTGACCTAGAACCACTTGAGTAATCCGGTATGATGTTGCAACCTTGGTAATTTCTTCTGCGATGTTATTACCTGAGACTTGCAATAACTCAGCCTTAAATTCTTGAGAAAGTCGTTTGCAGGTTTCAAGATAAAGTGCTTCTACTTTTGTCAGTAAACGGTCAGGGTTGTGGACATACAAAACGTAGAGAGGTGCGTTCATACAATCTGCCAAAGCCGATCCCCGTTGAATCAATTGCAGGGAGTTTGGCTCGCAAGAAACACAAACCAGTATGCGTTCGTGTATGCAGCAAGGCAGACTGATTTCAGCATGACCATTACAGCCTAGTAGATTTGCCTCTTGAATTCCTTCCTGCTCAATTTTATCGGCTACCTCCCGTAGTGCTAATTCCCGCAATTCCAGCAGGTTGCGATGCAAGAATAAGTTTTGCACTTGACTCTCGATTTTGTCTGGTGGATAAATTTTGCCATCCTGTAACCTGGAATCCAAGGTTTCTGGTGTGACATCTACAACCACTACTTCCTTCGCTGATTTTAATAAATTGTCCGGGATGCTCTCTTGCTCGACAATTCCTGTAATTCGAGCAATCGTATTCCGGTGGCTTTCCAGGTGTTGAATGTTGACTGTGGAGTAAACATCAATTCTTGCTTCTAAAATTGCCTCCACATCCTGATAGCGTCTGTCTCGCTCAGAACCTGGGATATTGGTGTGTGCCAATTCATCAACCAGAACTAGCTGAGGTTGTCGCTCCAGGATCGCTTCAGTATCCATCTCTGTAAGTATTAAGCCACCCCGTTGTATCGTTTTTCGGGGAATCACCTCCAGGCCCTCAGCTTTACTTGCTGTCTCTTGACGACCGTGGGTTTCCAACCATCCAATGACTACATCTATACCACTATGTTTGAGTCGCTGGGCTTCTTCGAGCATCTTGTAGGTTTTGCCAACACCAGGAGCCATACCAATGAAAATTTTGTGTTTGCCAGGACGCACAGCAGAAACGTAAATACTGTTAAGTGGAGCAGCAGACTTATTATACATAATTCGTGCATCAACGTTAATAAATCTATATTACTCTCGTTTAATGCTTAAGAGTTCCTGAAGAATCTTTGGTGTCTGTACTTTTCATGCTTTAAAAGTCGAGTCTTTTTCAAATTCCCCAGGCAAGTAAAAGAGTTGTTAGTTGTTAATCGTTTACTCCTAACCACTAACAACTAACCACTAAGCCGCAGGCTTTAATGCATCTAAAGCCAGATTCAGCTTCAAAACGTTGACCCCAGGCTCACCAAAGATACCCAAAAAGCGACCATCAGTATTTTGAGCAATCAAAGTTTCCAGTTGATTAGCCTGAACTCCTCGTGATGAAGCCACTCGGGCAATTTGAACTCTGGCACCTTCAGGGGTAATGTGGGGATCAAGGCTAGAACCAGAGGTATAGACTAAATCGGCAGTCGGCTGCACTCCTGCTGCTTTCAGACGTGGGATGTCACCTTCAATCTTTTTCTTCAAGTCGGGGTCATCTTTGCCTTTGATGCGAGCAAGCAAGTCCAGATTGCTGGGAGCTAGGTTACTAGCACCGGATACCCCTGTTTTCAACACTCCAGCTTCATCCTTTTTTGGATCGGCGGTACTGTAGCTAGTGGTGCTGGGGCGACTGTTAAAATAGCGATCGCTTGTAAAAGGTTGACCAATTAATGCCGAACCAATAACTGTTCCTTGAGAGTTTGTGATTAAGCTCCCGTTTGCTTGGGAGGAAAACGCTATTTGTCCGCAAAACAGCATGAATAGGGGATAAATGAATGCTGTTAGCAACCACAGAGCAATGGTAGAACGAATGGCTTTACTGATTTGGTGTCGCTGACTCATTTTAGAATTTCTCCGGCTGAAAAATCACAACAAATAAATAAACACACAAACTGAGAGTTGCCAGTCCCAACAAACCAATGGTGTAAGCTTGCCAACGGGGTGCTTCTCCTGGTGTTGCCGCTTCTACTGCCGGTGCTAGCAGCACATTGAAACACATCAGTAGAAAGATACTTAGAGGAACCCTGTTGCGTTTTGTGCTAACGAAAGCAAGTATTTCCGAAAAGTCTTCACTTTGTAACAAATATTTCATAAATTTTCTTTGCGCATTTACTACGAGTATGAGATTATCCTCGCTGTTCTTGTTAATACCCTTCTTCCTTCTTCCTTCTTCCTTCTTCCTTCATTCAATTAAGCCAAACCAACCGCAGCAATCAAAACATCAATTACTTTGATAGCGATAAAAGGAGCAACCACACCACCCAATCCGTAGATGAAAATATTGCGCTGTAAAAGTTGGTCGGCAGTGAGGGGTCGAAACTTCACCCCAGTCAGTGCCAAAGGAATAAGTGCCGGAATAATCAAGGCATTATAAATCAGAGCCGACAATACCGCAGATTGAGTACTTGCCAAACCCATAATATTTAGACCACCAACTCCAATACCTGGAAATATTGCGGGAATAATGGCGAAATATTTGGCGACATCGTTAGCGATCGAAAAAGTAGTGAGCGCACCACGGGTAATCAATAACTGCTTACCGATGGTGACGATATCAATTAACTTTGTGGGGTCAGAATCTAAATCCACCATATTGGCAGCCTCTTTCGCCGCTTGTGTCCCCGAATTCATTGCCACACCGACGTTTGCCTGAGCCAAAGCCGGAGCATCATTAGTACCATCTCCAGTCATGGCGACTAACTTACCTAGTGTTTGTTCGCTACGAATTACCTCAATTTTGTCTTCTGGAGTCGCTTCCGCAATAAAGTCATCTACCCCTGCTTCTTCGGCAATCACAGAGGCGGTGATGCGGTTATCTCCTGTGAGCATAACGGTTTTAATCCCCATCCGCCGCATTTGATCGAAGCGTTCTTTAATCCCAGGCTTGATAATATCTTTTAGATAAATGACGCCATAAATATCACCATCTTGACAGACAGCCAATGGAGTTCCACCCAATTTAGAAACTCGCTCGTAAGCTGTATCAAGTTCGGGAGTTAATTGGCCACTTCGCGATCGCACAAATCCTTTAATGGAATCCACGGCACCTTTACGGACTTCTACCCCATTAGGTAAATCTGTACCGCTCATCCGGGTTTTAGCAGAAAATTCGATGCCTTCTGATTGTTTCCGATCAAAATCCAATCTTGCGCCTAATTTCTCCGCCAGTTTGACAATAGATTTTCCTTCTGGTGTTTCATCAAACACACTGGATGCCAAAGAAACTTTCGCCACTTCTTCTAGGGAATGACCGTTAACAGGAATAAATTCCTCTGCCAAACGGTTTCCTAAGGTAATTGTGCCTGTTTTATCCAATATCAGAGTGTTGATATCTCCACAGGCTTCTACAGCGCGTCCGGAAGTGGCAATCACGTTAAACTGAGCGACTCTATCCATCCCGGCGATACCGATGGCACTCAGCAACCCCCCAATTGTTGTAGGAATCAGCGCCACTAACAAGGCTATCAATACGGCAATACTAACTGGTGATTTTACGTAGACCGACACTGTTGGTATAGTGGCAATCACTACCAGGAATACCTGAGTTAAGACTGCCAGAAGCACAGTTAGAGCGATTTCATTAGGAGTTTTACTGCGGGAAGCTCCCTCAACTAGAGCAATCATCCTATCAATAAAACCTTTACCTGGGTCAGATGTAACGCGAATTGTGAGTTCATCAGAGAGAATGCGCGTTCCTCCAGTAACGGAACTGGCAACATCCGATCCTGGTTCTTTCAATACTGGTGCTGACTCCCCAGTGATCGCAGATTCATCGACAGAAGCCACCCCAGCAATCACCTCTCCATCGGCAGGGATGACATCAAAAGCAATTACCTTGATTTGGTCGCCGCGATGTAAAGTTGTGGAACTAACCTCTTGAATGGAGCCATCAGGGAGAAGTTTGCGAGCAGTAGTATCAGATTTGGTGGCTCGCAAGGAATCCGCTTGAGCTTTACCCCGTCCTTCCGCCACAGCTTCGGCAAAGTTAGCAAACAAAAGGGTCAAGAACAGAATTACGGTAATTAAACCGTTAAACAGTCGGGGATTATCTCCAGGAGTATTACCAAACAAGTTAGGTGCGATCGTTACCAGCGCAGTGACAATCGTGCCTATCCACACCAAGAACATCACCGGATTTTTGAGCATCGTGCGCGGGTGCAGCTTGACAAATGCTTGCTTAAAAGCGCGAGAGTACAGTTCGGATGTTTTTGCTTTGGACGTATTTTTGCGTTCTGGTCGATTTTTTGCAGTGGCTTCCATTTTGAATTAGGAGTTAGTGGTTAATGGTTAATGGTTAATGGTTAATGGTTATACCAATTCTGTATGAAGATGTACATAATCAAGACCCCCCTGTAGTCCCCCCTTGGCAAGGGGGGACGGCGTAGCCGGGGGGTAATATATGCAGCTTCACAAAGAAACGGTATTAGTGGTTAATGGTTAGTGGTTGGGAGAGAGTTAATAATTATAAATTTTTTATTCCTAACTCCTAACTCCTAACTCATAACCACTAACCACTCATAACTCTTCCCCTACCCTCCTCTACCAATTAGAAACGCTTCAGCTATCGGGCCTAAAACCAATACGGGGAAAAAGGTGAGGGCACCAAGAATCAAAATCACGCCTCCTGTAACTCCGGTGAAGAGTCCAGTATCGGTTCTCAGGGTTCCCGAGGTCATGGGGACAGGTTGCTTGCTCCCCATGCTATCTGCCAATAAAAGTAGGGCAGTAACAGGGATATAACGTCCCGCTAAAATGCTGAAACTGGTACTCAAGTTCCACCACAATCCTGTGGCTGCTGGTTGACTATCAGCTAGCCCTTCAAAACCAGAACCGTTGTTTGCTGCTGCAGAAGCATATTCGTAGACGACTTGCGAAACACCGTGGAAACCTGAGTTACTAATTCCTGAGAGGGCATCGGGGAAAGCAAAGACGATCGCCCAAGGTACGAGAATAGCAAAAGGGTGAACTAACAAGACGACACTGGCAAGGACGATTTCTTTTTTCTCAATTTTGCGTCCTAAAAACTCCGGTGTCCGTCCCACCATCAATCCAGTTAAGAACACCGCCAATATGAAGTAAATAAATAGATATGCCGTACCTGTTCCTTGACCTCCCCAAATAATTTGCAAGAACAAATTAAATAGAAAAACGAATCCACCAGTTGGCATAAAGGAATCGAGCAATGCGTTAACAGCCCCGCACATCGTTCCTGTGGTGATGGTTGCAAATAATGAACTTTGCGCCCAACCAAATCGAACTTCTTTACCTTCTAAGTTGGGTTGTTGCGATCCCAGCAGAGAATTAACCAAGGGATTTCCTTGATACTCACCCACACAAGTAACGATTAACAACACAGTAAAGATGCTAAAAACCATCAAAAACGCTAACCACGCCTGTTTGATGTTGTTAGCAAATACACCATAAGTATAAATTAGTGCAGTAGGGATGGAAATCATTCCCCAAGTTTGTAATAAGTTAGAGAACCCATTCGGATTTTCAAAGGGATGTGCTGAGTTGATGGCAAAAAAACCACCGCCATTCTCTCCAATTTGTTTGATCGCTTCCATGTGGGCAACTGGACCGCGAGCGATCGCCTGAGTTGCTCCCTCCAAGGTGGTTGCTGTTGCCACTCCTAAAAGAGTTTCTGGCACACCCGACAGGATCAATAACAATCCCACAATCGTGGACATGGGCAGCAAAATGCGAGTGATTGATTTGATTAGGTCAATATAAAAGTTACCCAAAGGTCTGCCAGTTAACCCACGAATAAAGGCAATACCCACCGCCAAACCCGTGGCTGCGGAGACAAACATCAGAAAACTAAGGGCAAAAGTCTGACTGGCGTAACTAAAGGTTGTCTCACCAGAATAGTGCTGCTGGTCTGTATTGGTGAGAAAAGAAAGGGTGGTGTGCAGTGCTGTATCCCAAGTGGGCGTGCCTAGTCCTGTAGGATTAAATGGGAGCCATGCTTGAGTCATCAGGATGGTAAACACCAAAATCGCCATCACGAGATTGCTGTACAGCAGTGCTTTGGCATACTGCCACCCAGTCATTTCATCGTTTGGACGCACCCCAGTAAAAGCAAAAAGCACTCTATCTACAGGATTTAACACCGGGTCAAGCAGCGTTTTTTCGCCCAGATAAACGCGAGCCATATATCTCCCAAGCAAGGGAGTTGTTGCTATAACGACAAGTAACGTCAGAGCAATTTGAATCCATCCTTGTAACATGAATTAGCAAAGCTCCCTACAGGTTATTGTTGAATTATTTAGTAGATAATCGTTGATTGAGTAGTCATCTGGGTGCATCTTGTATGTTCAAAATTTCAGCGCAGGAATTAGAAGCCAAGTGAGTCCCATTGGGAATAGTCGGTTCGATTGATTTTTCTTTGAGAATATTCAGCACAGAAAAGGTTTTCGGTAGATGCGGACTACTTAAAGCAACAGCAAAATAGCAGTTATTTTTTTCAACTTTTTAGTAATTAAACTCAATGCTATAACAGCATCATTTATGCTTTCCTTTACAGAAGGGGCATAGGGGGTGACGCGGTTTCCTCGGTGACTGGCGAAACCGAAGGCAGAAGTAAGTTTGTTTCTTAACTCTTTGCGTCTTTGTGTTCCATAACCCCTGTGTGTAGTTGTATTAATTTACATCATTGATGTTTTTTTGAACGAAAACAAGGGATAGGGTGATATAAAAAAGGTTTATTTTAAGATATATATCAGCGTTTATTGTGTTTATAGGTTCTCTAAATGCTAGATATAATTACATATAAACAATGTATTTAATTTTGCAAGTTAGGTAATATTAAGATAAACAAAATTGCTATTTTAGACTGAATTTATATAGTTAATAAAAATTTATGGAGGGTAGCTTTGTGAATGGCATATTTAAAAGCTAAATTATTGTCCAAAAACTCGCGCAGCACTAAAACCTTGGTTATTTTCACGGTGTTTATCGTGCTTGGAGTCTTGGAATACTGTACCCCCAATGACTATGTATTTGGGTATCTCTATAGTGGAGCGATTTTATTAGTTAACTCTTGGTTTGGAGAAATGGCGACTTTGCAAGCAACTTTTGCCGCTGTCTGCCTGACGATGTTAAATGCGTGGATACCAGGAAGTGCAGTAATTAGAGCTTCCACAGTTGCAAGTCGAGTGATCGCCGCAATGGCTCTGATAGTAACAGGATTTTTGAGTCAACGTCTGCGACGATCCCAAGAAGCGATCGCTCTAACTAAGACAAAGCTAGAAGCACAGGAAACATTGGTCAGATTGCGTGAAGATTTTGCTTCGACACTCACCCACGACATGAAAACGCCATTGCTTGGAGCTATTGAAACGATAAAAGCATTTCAACAAGAAAAATTTGGCACTATCTCACCAGTCCAGGAAAAAGTCTTGGCAACAATGGAACGCAGTCACCAAACTTCTCTTCAACTGTTAGAAACTTTGTTAGATGTCTATCGCAATGACACTGAAGGTTTAAAGCTGGACTTAGCACCAGTAGATTTAGCCGTATTAGCAGGGGAGGTAGCTGGTAGTCTGATTGATTTAGCTGCAAATCGTCGGGTTTATTTGTCGTTTAACTATGGTGACTCTGATTTTCGGCGATCGTTGTGGGTTAATGGAGATGCCCTACAACTCCAAAGAGTGTTTACCAATCTCTTGGTAAATGGCATCAATCATTCTCGACGTGGTGGTCATGTTGAAGTCGTTTTGGAAGCCCAAACTTCTTATCAAGTTGTCAAGATTTTGGATACAGGTGCAGGTATTAAACCAGAACAGTTACCTCACTTATTTGAGCGATTTTATCAGGGACATAGCGATCGCCAAGCCAAAGGCTCTGGACTTGGACTTTACTTATCTCGCCAAATTATTGAAGCGCATGGCGGTATAATCTGGTCAGAGAACAGAGTACCTAATGGAGCTATTTTTGGCTTCAAGCTCCCCGTTCTGCCCTTTGCGCCCTACGTTTCTCTGTAAGATGCCTCCTACCCCAATCAAAATTCTCTTAGTTGAAGATGATGAACTGTTCCGTTTGGGGTTGCGGGTGCGATTGCAACAAGAGACACAGTTAGAGATAATCGCTGAGGCTGAGGATGGCGAAACAGCCATTGAGTTAATCAACCAACATCCTCTGAATATAGTCCTATTGGATGTGGGATTACCAGGAATTGGAGGAATAGAGACCTGTCGCCAAATCAAGCAACAACATCCCAATCTGGCAGTTTTAGTTTTGACTTCCCATTCCCAGAAATCCCTGATTGCACGCTTGATCGAGGTGGGGGTTCAAGGTTATTGTCTGAAAGGAATTGCTGCTGAAAAATTGGTATTAGCATTGCGTTCTGTTGCTGTTGGCGCATCTTGGTGGGATGAAACAGCAACAAAAGAAATTCGTTCTTCGTTCGCGTCTAATCCGTCACCACAGCCGCCAGAGAATATATCCAAACCTTCCAATCCTCTAACTCATCGCGAACACGAAATTCTGGCACTAATAGCAGCCGGAAAAACCAATCAGCAAATAGCTGAAATGTTCTATATTACACCTGGAACCGTTAGGGTGCATGTCCATGCGATTTTACATAAGTTGGGAGTAGGCGATCGCCAGACTGCGGTTGTTGTTGCTTTACAAAAACGGTTGATTAAAAGTGACTTGATTCTAGAAGAGTAAAATACTTTTGAATTTTTAATTATCTACCTTTTAGGTGCGGCTTCACCGAACTTAATCAAAAGGGCGATCGCAATACTGACAAGCAAAATTAAGGTTGTACTCAAAGCCGAACCAAATCCCCAATTTTGCGTAGCTCCGAGAAACTGGTTGTAAATTAATCGCGCTGCCGTCATACTGGAAGCGCCACCAAGTAATTCTGGGTTAACAAAATCCCCAATTGCATTAATAAACACCATGAAGGAACTAGCAGCGATTCCCGGCAGTATTTGGGGTACTGTCACTTTCCAAAAAGTTTTTATTGGGTTTGCACCTAAATCTGCTGCTGCTTCTAACAAACGCTTATCTAACTTCTCTAAAGAGGCATATAAAATCAAAACCATGTAGGGTAGCAAGCTGTAACTCATCCCAATCAATACTCCGGGGGTGCTATTCAGTAAATTTAAAGTGGGTAAGCCTAAACTTGCGAGCAAAGTATTCACTAAACCAGTCGGACGAAGAATTGTAATCCAAGCATAGGAACGAAGTAAGGAAGAAGTCCATAAAGGCAGAATAAAACCTAATAAAAGTAAATTTCGCCACCGTTTGGGAGCCATCCTCGCAATCCAGTAGGCAACGGGTAAGCCTAATATTAAACAAATTATCGTAGTGACAATAGCAAAAAAGAGCGATCGCTGAATTACTTGCAGGTAGAGTGGGTCAAATATCCGGGTATAATTATCAAATCCACTAGGATTGACTATATCTCCCGGTCGAATCCCTGGCACTAAACTCAACTCAACAATTATCAGTGTCGGCACCACCAGCAAGAATAATAACCAAATACCTGCAGGTGCAAGTAAAGTTAATGGTTGTAGGAAGCTTAATTTTGGACGACGCAATTTTGGTAATTTAGCTTCTTCGTCTGGAAGATTTAATTGAGAATGAGGAATTTGGGTAGACACAAGCCTTTTTTAAGAATTAGGAGTTAGGAATTAGGAGTTTAATCCTAAGTGTTTTCACTGAGATAATAAATGAGATTTCTGTTTGCAAGCACCTCTATTAAAGTGATACTGCATAATTGCAAGAAATCAAAATTTTTAATCCATAACTTCTACAAAATCAAATTTAAAAATCACTTTTTAGATAGCCAGCTTACGTCGGCTACCTTGTCCACTGTCGATTTGTGTGGGTGATTTTGCAATCATTTTGGACACCCTACAGAATTGAATATTTTTTTATTGGAAGTTCCTTATGGTGATTTTTTTGGAGTCACCTCAAATATCTTTTGAGAACGATAAAAACAAACATCAAATTCCATGAAAAAGTTAGCTTGTCCTAACAAGAGCGGTATCTGAGTAGCCTGGGTCCAAGCAAATACTAGTCTAACACTCGGAAATTGCCCAATAGTTGCAGATAAAATTAACACTCGTGCTTCAAACTGAGCTAAGTTACCTGATAATTGAAGTATCGTTGTTTGCTCTTCCCAAACTGCTCCTAATTGGACTCCAATTTGATAGGGAAGAACGTTTACCATCGCTCCCGTATCCAAAAGTGCAATCACTTCCTGTGATTTTTCTCTATAATTTAACGTCAGTGGCAAAAATGGCTTGAAGCTTGCTTCTCCCAAACTGCTATCGGTTGAAATAAAAGAATATCTTGCTGGATTACTCATGATTTAAGGAAGTTTCAGCATTCAAAGCCTCTAACATGATATTGGCAGCCTCTACTGCGTCGTAAGGAGACCAAACGGGATAGGATGCACCAGATTTTATCAAATTATTTTCTTCGTTTGCTAGCTCGGCAGCCAAAAGTTGAATAACCTGAAGTTTATCTACGCGATCGAGCCTGCGTAACTGTTCCACTAACTCAGTAGATACCATTGTGTTTACTGATTTGATATCAATTTACAGGATAGCTCTAATATCAAAATATTACGACAGAAGGTGCGAGGTGATGCTCTTTCTTGAAGACTTTAAGCACATTCATTCGCCCTTACTGAAGGATAGCGCAGGCTACCCCAACGACCATAAATAGGCTTCAAAATTAGAAGAAAGGAACAGGTAATATAATTATACCTTTAAAGTTGGATGCTGGATAAATAGCAAACATTTATTTTTTTAGCTGCTAGTTAATTGAGTCCAATACCGTTCGTAAACTTCTTCTATTTTTCCCAAAGGAGTAAGACGTTCGCATTTCTCTAAAATTGATTCTGGGGGAAATAAGCTGTAATTATTTTTTATTCGCTTCGGTAATTGTTCAAATGCGGCGCGATTGGGAGTAGCAATACTCTGGCGTTGGGTCATTTGCGCTGCTACTTCTGGCTGCAAGAAAAAGTTCATCCAAGCGTAAGCGGCATCAAGATTTGGTGCTGTTTTGGGAATGACAATTGTGTCAGTCCACAATGAAGAACCACTGCGCGGAATAATATATTTAAACTTTGAATTTTCTTTCATAATTTTTACCGCATCGGCCGAATAACACATTGCCAAATTTAAGTCACCTGCCAAAAGTTGATTGCGCCAAGCATCAGTATCAAAGGCAGAAATAGCAGGTTTGAGAATCTTCAATTTTTCATAAGCTTGTTTGATTTGATTTTCGTCTTTGGAGTTGTAGGAATAACCGAGCATCTTCAACACTCCACCCATGACTTCTCGCACGTCATTGAGTAATGTAATTCGCTTCAAAAGTTTGTCTTGATTTTGCCAGAGATATTCCCAATCATCGGGTGGGGTCGTCAGAATTTCTGAATTGTAAACAAAACCTGTTGTTCCCCAGCTAAAAGGTATACTGTAGCGATTATTGGGGTCATAAGTAGGGTCCTGAAACCTAGGGAATAAATTATCTAGTCCAATTAGGCGATCGTGTCTAATTTCTGTTAACAACCCCAAGTCCACCATCTTTTGCACCATGTAGTCAGATGGGTAAATCGCGCTGTAAGTACCACCACCCCCAGCTTGCAGTTTTGCCAGCATGACATCGTTGGATTCATACATATCCGCAAGTACTTTTATACCTGTTTGGGTAGTAAAAGTTTTTAATAATTTTTGGTCTGTATATTGCGTCCAAGTATATATATCCAGGCGATCGCGCTCCCCTTTGGTAGTAGAATTAGCTTTCACATCGGCAAGTTTCCAGCCACAACCAGCTAGAGAAAAACCAGAAAGTGCCGCCACCCCTTTTAAAAAATTTCGTCTTTGAACCATGAGTTAAAAATTAAGAATTAGGAATTAGGAATTAGGAGTTAGGAGTTAGGAGTTAGGAGTTAGGATTAGAGACTACGGCTGTTAAGGTGAAGTTTTTTTCAACGTGTTAATGGGAGTTTCAGCCCTACACCAATTAAAATTTGAAAGCAAAAAATAATGTTTGCGCTCAATTTCAGGTTTAAGGGTTAGCGACACAACGTAGTAATAAGGCTGACGACTAGTACTAGGTTAGTACACCTTAACAGCCGTAGATTAGAGACGCCTCATCAATGCCTCTATACAGAAATTACTAGTTCATGTCATTAATTTTGACCCTTTCGAGATGCCCAGATCCCCGACAAGTCCTGCGAAGTCAGGGATCTAATAACCATCAGAACTTTTGATACGGGCTATTAGAAGTTAAAAGGGAGTATTAAATCACGGATTTTATATTCAATCATTTTTTTAACTCTTAACTCTTAACTCCTAACTCCTAACTCCTTACTTAGTGCCAAACAGTCAGTTTCTGCCCACCAAGCGTAGATAGGTGTGTCAGCATCTGGTAAACTACCAAAGGTGTTGGGTTGCAAAACTGTAATCCGTACCCCTTTTGTCAACTCCACAACATAATTAACGTGAGTACCCAGATACATAACGTTAATCAGCCGTCCTTCAAAGCAGTTATTCTGTAAACTAGGTTTATAAAGTGAGAGTTGGACTTTTTGTGGACGCACGCTGACTACCACTTGGTCTTGCAATCCAGTCGGTGTATCTTGCGAACGGGCGACGACTAATGGAAGTCCCATTTTAGTTAAAATTTTTATACTAGTAGCGTCCGTGGCAGCAATTTCACCGTCAAATAAGTTAGTATCACCAATAAAATCGGCAACAAAGGGTGTTCTAGGTTGTTCGTAGATTTCACTGGGAGTTCCGACTTGTTCGACTTTGCCCTTATTCATAACGGCAATGCGATCGCTCAAACATAAGGCTTCTTCTTGGTCGTGAGTTACCATAACAAAGGTCAAGCCCAATGTTTTGTGTAAATTAGATAACTCAACCTGCATTTCCTTGCGTAGCTTTAAATCTAATGCTCCTAAGGGTTCATCCAGGAGTAACACCGCAGGACGATTTACCAGCGCTCTTGCTAATGCTACTCGCTGTTGTTGACCGCCGGAGAGTTGATTGGGAAAACGCGATCGCATAGCCTCCATTTTAACCAAGGCTAAAGCTTCTTTGACTCGGCTTTCAACTTCTGATGAGCGCATTTTTTTTAACCGGAGTCCGAAAGCAATGTTATCCCAAATATTCAGATGGTCAAATAGAGCGTAACTTTGAAATACAGTATTGACAGGTCGGCGATAAGGAGGAACATTAGTTACAGATTGACCTTGAATCAAGACCTTACCAGCATCGGCTGTTTCAAACCCCGCTATCAAGCGTAGTGTGGTTGTCTTGCCACAACCAGATGGACCTAGAATACTAAAAAATTCACCCTGTCTCACATCTAAATTGATTCCATGTACTGCTGGCTCTTGATTGAAAAATTTGAATACTTCACGTAGTTCAACATCAAACGAGTCAGAAGTAGTTATTGCCCCCTGATTTTGCGTCACAGTGTGAGACATAATCTAAAAATTAAAATCCGTAATATTACCTGATTTTTTTAAATAACGTAGCCTATTAAACAGACTGCATTTTCCACTTTGGTTTATTGTATACGCCAAAAAGAATTTTTACAGAGTATATTCCCCGGCTGTATCAGGCTAGATACCGGGTCGAGTAAAGCCTAATTGTATATAGATAATGCTAATCTCTAATTCGCTTTTTGTCCTATGACCCCATTTCAACCACCTCAGTTAGGTCGCAAAAAAGATCAGCGTACAGTAGGACGGGGACTCCAGTCCACATATTTAATTGTATTCACTCTCTTAATGGCGCTTGGTATTGATATTCGTTTGGGATATTTACAAATTGTTCAAGGTTCAAAACTTCGGAACCGGGCTGAGTCCAATCGGATACGAGTAATTCCCAAACAGCCAGAGCGAGGTAATATTTTTGACCGTAAAGGAAAATTATTAGCTACCACTCGTTATCCCCGTTCTGTATATTTGTGGCCTATGGCTCACAACAAAGCTTCATGGGAGAAAGTGGGTCCGCGTCTATCGCAAATTCTGGGCATAGCTGTAGAAGATATGGAGGGCAAGCTCAACGAAGCTGGTGCTGGCTCTACAACACTAGTGCGAATTGCCCGTGACCTGAATGAAGGACAAATCACAGCTTTGAAGGAGTACCAGAGCGAACTCACAGACGTAGAAGTTAATACAGAGGCCGTTCGTTACTACCCACATGGCAAGGAATTAGCGCACGTACTAGGTTACACGCGAGAACTGACACCCGAACAACTCCAAGGCAAGAAAAGCGAAGGCTATCGACTGGGGGATGTAATTGGTCAGATGGGGGTGGAAAAAGCCTATGAAAAGACCCTACGTGGCGAATGGGGTGGTCAACAGGTAGAAGTGGATGGTGCAGGTAGACCAAAACGAGTTTTGGGAGAAAAACAGGCAAAAGCTGGTACTGATTTGCACTTGACTATCGATTTGGATGTGCAACTGGCAGCGGAAAAAGCTTTAGCGGGTAAAAAAGGTGCGATCGTGGCGCTCGATCCGAATAACGGTGCTGTTTTAGCGATGGTATCTTACCCTAGCTTTGACCCGAATATTTTCTCGAAGCAAAAAGTCAGCCAAAAAGATTGGGAAACTCTCCAAGGTAAAGGTCATCCTTTGGTTAATCGGGTTCTGAGCGCCTTCCCACCCGCCAGTACTTTCAAAATTATTACCACGACTGCAGGTTTGGAATCGGGTAAATTTTCTCCCAATACAGTCCTACAAACCTTTGGCTCGCTTACCGTTGGCGGTGTAACCTTTGGTGAGTGGAACCACGCCGGATTTGGCCCATTGGGATTTCCCAGAGCGCTGGCGATGAGTAGTGATACCTTTTTCTACCAAATTGGCAGGGGAGTTGGTGGTCCAAAACTTATCGAATGGACTCGCAAATATGGGTTTGGTGAAAAAACTGGCTTTGAGTTCAGTACGGAAGAATCACGAGGTTTGGTTCCGGATGAAACTTGGAAAAAGAAAGCTTTTAGAGGAATGCCTTGGACTGTCGGCGATACAATCAATATGTCCATCGGTCAAGGTGCGCTTCAAGTTACACCACTACAAGCCGCAATAATGTTTGCTGTCCCTGCAAATGGTGGATACCGCATTAAACCCCATTTGCTCAAGGATAACGAACAATCAAAAAGCTGGCGCTCATCCTTAGATATGCAACCCTCAACAATCAAAGTTATCCGTGATGGACTGCGGAAGGTGATTACTGAAGGCACGGGTAAGAGTTTGAACCTGCCATCTATTGCCCCAGCAGCGGGTAAAAGTGGTACTGCAGAAGCTGGTGTTGGTCGCCCAAATCACACTTGGTTTGGTGCCTATGCTCCCTTCTTGAAGCCAGAAATTGTAGTTTTAGCGTTTGGTGAAAATACTGGCGACCACGGTGGTACTGTTTGCGGCCCAATGGTTTTACAAACTCTAGAAAAGTATTTTCAGAAGAAGTATCCGGGTAAGTATGAAAAACCTAAGTCTGAAGAGAAATCAGCAGGATCTGCTGAGAACTCACGCTAACCGCTTATACCAAATATTATGAAGATGCGCCTAATTAGCCCACGCAGGTGGGCTTTGTACCCCTCCGCTCTAAGCAAGCAACGTATAGCCGAGCCAGTGCGTTGGGCGGCTCCGCCGACTTGAAGCACCTGGCGCCCACCCTTCTAGGGTGTGGGTGAATAAAGCGCAACCTCATACAGAATTGGTATTAGAACCACAGAACTAGAGATTATGTTGTGGGATGGGCGTGTCTTTGCCCGTCCTTTTATTTTTACAGCCATTGTCGGCATTGGTATGGCGATTGGATTGCTAATACAGCAACTAAGAAAACCACTTTCAAGCGCAAATTAGCAGCATCATTGCTTTACAGTGCGTCGCACGCCCCTAGTGACAGCCAAGCTAGACTTTATAAACAACCTCTGGTAGAATTTCCATTACTATTTCTGCATTTACTGGGATATCAACTATATTTATATAGAAAATAGAAATTACTCAGTAATCAGTCAGAGGTGTAAGTAGCCACAAACTTTTTTAAATAAATGAACAAATTTCTCCTCACCTTGTTTTCTAGCCCTGCACTGTTTGCATCTGTGATATCTATGGTCATGATGACTCAACCATCTCACGCAAATCAGACAGTAGATGCAGCAGGTAACCATCTTTCTTGCATACAATCCCCTCACTCAGCAACCCGAAAAATGGTCTGTATACGGGTTAGTAATACTATTGTTGCTTCCGCATCTACACCGGGGGTTAAACCAGTGCAAGCTCAACCAGAACAGGGTAGGGTTGTAGAGTTCACCGCTCCCCAACAGCAACCTTCTGAGCTAGAGTTCACTAACGAAGAGAGTGAAACTACCATAGCCATGTTTGGCTGCGATTGCCCAGCCTGCTTAAATTCTCTGCGTCAGATGCGGGGTTTGCCTAGTTTGCCAGTTTAGTAGGGTTTTCGACCACATCTTGCGTAAGTCCTGATATTCCTAGTTCTCAGGAAAGCTCAAACGGTAAAAATATCGATTGACTTTTAGGATAAATCGCTAGTTCAGTTTCCGGGTCAAAAAAGTGGATTTTTTCAGGAGTTAGCGATAACCACAATTCTTCGCCGACGCGGATAACTCTGTCTGGAGGAACTCTAACTTGCAATGAATTTACTGCAAGCAGATTTTGTTGTCCTGACTCGATAAGCCTGACAGAAATATAAGAATCGTAGCCCAGATTTTCCACCAAATCTACTTTTACTGGGAGATTTTTCGTCGCAGGTACAGAGACAATCAAATGTTCTGGACGAATACCTAAAATTAAAGTCCGCCCGTCATATTTTTGCAGAGCGCTGCTCCAAATGGAGGGTATAGTCATCCGAAAGTCGCCATTGGTAATTAACTGGGGCGCTTGAAACTTGACTGAGATAAAATTCATTGGTGGTGAACCAATAAATTCTGCCACAAACCTGTTTTCCGGGCGTTTGTAAAGTTCTAATGGGGGGGCGACTTGCTGAATTTGTCCCTGATTCATAATCGCAATCCGATCGCCCATTGTCATTGCTTCTGTTTGATCGTGGGTGACATAAATCGTCGTTGTCCCCAACTGACGCTGCAATTTCACAATTTGAGCGCGAGTTTCTGCCCTTAATTTCGCATCTAAGTTAGACAGGGGTTCATCCATCAAAAATACTTGCGGGTTACGTGCGATCGCCCTTCCCAATGCCACCCTCTGTCTTTGTCCCCCAGATAGCTGCTTGGGTAACCGATTTAACAAAGTCTCCATTTGCAGCAATTGCGCCACATTTCGCACCCGCTCATTTACCGCTCGTTCTTTTTCTGTAACTACACGGAGTCCTTTGGGCAGTTTTTTTGTCATCTCTACCGCCAGATTTTCCACCCAATTAGGAATTCCTTCCCCTTGTGTCCCTCCTCCCCGTCGTCTCAATCCAAAGGCAATATTTTCATAAACCGTCATATGGGGATAGAGAGCGTAATTTTGAAACACCATTGCAATGTCTCGTTCCTTGGGGGGTAGCTCATTGATCAGGCGATCGCCCACCCAAATATTACCTCCAGTCATCTGCTCTAATCCAGCGAGAATCCGCAGCAGAGTGCTTTTGCCACAGCCAGAAGGGCCTACCAATACCATAAACTCACCGTCTGGTACAGTGAGGTGAATTCGTCGCAAAACATTCACGCTTTCTGTACGCTGTTGAGTTACATCACTCTTGTTCCCTTTAGATGGGGTTTGAGTAGGAAATGCAATTTCCCCTTTTCGAGAGGGAAAACTTTTGTAAACGTTTTCTAAAACAACCTGCGCCACGAGTATTTTTAGGAGTTAGGAATTGGGAGTTAAGAGTTAGGAGTTAGGAGTTAGGAGTTAGGAGTTAAGAGTTAGGAGTTGGTGCTAGACCAACTAACGACTAACAACTAACCAATAACGAAGGAGGATAACGATTAACAACTAACAAATAATGAAGGAGCATTTAGCGCTTATAATACACGCTCTAAGTGAATACGAAAAGTTAAAAAAAGCGAATTTGCATAAAAAGCGAATTAGTGTTGAGTTAAGTTAACAACCTTTTGTTATCAATTTCAGGGCATTCTGGAGGTGTGTTCATGACTACCCATTTACCCTCAAATCTTTCTGAAACTCAGACAATTAACCCTGCTCATGAAATTATAGATGCACAAACTACAGATTGTTGCATTGTAGGTGGTGGCCCTGCTGGAGTTGTCTTGGCACTGCTGTTGGCACGTCAAGGTATCCCAGTGATGTTGCTGGAAGTACACAAAGATTTTGACCGAGATTTTCGCGGTGATACAATTCATCCATCGGTTATGGAAATTATGGAAGAATTGGGTTTGGCAGAACGCTTGCTGCAAATTCCCCACAGCAAACTTTACCAACTGAACATTCAAACTGAGCAAGAGTCTTTGCAATTAGTTGATTTTACTGACCTAAAAACGCACTATCCTTACATTACCGTGATGCCACAAGTGCGTTTTTTAGAATTTATTATCAATGAAGCCAGACAATATCCGAATTTTCACTTAGTCACGGGTGCCAATGTCCAGGAACTAATTCAGGAAAATGGGGTAATTCAGGGTGTGCGCTATCGCGGTCAGGGTGGTTGGCACGAAATTCGGGCACATTTGGTTGTCGGTGCAGATGGTCGTCATTCTCGTTTGAGGCAGTTAGCTAATTTTGAACCACCAGTAGGAACTTCACCCCCAATGGATGTGCTGTGGTTCCGTCTTCCACGTAAATCTGAAGAACCAGTTGGTTTGATGGGTCGGTTCGGTCGCGGTCATATTGTCGCTATGCTTGACCGTGGCGAACAATGGCAGCTTGGTTATGTAATTCCCAAAGGTGGTTACCAAGAATTGCGTACTGCTGGTTTGGAAGCCCTGAGAAAGTCTATTTTAGGAGTAGTCCCAGAATTAGAAGACCGCATTCACCTGCTACAAGATTGGTCGCAAATCGCCTTTCTGTCTGTAGAGTCTAATCGGCTCAAGCGTTGGTATCGTCTTGGACTCCTACTCATTGGTGACGCTGCCCATGTTATGTCCCCTGTCGCTGGAGTGGGCATTAATTACGCGATCGCCGACGCAGTTGTTGCCGCTAATATCCTGAGTGAACCGCTGAAAAACAAGGGTGTAGAACTGCACCACCTTTCACTCGTCCAACGTCGGCGAGAATTACCCACAAGGATTATTCAAACATTTCAGTCGCTTATTCAGCAACAGATATTTGTCCGCGCACTTAAATCAGAACAGCAATTCCAGCCACCCGCTTTCGTGCGCCTACCTCTTGTCCGCAACATCCTAGCACGGTTAATCGGTTTTGGTTTTTCGCCCGCTCATGTTCAAATTTAACTTTATAATTTTTTGTCACTATTGCATAGTACAATTTTACTATTCAATTGCTGAATCAAATGCTTCTTACAACAGTCAGGGGTGTGTTGCCAGTGTCTACCAAACACAATTCGCGACTCTCCCTTGGCTTTTATGGTACAAATATATCGAAGAAAGAATGTAGCCGTGGCGCGAGGGCGACTACGTTTACTACTGGCTATGATAGAAATCAGGATTCTTCGCTTTCTTGTAATTTGGTGATGACTCAAATTTTAAGTTAGAAACATGAGAAGGTGTTTATAAAGAAAAAATTAAATTTATCGGATAGGCGGGGACATACATCTGACTCTGAAATGTCTTAATTTAAGATATAAAATTTGATTAACAGTTGAACATATAGATAATCAAAATTCCCCACTTTTCACTCAGAACCCAGGACTCAAAACTATTTTCACAACAGGAAAAAAAGATGAACAGTTGCATTTTAATGGCGGAAATTACTGACGAACCGCAGCTACGCTATACACCGGATGGATTGGAACTGACGGATATGATGGTTCAGTTTGCCGGAACCCGACCAGAAGACCCACCTGCAATGTTGAGAGTAGTAGCTTGGAAAAACCTTGCTACCGAAATTAAGCAAAACTATCACAAAGGCGATCGCGTCATTTTGGAAGGGCGTTTGGGGATGAATACGATTGTACGCCGCGAAGGTTTTAAAGAAAAACAAGCAGAATTGACGGTACAGCGCATCCACTCTTTGGGAGCAGGTTTTGATATGGGTTCTCCACCATCAATGGAAAGCAGCCCAGGAACTTATACACCACAAAATTATGGTGAGGCTCCGAATAACATAGCCCCTTTGAGGGAAACCGTTCCCACTTATGAGCCGTCACGACCCACAGCAACACATTTTGATCCAATCCCTCAGAATGATTTTAGCGATCGCTACGTACCCCAGAACCCACCTTTGAGCATACCTCAAAAGGCACCCGAAAACAGTAGTTACGATCGCAAACCCTATGCAGCACCGGCTGAGGATGACGAACCGGATGTAGATGATATCCCGTTTTAACTTCTTTTAGCAGAAGTCCCACACTCACTTTTAGGAGTGTCGGGATGAATGCGAGTGAGACAGGAGAAGACAGGGTAAATGTTTTTCACAAGCGGCGGGAACAGTGCTACCTGTCGGGAGCATCCAGTTTTGGCAGAAATATCTAAATAGCCAGGGCAAACACATTTAATGTTAGTACCGAGTGTGGGCAAATTTCAAGGTAACTAAAAACACTATATTAAAAGCATGGTGTTTGCTCAAC
>JAESGD010000054.1_pt1 | contig 153706 bp, 120 predicted proteins | sample 9269581 | NCBI WGS metagenome assembly JAESGD01 (sample SAMN14515903, study PRJNA621661) | algae metagenome | isolation source: Cyanomargarita calcarea GSE-NOS-MK-12-04C and co-occurring heterotrophs from... | place: USA: Grand Staircase Escalante National Monument, Utah | collected 2007-12-30 | reverse complement strand
TCCTTCTTCCTTCTTCCTTCTTCCTTCTTCCTTCTTCCTTCTTCCTTCTTCCTTCTTCCTTCTTCCTTCTTCCTTCTTCCTTCTTCCTTCTTCCTTCTTCCTTCTTCCTTCTTCCTTCTTCCTTCATCCTTCTTCCTTCATTCAATTCCTTCTTCCTTCTTCCTTCTTCCTTCTTCCTTCATTAAGTAACTAGACAATCCGTGCTTACCATATCCGCAGTCTTACTGACTGGAAGCGAATTTTCTTTATGGAAACTTTATAAAAATACCAATAATTTATAAAAATTTCGTAAAAGACGCGGATGTTACCGAATTTGTCAAACGCTTATGCCTATACTGAGTAATAATTACATAAATTATACGACATAAATACTGATGTATAACCCTCAATCCACTAACTGTAATTACCCAAATGTTTGGTAAATCAGTATTTGCGCGGTTGAGGGTAGAGCAGTGTTAATGTCTGTTTTATGTATTTTTGTTAGATGTTTCAACTACCCAGTTAAAATCATGACTCTCACACAAGAACGTCGAGTGATTTTGTTTAAGCCCCAAGGACGTATAGACTTGCAGGGGGGTATGGCTTTGAGCGAGAAAATGGTAAAGGTGGTACCCCAAAGCAATCAACTCTGGATTATAGACTTAGCGGCCGTGGATTTCATGGATAGTTGTGGACTAGTTCCTTTAGTAAAAGGATTGAAAGCTGCACGTCAAAGCGGTTGCCGATTAGTTATTTGCAACGTGCAAGCACCTGTCCGGTTGATTTTAGAACTTACCCAACTAGACTCTGTGTTTGAAATTTTTAACACCTACGAAGAAATTCTTTCCCTCGTCAACCATGACACTGTGATACTAGGCTAAAATTTTACTTCCCTAAGAATAGTGGTTGATGAGGTCAAACAATCCCCGATAAAAGAAAAGCAGTAACCAATGATGTCTTGAAAATAGGAAGTGGGGAAAGAGAGATTTTCATTTTTGGTGGTGTAAGTACATGGGAGTCTACCTTCCACTTTTTGCTATTTACAAGATAATCAAAACCTACAACTTAATCCATACGAAGCAAGTAGCTAGTACAACAAGGCACTCATTAAAAAGTAAAAAGTAAAAAGAAAGAACACCTATGTTGCAGGCTTTTTAGCTATTTTTGATGGTAGCTTTATTTCCAAAAGACCTGTACTAGTGATGCCAATCGAGATTACTTGACTGCCAAAAACCAACTTTACATCTCTAAAATCTCGGTAAAACTTGGATATATCCAAAATAAAATCGGAATTCTTCTGACCAAATAACTGCTAACAGGTGTAATCCTCTGCTTTGCAAATTGCGGAATTGAAATTCCATATTTTGGTTATATATCTAAGACAAATATATTTGGGATATTTGGGAAATTATTTCCACTAGATCAACTAGTATAGCATATTGATGATATTTGTGCAGAAAATCACACCAAAAAAAAACGATTTTTTTGGATAATAGGATGTCTTTAATTGTGGTAGAGGGAACCACAATCGAGGTACCCTAAGTATTTGGCACAGTAGAAATGTTATTTTGACCAGATGGACGGGGAAAATTGGGCAAATCAATGCCGCTATGGCTGGCAGTACGAGTCTTGAGTGCCAAACGGTAACTCACGCTTTGCAATTCTGCCTGGAGTTGGCGGTTTTCCCGTTGCAGGATTGCCACCTTTTCTCTAACAGGAGTCATGCGTTCCTCAAACTTACGACGATAAATTTGAGGCAGTTCTTGCACAACTTGCTCTAGCATCCGACTGCGATCGGTTAATTCTTGAACTGACTGCCGCAGTTGGTAAATTTCAGTGTCACGAGATGTAATCTGTTCTTGATAGAACGTCACCTGCTGCTCAACGGCTTGCAATTGTTCTCGCAAAGCGTCTAACTGAGTCTGATGACGCTCGGACAGGTCTGGTTGGGGCATAAAATTAGTATTGCCCTTTACCAGTCGGAAGAGTTCTTGAGATAGCTGTTGCACTAGTTGATCCCGAAGTTGCAACTCTTGGCGCAACTTCGATACCTCCGTAGAGAGAGCTTGGATAGTGGGGTTGTCAGTTTGGCTCACGGTGGCTTACAGCTCCATTCAGAATCTTTTCCACTACTAGGTATAACTGCGGTACTACAGATGAGGCAAGTAATTTAACTGTTAATGTAACATCCCAGAGAAATCAACAAGTAGGCTTTATGTAAACTTTTGGATTTTTACCAAAAATTAGGGAGGAGCAAAGGAGCTCCTTTTCAAGATTTCCTTAAGCTGTTACTTCTACTTCTTCTTTCTCAGCTTTTGGCTCTTTGATTTCCTGCTTAACAGTCAGGTAGCGAATTACTTCTTCACTCAAACGCATGGAGCGTTCTAGGGGAGCAACAGCAGAACCAGCCCCAGTGTAGTTCATTTGGATGTAGATGCCATCCCGATGCTTACCAATTTCATATGCCAGACGACGCTTGCCACGATTCTGAATTTCGATATTGTCGGCACCTTGGTCTTTCACGAAGTTCTGATACTTATTAACTGCTTGCTCTACTTGTTCTTCGCCCAAGTCAGGGCGCAGAATGTACATTGTTTCGTAAACTATTTGCATTGCTTGAATCCTTTTGGACAATAAGGCTGCTCTTGTAGATTCCTAAAGGTATTGTGATATACGATATCCGCATTTAGGAACCGGATGAGCAACAAGGAAACATAATCTTACCAGATTTCAACTGAACCGTCATTACCGGGCAACGTTTCCCCACTTCTATCTGAAATTAGTTTAGAAGCATAAAAATAAGGGAAGGTTAATATATACTGCCTCAATTAAGGTGGCAGTCAAGAAGAAAGCGAACTGACTCCTAAAAGAGCGCTGTACGCTATCGCGCTTGGTGTTTCAAGCAATGTTGAATAAGCTACGTAACCATTCACGAGCTTTTAATTCCAGATAAGAGGACATTAATGGAAATTATGGCGCAGCGCTATGTGCGAGTTCAAAGTCCTGACGGACACATTTACTACGGAGTATTACAAATCTCCATGAACGTTCAAGTGCTGGATGCACCCCCCTGGTTGGGTGGACAGCCCATTGACTTGAACTTAGAACCAGATAGTTACCAAATTTTGGCTCCTTGTTCTCCGTCAAAAATTGTGGCGGTAGGCAAAAACTATGCAGACCATGCGGCGGAAATGGGTACTCCGGTGCCGAGTGAGCCACTAATTTTTCTCAAGCCACCTACGTCGATCGTTGCGAATGAGGCAGAAATTCGGTATCCTAGAACGTCGCAGCGCGTAGACTATGAAGGAGAATTGGCGCTGGTGATTGGCGATCGCGCTGTTAATTGTACGCCAGAAGAAGCCCAAACGAAAATTTGGGGTTATACGATTGCCAATGATGTGACTGCAAGGGATTTACAGCAGCGAGATGGTCAATGGACGCGAGCCAAGGGTTTTGATACTTTTTGCCCTTTAGGACCTTGGATTGTCCGAGAATTAAATCCAGGAGCTAGATTGCAGACTTTTTTGAATGAAGATAGCAAGCCAGTACAATCAGGCTGTATTGATGAGATGGTGTTTCCTCCAGATTTTCTTGTATCCTATATTAGCCAGGTTATGACCTTGCTGCCGGGGGATGTGGTGCTGACTGGAACGCCCTTGGGTGTGGGACCGTTAAATATAGGCGATCGCGTGCGCGTGGAAATTGAAGGCATTGGTCGCCTAGAAAACACCGTGGCAGCCCGTTAATGCCTAACTAGCGTGGCAATTGCATATAGACAGCATCGGAAATTGCGGGAATTTCTGCATAACGTCCCATCAAGGACTGGGCAACAGAATATACAACCGTTCCCAGTATGCCGAGAAAAATCGTAGTCGATAGGGTTTGGATTGCAAAATTACCTGCTGGCACTAGTCCGACAACATCAGTCAAGATGCTAAACAAAAAGATAACAATGTCCAAAAGAATTGCCTGCATCGTGTTGAAGCGAACGAAGTGACTGATTTTTTCATTTCTCACCACCAAGAGAAATAAAGCAAAGAAAATAATCAGTCCTGCATAACGGACACCATAGTAAATTCTCAGCAATGGCAGCAGGGGCAAAAACACCAGTTGCAAAGCTGGAAACTGTGACATCAAATATCTACCGAATACAAAAACCTCAATTATGGGAAGCAAATAAGGTAAGCAAGCGAAAATCCGATCTCGAATTGTTGTAGACCCACGCCAACTCATAGTGCGTTCTCCTGTAGTTAAATTTTAATACTCACGTTAAACCTAGGATAACGCAGTTACTCATTCGTTACGCCGCCTGTTATTAGTCTATATACACGACGCGGAAGCCCATCATACATTCATACTGCTCTGGAGAAGAGGCAGTGAGTTTACTTAGTTGCTGACCGCAGCGCAATTGACCGCCACGCCACCGGGGTTGTCCGCTTTTGTCCGCGAGCAAGCAAGACTGGCAAACTTGTCTTGGAGCAATTATTTGCTCGTCCATTAAAATTACTAGCATCCACTTCTCCTATTCATCCTGATTTTTACCCACATAGACGGTGTTGGCTGTAATTGATCGCAAAGGGCGCTTTTCAAAGATTGTCCACCGGGCTACCTCTTGAACTCTATTAGGAAATATGTGGGTAAGAACAAACCAAGAAAGAACGCTCCCGTAGAGGCTCATAATTTATTGTATGTTGGATATTTCATTTTGTAGTAAAAAATCATCCGTTAGTTAATACACCAAAGTAACAAGCCCGAATGTTGATACTTGATAATTTATATGGGAAACAGCGTTATGATAATTAACGCCATTCTTTGGATTGGTTAACGGTTGACGGTTGACAAATAACAACCAACAACTAACAAATATTACAAAAAGGATATCTCAAGTGTCCATGACTAACTCAGACTTTCTTGCCGACCGTGACCCGACCGTTGCAGAGGTAATTAACCAAGAATTGCAACGTCAACGCGACCACCTGGAGTTGATTGCTAGTGAAAACTTTACCTCTGCTGCTGTACTGGCAGCACAAGGTTCGGTACTGACAAATAAATATGCCGAGGGATTGCCTGGTAAACGTTACTATGGCGGTTGTGAATTCGTCGATAAAATCGAGCAGATGGCGATTGACCGTGCCAAACAATTGTTTGGTGCCGCCCATGCCAATGTCCAACCCCACTCTGGCGCACAGGCAAATTTTGCGGTGTTTCTGACGCTGTTGGAACCAGGGGACAAAATCATGGGAATGGATTTGTCTCACGGCGGACATCTCACCCACGGTTCACCTGTGAATGTGTCGGGTAAATGGTTTGGTGTTTCTCATTACGGTGTCAGCAGCGCCACAGAAACGTTAGACTACGACCAAATTCGAGAGCAGGCGCTGAGGGAGCGTCCTAAGCTCTTAATTTGCGGTTATTCAGCTTATCCCCGCGTCATTGACTTTGAAAAGTTTCGCAGTATTGCTGATGAAATTGGTGCTTATTTACTAGCGGATATTGCTCACATCGCAGGTTTGGTTGCCACCGGTCTTCACCCCAACCCGATTCCTTATTGTGATGTTGTGACAACTACAACTCATAAAACCCTCCGTGGACCTAGAGGTGGGTTGATTTTGTGCCGCGATGTCGAATTGGGTAAAAAACTCGATAAATCAGTTTTCCCCGGTAGCCAAGGCGGCCCATTGGAACATGTGATTGCTGGTAAAGCAGTAGCTTTTGGCGAAGCTCTGAAGCCAGATTTTAAAGACTATTCTGCCCAAGTAATTGAAAATGCCCGTGCTTTGGCGAATCAATTACAAAAACGCGGTTGCAAATTAGTGTCAGATGGTACTGACAACCACCTAATGCTCGTGGATTTACGGTCTATTGGCATGACGGGAAAAGTCGCGGATGCCTTAGTTAGTGGCGTAAATATTACCGCGAACAAGAATACAGTTCCCTTTGACCCAGAGTCACCGTTTGTCACCAGCGGTTTGAGATTGGGTTCTCCAGCGATGACCACAAGGGGCATGGGACTTGGAGAATTTACAGAAATTGGGAATATTATTGCCGATCGCCTGTTAAATCCAGACTCAGAGGCAGTCGCAGAAGATTGTCGCCGACGGGTAGCAGCATTATGCGATCGCTTCCCATTGTATCCTCACATCGCAATTCCCGTACCTGCACTGATCTAGTGGTTAGTTGTTAGTGGTTAGTTGTTAGTTGTTAGTGGTTAGTTGTTAGTGGTTAGTGGTTAGTTGGGAGGAGTGAAGTCTTTGTGCTAAAAATTCCTAACTCCTAACTCCTAACTCCTAACTCCTAACTCCTAACTTTTATCCGGGAGTTAGGAATTTAATACCCCGACTTATTCAGGTCGCCCGTTTTGAGTTGGGGCGGCAGCTTTGAGGAATGGAAGCTTCCTTCTTCAAACGTGCCTTGTCTAAATCCACAGGTCGAAACCTCTTACGAATTCCTTCTTCCTTCTTCCTTCTTCCTTCTTCCTTCATTCAATTCCAATGAGTGCAGAAATTATTTGTGTTGGTACGGAACTGCTGCTAGGAGATATCCTGAATGGAAATGCTCAATATCTAGCGCAACAGTTGGCATCCCTCGGAATTCCTCACTATTATCAAACGGTTGTGGGGGATAATCCAGAAAGGATAAAGCAAGTTATCGAAATCGCTATTTCAAGGGCGCAAATTCTAATTTTTACAGGTGGTTTGGGTCCTACGCCAGATGACCTCACTTGTGAAACTATAGCTGATTTTTTTGGTGTTCCTCTAGTTGAACGCGCTGATATCATTGAAGATATTACCCAGAAATTTGCGGCTCGCGGACGGGTAATGACTCCTAGCAACCGCAAGCAAGCTTTAATTCCCCGAGGTGCGGAAGTTTTACCCAACCGCACAGGCACTGCACCAGGGATTATTTGGGAACCCCGTGAAGGAATAACAATTTTCACATTCCCCGGTGTCCCCAGTGAAATGCATCGGATGTGGGAAGAAACAGCAGTCCCCTACCTGAAAAACCAAGGTTGGGGCAAAGAAATTATCTACAGTCGAAGTTTAAGGTTTTGGGGTATTGGAGAATCTGCTTTAGCCGAAAAGGTCGCTCCTTATCTCAACTTACTCAATCCCACAGTGGCACCTTATGCAGGTAAGGGAGAAGTTAGACTGCGAATTTCTGCTTTATCACCTTCAAAATCTGTAGCATCCGATTTAATAGCACCTGTGGAAAAGCAACTTAAAGAGATTGCCGGATTAGATTATTACGGTGCTGATGATGACACTCTCGCTTCAGTAGTTGGTCAGTTGTTACGTGAGTCTGGTGAAACCCTTTCCGTAGCAGAATCCTGTACAGGTGGCGGATTGGGGCAAATGTTGACGGAAACTTCTGGTAGTTCTGATTATTTTTGGGGTGGTGTAATTTCTTACGACAACTCAGTGAAAGTTAGACTTTTGGGAGTGAATCCGGAAGATTTAGAGAAGTTTGGGGCAGTGAGTGCGATTGTTGCCGAACAAATGGCATCTGGAGTGCGATCGCGTCTTGGTACGAGTTGGGGATTGAGCATTACTGGTGTTGCTGGTCCAACTGGGGGTACTGAGGCAAAACCAGTCGGTTTGGTTTACATCGGTTTAGCTGCACCAAACGGCGAAATATTAAGTTTTGAGAATCGATTTGGAGTAGCGCGGGGGCGTTCATTAATCCGTCATGTCAGTGCCTGTACAGCTTTGGATATTTTACGGCGGAAGTTCTACTCGTAGATAGCACCCTTTTTGATTTGTAACGCACCGTTAAAATGGTGCGTTCGGGTACATTTATCGTAGTTTAATTAATTGAATATCAAAATAGTCACGACCTTAATGCACCCTAGGGTTAGAATTTAAAACCGAAATGAATTCTATAACATTTCCTCATCCCCAAGCTGAGAATACAGTTACGATTATTGTCACTGAAGTTATTGGTGATAATTTATGCATTTTATGCGGAAGTGGGAATATGCTTTACGAAACTATTGCAGAGGCTTTTGGTAAAGGTAAAAGTGTAAATCTTTCTTTTGTTGATTGCGAAGACATAACATCAGCTTTTCTTGCCGAAATATTTACTCAGTTGTACGGACATTTTTCTGAGGAAAAAATTGAAACTTATCTGCGGGTAGTTGATATTCAACCAGATGATGCAGAAGACCTTCAATATATCATCAAAGATGTGAAGGAGTATCTCAAATATCCCCAGCGTTTTAGAGATGCGATTATTTCTGTGCTGGGCGAAGACTACTTATGAGCAACCAAGTCTACCCCATTGAATCCTATAAATTTAGCTCAAATGATGCAGTGTTGTTTGATGCTAATATTTGGCTGTATATTTATGGGCCGCCCAGTCACATATCTAATCAATACAGATATGCGTATACTTTAGGATTGAGGCGGATTCGTGGCGCTGGGTGTCGGATATTAATTGATGCACTGGTACTTTCGGAATTTATTAACGCCTACGCCAGATTTTTTTATAATAAATTACCATCTTCTATTAAGCCTGCTGAGTTTAAGATTTTCCGCAATAGTGCTGATTTTAAACCCGTGGCGGAACAGATTGCGAAAAGAGCTAGAAAGATATTGGAAAAATCGGAACCGACGAAAAATCGATTTGAGCCGGCACAAATGGGGGTAATTTTGAGCCTGTATGCTGGGGGAGAAGCGGATTTTAACGACCAGATTTTGGCGGAATTGTGTAGGTTAAATGATTTAAAGTTGGTGACGCATGATGCAGATTTTAGTGCGGCTAATTTGACGATTTTAACGGCGAATCCCAGGCTGTTGGGGTGATGGGGATTCGGATTATGAATTAATTGCCCCTAGACTCTGGGGCTACAAGAACATAGGCTCTTGGCGTTTTGTATTTCTTGGCTCTTAACCGAACCGTATTGCTAAGGGAACAGCAAAGTCACTATCAAAGCATCCCTGATTTGCCTAATTCTTTCCATACTCCATCCCCATCTATATAGATGTGCATAAAGTTTATCGATTGCAATTACAGCCACAAAGCGAAACTAAAGGACAAAATTCAAAACTTGGTATGGGTAATTTCCACACCTCTAAAATCCTTGCCCATTAGCGATCCCACTCCGGATCATCAGCGCAACGAATCACTAATAGCTTGCTCTATTGTTCACGATTTGTTACAAAAATATAGGTAACTTCTACAAAGCCAAAACAATATGTTCGGCGGACTTACTGGTTTAACAGATCCTAAGGGTACTGATTGGGGAGAGCGGATGCTGAATGCAGTCGCTAGCCAAACGCTTCGTCACCTGTTTACCCAAAGCGAGTCAGTAGAAGTCTCTGTTCGCTGCTTTCCTTCGAGCAAACTTTTACAGGGCAGCATCGATAGCTTCAAAATGGTCGGACGTGGTGTAGTTATCCGCAAAGATTTCCCTGCGGAAGAAATTTCTGTAGAAACCGATGCGGTAGCCATTGACTTTGGTTCAGTGTTGAGCGGTAAACTTACTCTGAAGCAACCTACCCAAGCCGTTGCTCAAGTAACTTTATCGCAAGCTGGTATCAACAAATCTTTTGATGCGGAACTCGTGAAAAAGCGCCTGTTGAATCTGACTGTGCCTTCATTGACGGCATTATCTGGTGGTGAACCAGTTTCTTTTACTGATATTCAAGTGCAGTTATTGCCACAAAATCGCCTACAGCTTTCAGCTTATTCAGATTTAAACAACGGTCAACTTGTGCCGATAAATATGATTGTGGCAATCTCCATTGAAAAACGGCGACGTGTTTCCTTTAAGATATCTGAGATTCAACTGGATTTAGTGCCATTGGAGCAGCGAGAAATTTCTCAATCATTGAGTTTGGCACTGGTGGAAATTTTGGATAACATGGTCGATTTGGATCGCTTTGATTTGGATGGGGTGAAAATGCGGCTCAATCGTTTGGAAACTGAAGGTCAAAAGTTAATTTTCAGCGGCTATGCGGAGATTGAACGCATACCTAATACTGGCTAATATCAATTTTGGATTGCATAACCTAGGCGATCGCTTTTAGCGTGCCGGAGGCATATCGCGCACTTATGACGTCTCAAATGTTTTGTGGGTCAGATCCCCGACAACTTTTAGAAGTCGGGGATCTTGCAGCAATATGGTGGAGATCCCCGACTTTGCGAAGTCGGGGATTTTGCGTCACATAGTTAATTTTTTTCTTCCTCTAATGTAGATGTGTTTGAAACTACATTATTACATCTTGAACCAAGCTTATATAAGCCCCTGCAAGAAGCGGGGAGCGGGTTGGGAAGTCACCGACGTGCGCGGGTTAAGAGCGTTGGGGCTTGTGGCGTGGTAAGGTTTAAAGACTGCTGGATTCTTTCTAAGTTAGCCAAAAACGGAGATTTGATAAATAATAGAATCTGTATCAACTTTTTAGTGGAAACGCTCAAATAAAGTAAGGATTCAGGTGTGCATCAACTAATGTAAGTTAGGTTTTTGCTGTAGTATTGCAGCGCTTCTCAATTTGATAAAACTCTAAGAGAGCAATCTTGACTATGGAGAAGCCAGTGAAACAACCGCTAAGGGTATTGCTGGTGCATTTTGCTTCTTTTGATGCTGCTTTAGTATTAAGCCAATTGCATTATTCTGATGATGCTGACTCGCTTATTTATCAGCGAGTAGAAACGATTACAGCGTTGAGAGCGGCTTTAAACGAGAACATCTGGGATATCGTCATTGTGGATTACACAAACCTACAGTTAGGTGCCTTTTTGCTCTTGCAATTGCTCAAGGAAACTGGAGTAAACTTGCCGTTGATTATTATCTCGGATGAAATTGGCAAAGAAGCATCTGTCACTCCTATCTTTTCAAGTGCTTATGAAAAGCTAGCTTTGAATATACCAGGAACTATTTTTCAATTACTCGTTAGGGTCGATGGTTCTTACTCTCTGCTCTTTATCAGTGCCAATTGTTACGAAATTTATGAATTAGAACCAGAACATATTCAGCAAAATCCAACCATACTTTTTGATATTGTCGATCGAGGCGATAGATTAAGTTTTGAGCGATCGCTTTCTTCCAGTGCTGAAACTTTGCAACCTTGTTCGTGGGAAGGACGTATCACCACTCATAAAGGCAAAGTCAAATGGATTAAAGTTAATGCCCAATTTCAGCTTCAGCCTAACGGGGATATTCTCTGGGATGGTTTGGCGATCGATATTACTGAGTCGAAACAGACACAAGAAGCACTCAATGAATCGCAAACTCAGTTAAGACAGCAAAGGGCACAGTTAGAAGCCGTTTTGCAGGAATTGCACCACACTCAGATGCAATTGGTAGAAATCGAAAAAATGTCTTCTTTAGGACAATTGCTGGCTGGTGTTGCTCACGAAATCAACAACCCGATTAACTTTATCGACAACAACCTCAATTTTGCCAGCAAATACATTCAAGATATTCTGAATTTACTAAACCTTTATCAGTTCTATTATCCCAATCCTGTGGCAGAGATTGAAACACAAGCTCAAGAAATGGAGTTGGAGTTTGTTACAGAAGACTTGCCAAAAATTTTGTATAGCATGAAGCTGGGAAGTGACCGGATTTGCGATTTGGTGATGAGTTTGCGAAACTTCTCTCGTCTTGACCAAACAACAGCACAAATTGTGGACATTCACCAAGTTATTGATAGTGTTGTACTAATTTTGCAACATCGTTTTAAACCTGATGGAGGAAAACCAGGTATTGAAATCATCAAAGAATATACTGTTTTACCAAATGTTAAGTGCTATCCAGGTCAACTCAATCAGGTATTTATGAACTTAATTGCCAATGCGATTGATGCTATTGAAGAAAGTTATAATTTTTCATCTCTAAAAAACCGATTGTCTGTACAGATAAAATCTGAGGAAAGCAAACCAAGCAAGCTGCGCTTACGTTCTAGACATAAAGGAACTTATGCTCAACTGAAGGAAATTTCAAATAGTTTGCAGTCTGAGAATTTGTCTTTGCAAGTTCCCAAGTCAACTAGGTTCAAAAAAACTCTATCTCCTACAATTCGCATTTCTACTAGAATTTTAGAAGATAATTCTCATGTAGTAATTAGAATTGCTGACAATGGATCTGGTATTCCTGCTGAACAGCAAGCCCAAATATTCAATGCTTTCTTTACAACCAAACCAATTGGTAAGGGAACAGGTTTAGGGTTATCTATCAGCTACCAAATAATCGTGGAAAAGCACGGTGGTAAGCTTTGGTGTTTTTCAAAACCTGGACAAGGTACTGAATTTATAATTGAAATTCCTATTGATATTATATCTGCTTGATTACTCATAATTACCACAGAGCCCCCTCCCCTTCATCTGCAGGGAGGAGATTCAAGGATGGGACTCTTCTAAAATTACGGTTATTTACCAGCTAAATTCTACGCCGCTTTGGCTTTATAATCGGCATCTACCCAACAGCGTGGTAGAGTTTCACCAGAGGGGAAAACTAAATTTCCCTTATGATAAGAAGCAGGATCTTGTTCTTCTTCCCCGACTTGACTTTGTGCGCGAACTATATCATTATTCGGGTCAATCAACTCCTTAACCTCAAGAATTTCCACCAAATCTCCGGTATCTTTCAGTTGTAAAAACATAGAATTACCCTCAAAAAGTTTACATGAAAAGGTGCTGCAAGTTCAAAATAAACTCGCTTTGTTTGTAACAAATATTGACGGTTGAACTACCTTTAACTAACAGTCAACATAGTTAAAATGCAATGGTGCAATTGAGATGGCTTTTGGCTCACTATCTACAATCATCAAAATTGACCACTACAAAACTTTTTCGTCTATTGGTTGTGACCTAATTTTAGATTTGAGATTTTGGATTATACAATCCAAAATCTCAAATGCTTTCAGAGCGACTAGTTTGAACCTATGGAGTAAATCCAAAATCCCTAAGTTTCCCGTCAAGATGCGCTTACCCAAGGGCTAAATCCAAAATCCTAATTTCGCTTGCGGTTTTTTGCACGGCAATCCAAAATCGAAAATTGATTAACCCCTCTTCCGAAAAAGAACAATTGCAAAACGGGAAAATATCAGCAACAAAAATTACATTGCTTCCTGATATTTTTCCACGATATCCACAAGTGTAACCTGGCATTGTAAAGGCAGTAAGTCAATCAAAGGCAATTCCCGCTTACCACCGCCAATCTTTACTGATATAGATTGTAAAACGTTGATAACACTATCTTCATTGGCGGACTTAGATGCAATCAGAGGATACATCTTTTCGGCAACAACAGTATGCAGCTTGGCATCTGATAAATACAGATGCCACTTGGCGATGTCTATGTAGACGGCTTCGCCAATTTCAGCTGCTAGGACTTCAAGCAGTTCTGTGGTGTTTGTCTGAGCCATCAGGAAAACCGTAAATAATGAGCGCAATATCTCAAGCTATTTAATATTATTGCTCAATTACCAAGCTTGGGATACTGCCACAAGTTACAATTGCCCAGCAACAACCAGTCCATCTTCAGGTGGATTTTGGCGGTGTTTGGGAGTAGTCGGCGATCGCAAAAATATAAATTAGATGCACCAGCAATACGACTAACCAACCAGCGGTTAGGGTCGGAAGCCATTCCCAGCTAGCTTTGAGGAAGTTATGGAAAAACCACAAACCGGAATTAATCGCTGAGAATGTCGCTACATGGATAGCAAAATTCATGCGATCGTCTAGTTTGCGGTAATCTGGGTCTTTGCGATCGGGTTTACGAGGCCAGCGTGGAGGCATAAGCGATTAAAAATTAAAACTTAAAAGTTAGAAAACATTCAAACCAGTATGGCTCTCACTCATTTTATAATTTTTTGGAGCATATGCCTTGACCGTAACAAAAAAACCGAGCTTTTGATATCACTATAAAAAGCCCGGTTTTTGAGTAATTAGAAATCAATTCAAATTAAGTGGCAGTAGGTATAGCTTGTAACTCAGCTTGATTGCTTTGTCCGTTTCGTCCACTTAGAGCCTGATTGTTTTGCCCATCCAAACTAATTTGGACAACCTTATTCCTTTCTTCCTCGGCTTTTGGCAGGGTCAGGCAAAGTACACCGTTCTTAAATTCAGCTTGTACTTTGTCATTTTGAATCCGAGTTGGTAAAGGTATAATGCGTTGAAATCTGCCATAGCGAAATTCCGAACGACTCATCCCTTTATCCTGGTGCTTAATTTCAGATTTCCGCTCACCTGCGATCGCTACTGCTTCGTTAGTAACTTTTATATCTAAGTCTTTGGCTTCTAATCCAGGGACTTCGACTTTGAGCTCAATCTGTTCAGGTGTTTCACTAATTTCAGCCGCAGGTAGAAAAGAATACCCAGTACTTGCAACTTCCGAGCCACTGCGCTCGTCGGTAGTGACCATGCTATCAAATAAGCGATTCATTTCTCTTTGTAAGAGTGAAATTTCCTGGAAAGGGTCAATTCCGCGAAATGGGTCAAAACGCACTATTGCCATTTCTCTTACCTCCGATGTATATCAATTTAAGAGTTGATATGCTTTTGCATCCACCTTAATTTATCAAAGGCAAATACTCTTCTCATCAGCCGATTGGATGAGCTTTTGATATTGATAAATTCAATGTCAATAAGCTTTTTGATAGAGGTGGCAATTAGATTTTTGCGTCAAATTAGAGGAATTATCTACCCCACACTCCCTATTTTCTATTCCACAGCTTGATAATCACCCGATTTTCCACCAGTTTTACTTAGCAAATGAATCGATTCAATTTGAATCGACTTTTCCAAAGCTTTCGCCATATCGTAAAGGGTAAGGGCTGCAACGGAAACGGCAGTTAATGCTTCCATTTCTACGCCGGTTTCAGCTTTGGTTTTAACTGTTGCTTGAATTTGATAACCAGGTAAGTCAGGATCTGGTGTCACTTGCACTTCAATTTTTTGCAGGGGCAAAGGATGGCACAGGGGAATTAAAGCCGCTGTCTGTTTCGCTGCCATAATCCCCGCTAACCTTGCAGTTCCCAACACATCTCCTTTTGGGCTATTTCCTCTTAGTATGGCTGCGAAGGTTTCGGGTAACATTCTCACCCTCCCAACGGCTACGGCTTGGCGGATAGTGGGTGCTTTTTGGGACACATCCACCATCTGCGCTTGCCCTTGATTATCTAGATGAGTTAAGTCGCTAGAATTATATTGAAAATTATCTTGATTCATTTGGCTAGGCTGTGCTAATATTTTTTCTGATGGGTGTGTAGCTCAGTGGACTAGAGCACGTGGCTACGGACCACGGTGTCGGGGGTTCGAATCCCTCCTCGCCCGCTTTTGAAAAAGTTAGGAGTTAAGAGTTAGGAGTGAGGAATTAAAACTCACAACTCTTAACTCCTAATTTTTTATTTATAATTCGTAACTCCCAACTCCTAACTCCCAACTCCTAACTCCTAACTCCCAACTCCCAACTCCTAACTCCTAACTCCTAACTCCTAACTTATTTACCGCATAAGCATCTTGAGTGCGACCGAGGGCAAAGCGTACCGAGTTGGGTAAGTCTTTACCGGACAGGGTAAGAAAGATAATTAGTCCTAATCCGGTTAAACCAGCAGCGAAAGCAAACATATTCGCATAGCCGATGGGTTCGGCAAGGGAACCGAGAATCGGACCGGCAAGTGCGATACCGACATCCAGTCCCATAATGCAGACGGAAAATACCCTTCCTCTTTCTTGGGGGTAGGCGCGATCTGCCATCATGGTAGAAATCATCGGAATTAGGATGCCTGATGCACCTCCCTCGATAATTGCTGCCAACAAGAAATCTTGCGCACTATGAGCTTGCCACAGCATTATCATCGCTAATGTGTAAAATATGAGGCTGATGGTGATAAATAAACCACGACCATAGCGATCGCTTAAACGACCGCTAAATAGCCTAATACTAAAACTGGCGATCGCAGCAGCAGTGTAAAACAATCCGGGATTCAAATCGACTTTCGTTGATTTAATGAACAACGGGACAAAGGTGTGCAAAGTCCCAAAAGCTAAACCAACGATTAACATAATCATCGCCGGGATTCTCACCCGAGGACTGACTAACATTTGCCAAATTGAATTATCGTTTTTTAAAGCGGAACCTACATCAATAGCGGGATTGACGATTGGCAAGACACACAACGTAGCCAGACAACCCAATCCTGCTGAGGTGAGAAATAACGGTGTATAGCCAACCGTTGATTGTAAATAACCGCCAATCGCTGGGCCAATTGCCAAACCAATTGGATTAACTAGACTCATATAGCCAATAACTTCACCACGGTTTTGAGTTGGTGCGATATCTGCCACCAATGCCAAATACCCCGTGGTAAAAGCAGCGAGACTGATGCCATGAAAAGCACGCAGTACCAGTAATAGAGGAATAGATTTGATTGCTATATAACCAAACGGGGCGATCGCACAGACAACTGTACCAATAAGTAACACTATTTTTCGACCACGGGTGTCTGCTAACCGTCCCAAAAAACTGCGAAAAAGTAACAACCCGATGGCAAAACTACCCATCACAAACCCAAGTTGCTGCTTAGTTGCGCCAATATCTTCAATATATAGAGGTAGAGTTGGCAGCAACGAAGCCAAACTAGACCAGAATAACAAACCTGCTGTAAATAAAACCAGCAGGTTGCGTCGCACTTTTGTGTCTAAATTATGGAAAATTTTCAAGGTAGATGCAAGTAAGTTTGTTGTTATTGGTTGGTTGTTATTTGTTAGTTGTTGGTTGTTTACTCCTAACTCCTAATCGCTAATATTTATCTATCCGCTTCCTTGTGGGGTATTAAACCCGCACAAGGAAGCAGGTCGCCAGTTTTGAGTTGGGGTTCTGTATCCACATATAAACCTCTTCCTTCTTCCTTCTTCCTTCTTCAATGTTACTTTACTTTACATTTTTTGCTACTACTTCGCGCACGCGATAGATTGGTCGTCCTTGGGACTCATGGTAAGTACGCATCATTAACTCTGCCAAAAGACCGAAGCAAAATAGCTGTACTCCAGTCACCAACAGGAGAACCGCCAAAATCAATAAAGGACGATTGCCAATATTTTCATGCATTGCTAATTTCACGAAAGTCAAGTAAATCCCAATTGCCCCACCAGAAAGCATCGAGGCCAAGCCCAATAGCCCAAAAACATGCATTGGACGAGTGAGGAACTTTTTCATAAACAAAATAGTTAACAAGTCCATCAACACCCGGAAAGTCCGCCAAATGCCATACTTACTGCGACCAAAACGGCGGGGATGGTGACGCACAGCCATTTCTGTAATTCTGGCCCCTTCAATGTATGCCAGTGCGGGTAAGAATCGGTGCAGTTCGCCGTATAAATTCATATCAGCCACCAGTTCTGCGCGATAGGCTTTCAACGAACAACCATAGTCATGAATATCCACGCTGGTGGTACGGCGAATCAACCAGTTAGCAATTTTAGAAGGAAGTAACCTTGACACAGCAGCATCTTGGCGTTTTTGTCGCCAACCGCTGACCAAATCGTAGCCTTCACCCAGCTTGGTCAGCAGCATCGGTATATCTGCGGGGTCATTTTGTAAGTCGGCATCCAAAGTTACAATAATTTTTCCCCTAGCACGATCGAATCCAGCAGCCATAGCCGCAGTTTGACCGTAATTGCGACGGAGAATCACTGTCTTTAAATCACTACGGAGTAGGGCTTGTTCCATGAGAAACTGGGCAGAACCGTCAGTCGAACCATCATCCACACAGATGATTTCATAACTCAGCCCAGCCCCTGATAAACTCAAAGCGATCGCCTCCAACAAATGAGGCAAACTTTCTACCTCATCATGCACCGGCACCACCACCGAAACATCAAGGACAGGTAACAACATCGCCCCCTGATCCGATTCTACCCGACCAGAAATGAACACACTCCTCATATCGTCCCTCAGCGTATCTGTGGTTGGTAACTCTTGACTACTCTGCCTGCACCGCGCAGCTGCTGATAATATGACTGACTAACTCTATCGCCATGTTCCGAGAGACGGTCGATGCCAATGCCATTACGACCCTTATCTTTACCAGAACTGTGGATATAACAACTATCTCCCAAATAGAGTCCTACATGAGTAGCTTTTTCAGGAGTTCCAAAAAAGACTAAATCCCCTGGTTCTAATTCTGCTGTACTTACCGACTGGGTAAAAGCTTCCTGTTGGTAAGCATCTCTAGGTAAACGAACACCCACAGACGCAAACGCTGCCTGCATCAACCCGGAACAATCATAATTTGGGCCTACCGTACCACCCCAAAGGTAGTAATTTGGTTGTGAAGAAGCTTTATGAGTAAAGTCAATGACGTCAGGCAAGAATTTCTTAATCTCTAACGGCGAAAATGATTTAGCCTGGTAGGGTAAAGTGCATGGTTGTAACAAACTCAAATCTGAAAGCGACAACCACCCCGGATAGTCATCCTCACACAAGCACACCTGTACGGACGTTTCATATAACGTCCCGACATCTTCAGAATTTGATGTAACCCGTAAATGTCGGCCCATCACGGCTTGAGTTGCTAAACTTTTACATTCGGGAGAATCATACAAGTTCAGGTTAGCCAGACACAGGTACTCATCCGGGGTCAGATTTGGCATTTTGGATTTTAGATTAGACGACATTTTTCAAGGTCAATAGCTAACTATGTTTTTTTTCAGTACAGACGAACAGCTCGAAAAGCTAGGTAATGGCATTTTAGAGGCAACATGGGCACAATTTCCGACGTTAGCCCGTAACCAAATTGCTCTAACTTGGATTGTTTACGATCCACCTGTATCAGTAAATACTGGTGGTGCCCTGAGTCCAGATGCTTTTTGGAACCATCAAGTACGCGGTTTTACTTATAGAGGGGTGGAGCGCATTTATCCCGCAAGTGTGGTAAAGCTATTTTACCTAGTAGCAATACATGAATGGCTGGAAAAAGGGATGACTCAGGGTTCTGTGGAGTTAGAGAGAGCCATGAGGGATATGATTGTAGACTCTAGTAATGATGCGACAAGCTTAGTTTTGGATGTGTTAACTGGTACTACTTCAGGACCGGAGTTGCCACCAGGTCCATTTGACACCTGGAAATACCAGCGGAATATTATCAACCGCTATTACCAGTCTTTGGGATGGGAAGAAACCCAGACTATTAATGTCTGCCAAAAAACTTGGGGTGATGGTCCCTATGGGAGAGAACGGGCATTTTATGGACCGTTGCTAGAAAATCGGAATATGCTGACAACAAATGCTGTAGCCCGGTTATTGCATAGTATAGTCGGTGGTGTGGCGGTAAAGAGTGCGCGATCGCAAACAATGATGGCTATCCTCAAACGCAGTTTCAACACAGATGATTTGCCTTCATTGGTTGAAGAAGACCAAGTAACAGGCTTTTTAGGCGGCACTCTTCCCGAACATGGGCAAATTTGGTCAAAAGCGGGTTGGACAAGTCAAGTGCGTCATGATGCAGCGTATATTGAGCTTCCAGATAAACGACCCTATCTTTTAGTTGTATTTACCGAAGGCAAAGAACACGCCAACAATCGCGATATTTTGCCCTTTGTTTCTAAGTCATTTGCGGGTGCGATCGGTAGTTTGGAATAAACGACTTTAGATCCCCTGATCCCTGTCTCCCGATACTGGGGGTAGGGGGGAAAAAGCGTCAATTTTAAACCGCAATTTCTGGAGAATTATCCTCGAATAAACTTTTTAATACCCCGACCTAATCGGGGTCACCCGTTTTGAGTTGGGGTTCTGTATCCACATATATAAACCTCCTTCTTCCTTCTTCCTTCTTCCTTCTTCCTTCATTCAATTGCAGATTCATCTTGCAAAATCCGGCGTTTTTGACTTGCTCCGGTAATTTTCAAGGCCAGAGCTTCAATTTGACGGTAAACAGGTTGCGGGATCAACCAAAGCGAATAAGCCGCAACTAAAGTAATCAGAGTCCGTCTTGGTTCTTCTAGTATGATGCGCCAGTGGGTAAATATCGCACGGTGAATCATAGATATTGCCGTATTAGGCGATCGCAGACGTACTGCCCACCGAGCCAACTTTCTCAACTCGTAAGCTTTCGCTAAATTTCCATACTGGGTAATCAAATCAGGTGCATAAGAACGTGTTTTATCCAGCACTTTTTCCATGTCTTCTACCTGCTTTACCAGATTAGTAGAAGCTCCTTGGGAATTGACTCGATACAGCGTCAATGCTTCGGGAATGCCCTCTGTTTGCCAATCAGTTTGTAAAGCAATCCGCAACCAGCATTCAATATCTTCAAAATGGTGCAATTGCTCGTCAAAATAACAATTATCTTGAAATTTTATTCCAGCAAAAACTTGCTGTCGAAACACTGGAACCGAACCATTACCAATTGGATTGCGGCAGAGTATCAGTGCTGGTGTAATTTCTTTGAGTTTAGGCATTTGATAAATACCTAAAGGTTTGCCCACTTCATCAATAAAAGCTGAACGGCTAAAACTAATTCCAACCAAAGGAGAATTCTCTAAATGCTCAATATGTTTTTCTAACTTGTCTCTTGTCCACAAATCATCAGCATCTAAGAGAGCTATATACTCTCCTTGAGCGTGATTAATGCCAGTATTACGAGCAGCTGAAACTCCCTTATTTTTCTGATGAATAATTTGAATTCTTGAGTCTGTAAATCCTTGGCAAATTTCTATACTTTTATCTGGAGAACCATCATTAATGATGAGAATTTCAAAATTTTGATAAGTTTGCTCTAGAACTGTTTTGACAGTATCCGCTATATATTTTTCCGCTTTATAAACTGGAATAATTACAGAAACTAGTTTCATAGTTTTTTATTGTGAGTTAATACGACTCTTTTACTAGTTGAAAATCCAACAACTTTTACGAGCTTGGGAATCTGCTCTATTCGTTACTCAGAACTTAGCTAACTTTAGGAAAAACAAACCGAGTTGCCCACAACGTATACAAAGGCAAACAAATTACATGAACTACTAAAACAGATGTTGCTACCCCAATACCTTGCCAACGTACTCCTATAAACAATGCTCCTGCGAATATACTAGTAAATAATACATTCCAATACAAGTCTAGATGAGGTTTACCAATAGCTACTAGCAACTGAGAAGTCGCATCCGCAAAAGCCCTGGGAATTGCCGACAAACAAATTAATATCAAAATTGGAATAGCAGATATCCACTGTTTTCCAAAAACAATTGGTACATAGAAAGGAGCTAAACTACTTTGAAGAAGAACTAAAGGAACAATTATAAAGGAAATATTTCTTAAACTATTAAAATAGGTTTTTTTGAATTCAGTCCCTTTTGAACGAGCAGCACATAAATGAGGTAATATCGCAGAGTTAATAGCACTGATAATGCTCAAACTAATCCCCAATGCTGCGTTAAATCCAAAAAAGTATTTTCCAAGTTCATCGATACCTAAAAAACGTCCAACTATTAAATAATCTAAATTATTTCTTAATGTTCTTAGTAAACTTACACCTAATATATTCTTGCCAAAAGTAAAAAGTTCTCTCCAATGCTTAGTAGTAAAGCCTGTAGTTGGACGCCAAGAATGTTTAGAAAGAAAAATCATGCCTTCAATCGGGGCAACAATAACTCCTCCAAGGACATATACCCACACACCCATACCACAAACAGCAGCTACACCGCCTATTATCATACTAACAAAGTTGAGAACACTCTCAGTAATAGCGATAATTTTAAAGCGGTTTTCTCTTTGAATAAGAGTCTTATTTATTCCGGATATCGGCCAAAATAAATAAGCAACTCCTGATACACAAATTGGCAAAATTAAATCGTTATTTTTGAAAAACCAAGCAACGGGAAAAGATGCAACACACTGAATAAAGAATAAACCGATAAAAACTATCCAATTAAGCCAATAAGCGGAGTTACATAAAACTTTTAATTCTTTTTCTTCAGCCTGAATCAGCTTGGCCCCAATACCAATGTCACAAAATGCGATCGCAAATTCACGCACTGCTAAAACAATCGCTCCCAAACCGTAATCGTAGCGAGTCAAATAACGCGCTGTCACAATTACGAGTATTATGCGAAAGGCTCTATAAACTATTTGTGCCATGCCCAGCCAGCCAAGATTGCGAATAAACTGGCTAGACAATTTTTGCTTGAGATTGGCAATCAGCCCTTGAATTAATTTCACTATTATTTTTCTATCCCTTTCTGGTAAGTAGGTAGGCACGAATAAACCTAACTATGTAACAAAATGTAAAAAGGTCAAAACCGCAAGCGAATTGCTAACTTTGATTCTCCACCCTACGGGTTTGCGGAGCATTCTCGTAGAGTAGCTACGCAACGCTGCGGACATAAGTATAGTTGTGTTTATTTACGCTCACCTACTTAGCTGCTCCGATTAAGACTCAAAAATATGATAACTATAACCATCTTTTCTTTGAACTCTGGTCAGTTTACTGAGATTCTACTGTAATAGCCTTACCTCCTGATGTGTCAGTAAACCAACAATTCTTGCTCCCGTTAAGATTGTCCCCGAGTATGATACTTTATACTTGAGCGTTAATGTAGTAAAGTGCTTCCAGACACAAGTAGGCACTTTTCTCAAACTTCAAGATACCTTGCCTTCATCTGCAATGATGCGGAGCTTAATCATAAATTTATTAAAAAATCTTACTGATGAAGATTGGGTAAAGTCAACAGTGACGACTCCACACAGTTTAGATTAGCTACTACAGCAATCCAGTATTGCAACTTTTCTGCGAGCATAGTCCGTGTTAATTTTAGACTCGCTCATAATAGCGCAAACCCCAGCAATTGGTGTGATGAATATTTCGCTTGTATTGAACTGATAATTGATAACTCTTCAAGAGGTAATAAACAATGCTTAACCTTGCTAATACGTCTGACTATCGTTTCGGCTTTGTCATGGAACAAAACCTGGGTCATGTGACACGCAGTCAAAATTTAGCACGTTGGCTGCGTGAAAATCCGAGCATTAAAACTACTTGGATGGAAGTATTCCCCGATGGCAAGCATCTCTGGTCAAAGGTGCCTATTTATACTGTTAGATGTAGTCTGCGGGCACAAAGTCTGGTTCGCAAGACTCTCCGACAGCAGACTCTTGATTGCTTACTCTACGATACGCAAGCAACAGCACTATTTAGTCCAAGAATTGTGCAGCGTGTACCGACAGTGATTTTGTCAGATGCCACGCCAATGATTTTTGATACCCTTGCAGCAGCCTACGATGTGATTAAACCAACAGGGGTAATTGCCGATTTAAAATTTAAATGGTTCCGCAATATGTATCAGAGTGCGACAGCCATGATTGCCTTGTCCGATTGGGTTAAGAATAGTCTGGTGCAAGACTATGGTGTTGAGCCTGACAAGGTGACAGTGATTTTACCAGGTGTAGAACTGAGTGAATGGCGTCCGACTCCAAAAGAGGTTGGAGGGGATGGGAAGTTGAGACTGCTATTTGTTGGTGGAGACTTTGCTCGCAAGGGTGGGCACGTTCTACTGGAAGCTTTCCGCTCTGGTTTAGGCGATCGCTGTACGTTAGATATTGTTACAAAAGACCCAACCATTACCTCTACTGCTTCCGTGCGAGTTCACCAGAATTTGCCCCCAAATAGTCCGACTCTGCGACAGTTGTATGCTTCTTCCGATCTGTTCGTCTTCCCCACTCAGGGAGACATTACTCCAGTTGTAGTTTTAGAAGCGATGGCATCTGGTGTGCCCGTCGTCGCTACCAACGTCGGAGCGCTGTCTGAGCAAGTGGAGGATGGTGTGACTGGAGTTTTGGTACCAACTAATGACCCAAAAGCAATTGTAGAAGCGGTTTGCGCTTTGGCTGACAACCGCTCTAGCCTAGCGGTCATGGCTCTTGCTAGTCGGGCACGGGCAGAACGCTTATTCGACGCAGGGAAAAACCACAAAGCTGCGATCGACGTAATGAAGCGATGCGTAGAGGAACGACGAGTAACTTTAAGAGGAGCGTACTGACTCAGTGACTTCGTGGTTGCATATGAAAATTTTGTGATACCATTGCCTTGCGTTTAAGTTGTTATCAATCGTCCAAAAGTATCAATCGTCCAAAAGGTAGATACCACGAAGGTTATTGGCGGGGTAAAATCTCTATCTTCTCAAAGCTTCTAGAGTCTAGGCAAGTAAAAAATGCTTCACGACCAAAAAGCAATAAATAAATCAGATTTCATGAAAACATTAGACTTTGCAATTATTACTCCTAGCTACGCTCCAGACTTCAAAAGATGTCAGCTACTATCCTGGAGCATAAAAGAGTTTGTATCACCTTCGGTCAATCATTACATCATTGTAGACCGTCGAGACTTGCCGCTTTTTTCTCAGTTAGAAGGACCCAATACGAAAATTTTGACTGTTGAATCCTTGCTACCCTGGTGGATTCAACGCATCCCTTTTTCCAAGAATGGGTGGTTGAGCCTCAAAACTTTGCCAATCCGCAACTGGATAATTCAGCAAATGGTCAAAATTGCAGTTGCTCAATACATTGAAACAGATGTTTTGATATTCGTTGACTCCGACACAACATTTGTGCGTCCTTTCAACCTTCAAAGTTTAATCAGAGACGGTAAAGTCAGACTTTTCAAAGAACCACCTTATGATATAGAAACGAATTTAAACGGACATAAAACTGCTAATCATCTTCTGAGTATACCTAATTTGAATTCCCCTCCTTTTGGTTACATTGGCAATATAATCACTTGGAGACGCGATAATGTTTTGAAGTTGTACAAGAAACTTGAGAGTATTTCTGGAAAAAGTTGGATTGAAACCTTGGCAAGTTCATGGCATCTTTCTGAATACGTACTTTATGGAGTCTTTGTTGACCACTTTCTAAACCAAGAATCGGGGCATTATCATGACGCTGAAAAAATTTCCTATGAATACTGGTTACATCAACCCATGTCTGACGAACAATTAGAAAACTTCTTTGCAGAAATTCCGTCTCAGCACGTAGCTGTTATGATATCGTCTAAAGCTGGCATATCTGTTGAGCAATATCAGTCTCTACTCAAAGGGGTTTCAAAAGCAAATACAGCACTTTGCAAGTAAATGAAGTACACCCCCTCCCCTTGGCAAGGGGAGGGTTGGGGAGGGGTATTTCTGTCTAGATGTGGTGAGTGCTTAGTACTCTGCAACACGACCTTTGCTGGGTTGTCAGCAGTTGCAAGATCCCCGAGTTCTTTAAATACTCGGGAATCTGACCCTCAAAATTAATGAAACGTACCACTAATCCCGGATTTCTCACAAAGATTTAAACGATTCGCTAAAACCCTTATGAAGCTTAGGTTTGAGATAAAATACCTCATTCACATACTGTTATGATTCGTGCAGGATCTAAAACGCTCGAAATTAAAGCTAGATAAAGGTTTGGGTAATAGCGATCGCACCGCTTGTGAGAAATGCGGGTAATGTAGCAAGTATTTTTTAATACTAGCTGTCTAGCTGTCTTTTGTTAACTTTCGGGAACACAAACCGAGTCACCCACAAGCTATATAGAGGCAAACAAATAATATGTACAATTAAAACAGATACAGCTACCCCAATAGCTTGCCATTGCACTCCAACAAATAATGCTGCTGCAAATATACTAGTAAATAAAATATTCCAACGCAAGTCTAAGTAAGGTTTACCGATAGCTACAAGCAATTGAGAAGCCGCATCTGCAAAGGGACGGGGAATGGCCGACAAACAAATCAACATCAAAATGGGAATAGCTTCAACCCACTTGGGAGCTAGGATGGGCACGTAAATAGGTGCCAAAGTCGATTGGAGAATCACCAAGGGAATAATAATGAAACTGATAATTTTTAGCCCGTTAAAATAGCGTCTTCTAAACTCTGGTAAATCGGAACGAGCCGCGCACAAATGAGGTAGTATAGCAGAATTTATCGCATTAATAATACTTAAACTAATTCCCAAACCAGCATTAAATCCAAAAAAGTACTTTCCTAATTCTTCAACTCCCAGAAACCTTCCCACTATCAAGTAATCTAAATTGTTTCTGAGAGTTTTTAATAACCCTACACCCAAGAGATTCTTTCCAAAACTTAATATTTCTTGCCAGTACTTAGTTGTAAATTTTGAAGGACGCCAAGGGTGATTTCTGGTATACATGAAAATTTCCACGGGAGCAATCAAAACTGGTGGCAGCACAAAAGCCCATACTCCCATCTTGGCAACAGCTAATATGGCACACATTCCTGTTGCAACGCAATTAGAAATACTGTCATTAATTGCGATAATTTTAAAGCGGTTTTCTCTCTGAATTAGAGTTTTATTTATGCCAGTTATGGGCCAAACTAAATAAACAATTCCTGATACGCAAATTGGCAAAATCAGTGATTGGCTTTGGTAAAACCAACCAATCGGAAAAGCGACAATACACTGGATAATGAATAGACTGCCAAAAACTACCCAGTTTAACCAATACGCTGAGTTAGATAAAATTTGTACTTCTTTCTCCTCAGCCTGGATAATTTTCGCCCCAATCCCGACGTTAGAAAAGGTGATCGAAAACTCGCGAACAGCCATCACAATTGCCGCTAAACCGTAATCATAGGGAGTCAAAAACTGCGCCATGATTACCACTAATCCCAGCCGTAAAACCCTGTAGAACGCCTCCGCAATCCCCAGCCAGCCAAGATTCTGAATGAATCGGCTAGATAATTTGTTTCGGAGCTTATCGATTAGTTGCTGAATGAGATTCACTATTTATTTTTTACTAAGTAAGTGAACGGAATTAAAGATAAAATAGGTTGTTAGTTCGTGGTGAGTACTTTATTACTCAAAGGAAGCACGTAGACTAGTTTGCTAAATACGTCTTTTTTTATACTAATTTACTTAGTTAGGGTTCAAGGGTATTCGCAACCATACCTAAAACAGAAAAACGAGAAGTTTTAGATTCTTGCAATACTTGTTTTAAACTAGGACGTAGTGTTTTGCCAATTCCCACAACTAACATTATTCCATCTACATGGGTAGCCAAGACGTTTGTGTCTAAGCGGCCTAAAAGATGTGGTGTATCAAATACAACTAAATCGAAATTTGCCTGCGATCGCTCCAAAAAAGCCTGCATTCTTGGAGATGAAAAGAGTTTTGCGGGATTTTGCACAATCTCACCTGCCGTCACCACGAACAAATTTTCTTCTCTTGGTGATTGTCCGAGCGCATCATTCAAATCTAAACCTTGGGAAAGTATCTCACTCAAGCCTTTGGTATTGACTAAACCTAATTGCTGATGCACTTGGGGATGGCACAAATCTGCATCTACTAACAATACTCGTTTCCCGGCTTCTGCGGCTATCTGTGCAAGATGGACTGCCACCGTGGATTTCCCATCTCCATGTGATGCAGATGTCACTACTAGCGTACGGATAGGCGTCTCAGAATTCAAAGATTGGATTCTGGTATAAAGAGAGCAAAAGGCTTCGGAAAATGCAGATTCTCTGTATTCTCGGTACTTGGAACTACTCGCCAGTTCGATGGGATTTTCTTTTTCAGATATATTAACGTCAGACAACAAATATCGTTTTTTAAGTTCTCTATGGAAAGGAATTGAACCTAACAAAGGTATTTTACTTACGCTTTTGACTTCTTCGGGATCGTGGAAAACATTTTGTAATTTCTCTAGAGCGAATGCCACTAATAGACCCAACAGGATACCTGCAACTCCTCCCAAAACTGCGTCACGAGCAATGCTAGGTGGGCTTGTAATCGGCTTACCTGTTTTGTCACGGGGTAATGTGGGAGGCATAATCAACTCCCAAGGGACTTCTTGTTGAGCAGCATCTACCCGCAGTGCTTCTTGTCTTGATAAAAGTTGGTTGAGTGTATCGGTAGATACTTGCAGTTCTCGTTGCAGGTTTGTGTACTGACGAGCGATCGCCGGATATATTTGAATTTGTTGGTTGAATTGAGTTATGGCCGAATTTGTAGTTTGCAGGCTGGCTTCTAGGGACTTAACTTGGTTTGCACTATTGGCGAGTTGTTGGATCAAGTTCCGCCGGACTGAATTTTGATAAACTCCAATTTGGGAGTTAACGTCCGAGGGTGCGATGTTGTTTCCGACTGCCAATCGTCCTTCTTGATTTAATAACGGTATCAATTGCGCTCTTTGTTGCCGCAAAGACCTCATTACCTCACTTTCCTCAGTCCAACGTACTGATTCGGTGGCGATTTTTGCCTCGACTTCGCGGATGCGGTTCAGTATTTGTTGATACTGAGGTGATTCGCTTAAGGCTGAAGAGGCGATCGCGGCATTTTGTTGCATTCCCAGTTGATTTTGCAGTGAAGTGTAGAGTGATTTAGCTTCAGAGAGTTTTTGGAGAGTTTCTATCTGAGTCGCTTGCAATTCATCAACTCTTTTAACCAGTTGTTCTCCTTGGAGTTCCGGATTAAATAAATTGTATTTCTGCTGAAAACTTTGCAGTTGCCCTTGGAATGAATTTACCCTGAGTCGCAAGTTAGGAATCTGTTGATCGACAAATTTGATTCCTTGACGTAAATTCGTCTGCTGTTGGTCAATGCTGTATTTTCGATAACCTAGGGAAACTTTATCTAGTACAAACTGGATTTTATCGGGATTGGAGTCTTGATAGCGAACCTCAATAACTCTAGATTCGTCTTTGCCTTTGATAATGCGATTAACATATAATCTACCATCTTGCCCACTTGATGCTTTCGGATCGTTGCCAATTAGTGTGTCGTAGCTAATTTCTGGATATTTGGCTTGGAGTTCCTGAATGATTGGATTCATCAGCTTTGGACTCTTCAAGACCTCCAGCAAAGCCTGATAATCTAAAGTAGTAGTAGCTTGTCTGGTCAGGTCGTTGACATTTTGCTTCAAGGTTTCAGATAGCAGCTTGAGCAATTCACTGTCAGAAGTTTTTAACGGTTCAACTAACATCTGAAATCTACCCTCATACTTAGATGTACGAGTTGCACTCATTGCTGCACTTCCGGCAGCCGCAAGCAGGGCTACAAACACGATTACAGCCATCCTGCGACGGAAAACTCCAAAAATGTGACCTAAGGAAGATCCTTTCTCTTCATCGCTTTCTGGTTTTTTCGCAAACCAGTACGGTTCTCTAATCAATGGATCGGAGTTTTTTTGGTGCTGCAAGCCGGATTCCTTTGTTGGCATCTCTGTACCCATGCAAAAGTGTTAAATATACCGTTTTGTGTGTAATTTATGTGAAATTAATCTGTTGTCAACCGGGGCAGACAGTATAGTAAGGTCTGGACCAAGAGGTGTTTTGGCATTTATTACTGTATAATAATCGGCTTAGTAAAGATAGTATAGCCAATTAACTTACAAAGACGTATTCTATACTCTGTGCCCTCGTTTGACTATCAGTAGCTTGCACCTAGACTTATATATTACTTCCGAACCACAGAAATGTAGCAAAACTTTTGGGTAAATACTGTGGCAAAACTAGGTAAAGTTAGAATCCCCGTGTATGAACCACCAGGAAGTCTCAATAAATCCACGATTTTCTTATGCCAAAAGTTCCTCTGCTAGCCGAAAAGATATTTGTTGTGTTAGGTCTTTTTCTTTCGACAACGGCACTGATACCTGTGCTTTTAAGTGGTAACGATCCTTCTGGTACTGCCGCAGACCCCATTAGTCCAATTTTGTTTACAAGTATTTATACGGTTACTATTGTACTAGTGGCGTTCAATTGGAAGAGTTTTGTGTATGTTGCACAGAAAGATTTCTTCATCTGGCTGTTGGTAGGAATTGCTGTGGCATCCATATTATGGACGCAGTTGCCGGATATTACGCCACGCCGGAGCATGTTGCTGTTGGGAACGACTACATTTGGGGTATACCTCGCAGTACGTTACAGTTTGCGAGAGCAACTGCAATTAGTGGCTTGCGCTTTAGGTCTGGTAATAGCTCTATCGTTTGTATTTGCAATTTTCTTGCCGAGCTACGGACAAATGACCGCTCAGGAGGGAGGTATTCACGCAGGTGCTTGGCGGGGTGTAATACCGCACAAAAATCTTTTAGGTCGCTTGATGGCTTTCAGTAGTATGGTGTTTTTGCTGACAGCGATCGCCAACCCGATGCGCGATTTAAAATACAGATGGCTTACTTGGTCGGGCTATGTTCTGTCAATAGTTTTAGTCATACTTTCAACTTCAAAAACAGCCCTAGTTGTTTCTTTGGTGTTATTGATGATTATGCCTTTATACAGGGCTTGGCGACGACAGTACAGTTTTTTAATTCCTTTTATGATTGCTTTTGTACTGATAGTTGGGAGTGCGACGACATTATTTATAGATAATTTGGATGCGATCGCAGGTGCATTGGGTAGAGATTTAACTCTCACAGGACGCACGGAAATTTGGGCTGCCATGCTTGAGTTAATTTCGCAACGTCCTTGGGGAGGCTACGGCTTTAACGCCTTCTGGCAAGGTTGGGATGCCCAAACATCTGCATATATGTGGCGCGTACTTGGTTGGGAATGTCCTTACGGTCACAATGGCTTTATGGACTTATTATCGGAATTAGGTATATCTGGATTGGGAGTATTTATCTTAAGTTTTCTCACAACCTACGTTAGAGGAGTAAATTGGTTGCGAGCAGTGCCAACACCTGAAGGACTGTGGCCGTTAATGTATCTGACCTATTTGTTAATTTACAATATCAGTGAAAGTACTTTATTAGCGAGTAATAGTATTTTTTGGATCGTCTACGTCTCTACTATTTTCTCAATGGCTCTAGAGTCCGAGCAAATAAAGATGTTCATTCGTACAAGTGCGTTTGCACAAGAATAATACTCTTTTATTAATCTGGAAAAATAAAAATAGTTGTAGGTTGAGCGACAGCGAAACCCAATAATCCTTTTTTTATGAAAACGCATAAAAATAAAAATTTGTGATTTTTATTTGACGAAAGTAATAGAAGAGGGATAATCCACATGGCTACGACCTCGCGAAATCGGGGATCTGGCCGTGGCAATATTCAATATTGATTAAAATTTAAAGCATAGGTAAAATTTGTAACAACATACCGTAAAGTTGTACGCATAATCACATATATGTTCGCGATGATACTTTAAAATTAAAACTTAAATTAAGGGATGAACAGTAAATCTTATTAGTTTTTGCTATTTGTTAAATCAAAAATGGAATTAACCTATGCATTGGACAGTTGCTGCTCCGTTTGTCAATAAATCTAACAAGGAAAAAGAGGTTTGGTTAACACCCTATATCCCTGGCGAGAGACACAAGTTTGAGAGGATACCGCGTTCCCAGCCTTTACAAAACTGGCACGAGCGCAAATCGAAAGTAACCGGATTTAAGGAGTGGTTGATACATTGGCAACATGGTATGGATAGCTTGGCGGCAACAGATGGAGGAATAATCACAATTTTCCCTCAGCTACCGGCAGTTTTGGGGATGCAACGACGCATCACTGGCAAGCGTCCCCCCATAGTTTCTTGGCTTTTTAACGTTGGCACTTGTTCTACTGGAATTCGTCAAACTTTAGCCCAAATTAGCCTTAAAGATATTGATCGTTTTATTGTTCATACGCGGCGCGAGCGAGAGATTTATCATGAATGGTTGGGAATTCCGATTGAGCGTTTTGAATTTGTCCCCTTTCATGAGTTTGATATTCCTGTAACCTACCAAGAGAATACTGAACATCCTTTCATCGCTGCACTTGGTTCATCTCACCGCGACTTCCCCACCTTATTTCAGGCAGTAGAAAAACTGAATTTACCAACAATAGTTGCATCAGGCAGACGGGCATTAGAAGGATTAACCATTCCGCCATTAGTGAAAACACCATTTGATATTGGCAAAGCAGATTGTTTGCGTTTAGCTCAAGAAGCGCGGATTAATATCGTACCTCTAATGCCAAAGCCCCAAGTAACCGCCGCCGGACAAGTTACTATCGTGGAAGCCATGCTTATGGGTCGGGCAATTATTGCCAGCAACTGTTATGGAGCAGAAGATTATATTGTGCATGGTCAGACCGGTTTGTTGGTTGAACCGGGATCGGTTGATCATTTAGTACAGGCAATTGAAATGTTGTGGAACGACCCAGCCTTACGGAACCGTCTCGGTCAAGCAGCTTACCGCTATGCACAAGAGAACTTTTCCTGTGAGGCCGTAGGAGCAGTTATGGCTAAAATCTTAGACCAAGTGGCGGATGAAGTCGGTAGGTACTAAATATTTTCTTGGGTATTCCCGGTTTCTTCAAGCTTGCCTAGATGCTTTTCTTTTAGGGCGATGCCTTGGGCAACCATCTTTGATGGTATCGCTTAGTCAGCTTGAAGGATACAAAACTTGAATCAGTTGTAGTAATGATTCAAAATGATGAGTAGGTCATATAAGATAAACTTTATTCATGTCTTGTAATTGGGATAATGTCTGGGATTTGTTAGTTGATAACCGCATTGGTCAACTGATGCTCTCGGGTTTCGCTGCGTTGCCCTTGAATAGTGCATTAGGTTAGTCACTCAACGCCACTCCCGCTTAACGCAAATACAATAGAAAGAAGATTTCTAAGTAATTATGCGGTGCATGACATGACCAAAGTCGCTAAAGTGCAGATAAATTTCGTATGTGATTAAATTTACCTGCAAATCGACGTAGACATTTTAAATAAAGGCTGCTATTGTTGGCAGACAAAAAGTATTTATTTTAACTTTGGTATTTGAGTATGCAAATTATTGCATTAGAAAATGAACCTTCATCTTTGCGTGGTGGGCAAGAACTTAATCTAGTTGAAATTTGTAATAATCTTGCCAAACGAGGACACAAGATTAATTTAGTTTACACAAGAGAAGGAGATTTACTGAATCAATACCAGCATTTTTGCGATCATTTGGTTCAAGTGAATCGCTACGTACCACAAAGAAAAAGACTACCTGAAATTATTGGCTTTCTGGGAGATATTACTAGGGATATTAGGAAAATACCAGTTAGCCGGGACTCGGTAATCTTTTGTAATGACTTTTCCTCCGTATTCTTCGGTTCTCTTTTGTCTGCTTTCAGAGGTATTCCTTTAATTCATTACATCCAACTACCGGGATGTGAGTTCAAGTTTAAGTGGCGTCCCGGCCTAGCTGCTGTAGACCAGTTTATTGCAGTGTCAAATCAGACAAAAGATAGCTGGGTACAGTTGGGAATGCCAGAGGAAAAATTCAATGTTGTTTACAACGGTGTTGATACGGAAAAATTTAAGCCCTCAGAAAATTTTTTAGTTGAGCGCAGTTCGTTAGGGATATCGTCCAACGAGACACTCATCCTGTATGTGGGACGACTCAATAGAGATAAGGGCTTAGAAGTACTGCTCAAAGCTTTTGCATTGGTTCTCCAAAATGGTATTCAAGCTCGTCTGTTCATCGTAGGAAATCCTGTGTTAGAAGGGGAGGAAGACTCACAATCCGGACGAGAGAAATACAAGCGCTCTTTGGAACAGCTAACCACGGATTTAGAAATAGAAAAGCAGGTGTCTTTCCTTGGACATGTAGCCAATACAGCCACTCTTTATCAAGCAAGTGATGTCACTGTTGTCCCCAGTATTTGGCCCGACCCTTGCCCGAGAGTTGTGATTGAGTCCCTAGCCAGTGGAACTCCTGTAATCGGAAGCAGAATTGGAGGAATTACTGAAATTCTGAAGCCATTTGAGAATTGGCTGATTGAACCGGGTAATGAAACGCAGCTAATGAACGCTCTCATTCAAGTCAAAGATTGGAGAGAGAAAGAACCCTCAGTTGGCCAACGTTGTAGAAAGCATATTTTGGATAACTTCAGTCCCAAAAAAATGATTGATGGTATTGAGAAAGTGCTTTTGAGCGTTCGTGAGAACCGACTCCAGTAGCGCTCATAGTGTCCCCCGACCAAAAAACGGGGGATTCTGGTCTACTCCTAATTAGACACCAATAATCCATATTACCCAATTCTAGATGATGTCCCCGTTTTATGATTTATCTGTGGACTGAAAAAGGCTACGACTTTACGCAAAGCTGTATTTAGCTTTTTCACATGATTAAGTCTATTAACGCAAACAATGCACGTATTTTAGTAGTATCAATGCGTGGTTGTTATTCTGACGTTTTTCGTTCTGTTGACTATGAATTTGAAGATGCCATTTGTAATTTTGATTCTGCGGATATACTCTCACCAGTTTTTGCCTCTGGTGTAATTAATCACCTAAATGTAAATTGGAGAGATTTTTTGGGAACACGTATAGGTAAAGGCAAGCTTTTTCGGCTGAATTGCCAAGAACAAGTTCTTGAGAAAAAATATGATTTATTATTTTTTATCTGTCAATATTTTTGGGATATACCCTGCATAAATTCAATTAAGAAATGGCGAGAAAATTGCCATAAAGCTGTTTTATGGATAGACGAAATATGGGCAAAAGAATTAAAAGAATATAAAACTAGTCTTTATTTAGAAATGGCAAAAGATTTTGATTGTATTTTCTCGACCCAAATTAACAGCATTCATGCGATCGCCGATTTAGTTAAACGTCCTTGTTACTTTTTATCTTACGGTATTGATGCCGTGAAGTTTTGTCCATATCCATTTCAGCCACGACGAAATATTGATGTTTATAATATGGGTCGTCGTTCACCAATAGTACACAAAGCTTTACTAGAGCGAGTAGAACGGGAAAATTTTTTATATTTGTATGACACCCTTAAGGGTATGCAAATGATTAATCATGCCGAACATCGGATTTTGTATAGCAATCTGATTAAGTCCAGCCGTTATTTTATAGCTAATAAAGCAAAGTTCGACACAATCGCTCAAACAGGTGGTCAAGAAGAGTTAGGCTCTCGCTTTTTTGAAGGTGCTGCTGGGGGAGCGGTGATCGTTGGAACTCCTCCAGCTTGTGATGCTTATACTCAATACTTTGACTGGTCAGATGCAGTCATTTCTATTCCTTATGATACTGCTAATATAATTGATATTCTAACTGAATTAGATGCACAACCTGACCGCCTTAGGAGAATACGTAAGGATAATATTGTTAACTCATTGCTAAGGCATGACTGGGTATATCGCTGGAGTGAAATATTACATAAGGTCGGACTTGATAATACACCAGAAATGTTATCCAGACAAGTTCATTTACAAAAGTTAGCTAATTTGATATATAGGTAAATTTATCAAGTACCCCCACATAAAGTTTTTCGTCAGTTAGAAGACTCACAATCTGTCACATTTTGCCATTAATCGTGTTTTTTTACTACATTAAATTTCAGTTTTTGCTTCAAGATTAATAATAAGAAAGGAATATCATCTACTAAATATCTCTTCCACAATCTTTTTGGTTCGGATAATAGTCTGAACAACCATTCAAAACCTATTTTGCTCATCCATTTTGGCGCTCTTTGGACTTTTCCGGCTTCAAAATCAATAGTTGCTCCCAATGCCATAAATATTTTTATCTGTGGCAAACTATCTTTATACTTATGTATCCACTTTTCCTGTTTAGGGGCACCAAATCCTACGACCACAACTGTAGCACCTGAACTTTGAATTCTTTTCAGTATATGAAGGCATTCTGTTTCATCTTTCTCAAATCCAAAAGGAGGAGAATATGTACCTACAATTATATTTCTTCCGACTTTGTTATTGATATAAATTTGCGCTTGATGAGCGACTCCATCACCTGCACCTAACAAAAAAATGTTGATGGCTGGATTTTTTTGATGATAATTGTAGAAATCAGGGAAGAAGTCAGAACCTGAAATTTTTTCTTGAATTGGAGTCCCTAAAAATTTAGCTGCATAAACTAACAGTTGACTATCACAGATTTTATAATCGCTCACACTATACGCTTTAAAAAAATCAGCGTCTTTTCGGAGCTTCATCAGATGATCTACATTCGGGGTAAACACCACACCAGATTGTAATTTCTCTAAAAACTCTGCTTTAGAAAAATTGTCAATATCTAAGTTCAGAATTTTAACTTTCTTCATGGTAAAACCTGGTAAGGTAATAATTAACTTCCCGATAATTTCATTTCCAAACAATTTGAACGTGAATAGTGAGGATAAGTTTGTAGTTTAAATCCTCCTATCTTAACTTTCAATATTGTCTTGAGTTAACCTATCAATTTCAGATGAATCAACTAAATATCTAGTAGTAAATGCAGACTTTTTAGTTCCACCCTATGAATTTTTTGGCGTTGCCGATCTTAAATATGAATAAACTCATCCCAAACCCCTATCACTAAGGAAAAGGGCTTAAAACTGTAGCCCCCTCAGTCTTTCAGAAAGGGCTAGGGTAAGGAAAGATACTTCAATTTTTGCAATGTCGTTTTTTTTGCAATCCAAGTTATTCGCAATTGCCACACTGAACACTTTAGGAAATACACAAACTGACCTGTAAAGCACTACCTGACGATTGCATTTATCTGGAACACCTATCAATCATCAACTTTATTTAACGCCGAGAAATTAACTTCAACCCAATTTTTTCAGGAGCAATTTGCTTTTGTTCCTAATTATTCACAAGCATTGACTGCTGCTAAATTGGGATTTATGCTTTGTTAAATGTCATCTTATCATAATGAAAAGCATATATTCGTTGCTTCATCTACTTTTACAAAAAAAACGCAATCCCTAAGTAATAACACTTGCGTGACGGTATAAAAAATACTTAATCTCGATTTTTGGCTTGACGTCAGAAGTCGTAACGGGTTGGTGTTGAGATGAATGAGAGTTAAGAAGTCGATAATAAAAATGTATATGAAAAAATATAAACTTCAAGTAGCAACCCACCAATAAAAAAATGATATGCGTTAACCAACGGCATAAGACACCCAAAAATTTTATAACCCGTTTCGTTCGCTCTTGGCGATCGCTGCTTGATTGGCGGGGACTAGTACACACATACTTATACCAGTGATTTTTGTCATCTGCCAAATTCAGGATATGCCAAGGGATTTTTTTGGTGTCAAACTTGAGTATCCTGCCAAATTAAGGATGTAGAAATTGATTTTTTGGTGCTAAATTTTGAGTATTGCCAATATCGACTAAAAATAACAGAATTCGTATCTGTTGAGGCAATTTTATTCAAGGAGTGAATGTGAATACTATTTTTTCGCGTAAAGGTGTTTTTTGGGTACTGAGTCTAGCTATTCTGCCAGTGTTGGATAGCAGTTTATCCGCTTTTGCCCAAACGACGGACAATACAAGCTTACAGTTAAGCCAGCCCTCGGCAACAGAAACGTCTCCCAACCAAATAAGTCCGAATCATGCATCTGAATTATCAAATTTATCTCCAACTGGGCAATTTCCCAACGCTGCTGTACAGGAAACCGCTAGCCGGACAGTGACACCTGTTCCAGGAACAGCAGTAACATCATCTGAGGCATTTACCCTAACCTCAAAAGAGGTAGCGCAAGCAGATATCAACCCAGGTAGACCGACCCGTGGTGGTAGAAGTTATATTGGAGTGGCTGCCAACATTGGTGTAAGTGGTGGTGGCACCAGTTTAGGCGATGGCAACTTTATGGTATTTAGTAAAGTTGGGCTGACAAATACTATATCAGTAAGACCATCAGCGGTGCTTGGAGATAATACTGTAATTTTAGTCCCCGTTACCTACGACTTTTCCTTTCAGCCAGCAGCCGATCCATTTAGCGAACCTTTGGCGATCGCTCCTTATATAGGAGCTGGTGCTGCCATTAAAACAGGAGATGGTTCGGAAGTGGCATTATTGCTGTCTGGTGGTGTCGATGTACCCATAACACCCCAATTTACAGCAACAGCGGCTGTGAATGCCGGCTTTTTCGATCAAACCAATGTCGGTTTGATGTTAGGAGTTGGTTATAACTTCGGCAGACAGTAGGAGGAGCAAAGTTAGGAGTTAGGAGTACCCCTGTTAAGGTGTACTAACCTAGTACTAGTCGGAAGCCTTATTCTTACGTTGTCACCCCAACCCTTAAACCTAAAAATTGAGCGCAAACATTATTTTTGCTTTCAATTTTTAATGGGTGCAAAGCTGAAACCCTTATTAATACGTTGGGAAAAACTTCACAAAAACGCAGGGGTAGAGTTTTAAGTTAGTAGTTATAAATTCCTAACTCCTAACTCCTAACTCCTAACTCCCTATTTAGGACTAACTTTGTCAATTGTCTTGGTTTTGCCATCGTCTCCAACAATCCAAACATCGTAGACACCAATCACATCACCGTTTTGGTCAATATCTACGTTACCACTGGCTCCTTGGAAGTTAATTTTCTTGCCTTCTTTAAGCAACTTCAGTCCTTGGCAGACATCGCTAACTTCTTCACCAGGACCGTTCGCAACTTCACGGATTTTACTGGCTATAGCAACACCTGTATTTTCTTTAGCCGATTGCGCTGCCAGTGCCAACAAAGCCCCAGCATCGTATGCATGGGCAGTATATGGTGCTGGTGGGGCTCCTTTTTTAGATTCCCAGAGCTTGGTGAAAGCGTCTAATCCTTTACCATTAGAACCAGGTACAGTACCAATTGCTCCGGATACGATATATTTGCCATCAGCACCTTTACCAACTTTTTCGGGGAAGGTATCTGATTTGGTTCCATCGGTGAGCATAACCTGCACACCCTTAGTTAGACCTTGGGTGTAAGCTGTCTTGAGCAATAGACTGGCAGTTTCTTCGTAAGCTACCACCAATACTGCTTGTGGTTTACCTGCAAAACCCGCTTGAGCTTCGGTTTCAAATGTAGTGGCTTTTTGGTCATAGCGGACTGGCTTGTCTTTGTTAACTACAGTTCCCCCCGATTTTTCAAAAGCTTGGACAAATGCTTTCTCAAAGCCCACACCATAGTCGTTATTAATGACGACCGTGGAAACTCGCTTAAAGCCTTTTTTTGTTGCAAGCTGGGCTAGGGCTAAAGCTTGGTAGGTATCGGGTGGAGCAGTACGTGCCCAAAAACTCTTATATTCTCCTTTTGCAGCTTTTTCGGTAAACACTGGGCTGGTGCTACCGGGAGAAATTAGCATCACTTTATTCGGTACGGCAACCGACACAGCAGCAGTAGACACGCTGCTGGCAAAAGAGCCAACTACACCAGCAACTTTATCTAAGGTTGCCAGTTTGGTCATACCAGCAGTACCCGCTCTGGCATCTGTTTGGTCGTCTACTTGCACAAGGGTAACTGGTTCACCATTTACACCACCGCAACTGTTGATTTGCTCTACAGCAAGAGGAACTGCACCCACCATTTGCTGACCGATAGATGCTAGGTCACCTGTTGATGGCAGTAGGGAACCGATTTTTAATCCTTTACCACCGCTTGCTGCAGTAGTCGTGTTTGCGGCTGGAGTCGCAGTGCCGGGGGTTTCGGCTGTTTTGTTGGACGTCTCACAAGCTCCCAACAAGAATCCCGTGGCGATGGTAGCTAAACTTAGAGTTAATGCGGTACTAATTCTTTTCATAAAACACTTTCACTCCTCTTTGGTTCAAGAGCCTGAAAGTTAAGATTAAAGCGATATTTAACGAAGGAAGAAGTCTTCGCGCCTTCAAGCCAAACGGATTCAAGTCTCCCACCAAATCGTAGATTGGTGGTCGGTAGAGGTCGCGGGTTTAAATTCCCCACCGATTTCCCTTCTTCCTTCTTCCTTCTAACTTCTTCCTTCATTTTTTAATAGTCATCTTAATCTTAACCGACTCCAAAGGATAAATAATAGCATCCCTCTGGAGTAGTAAGTGTATTTGACTAGACAACGATCGCCACCTTGCCCAAACTCAAAATTCATCCGCGTTCATCTGCGGTTAATTATGTTTCCTAATTGTCTTAAAAAACGGAGAGGGAGGGATTCGAACCCTCGGTATGGAGTTACCTGCCATACAACAGATTAGCAATCTGCCGCTTTCGACCACTCAGCCACCTCTCCAGGGTCACAAATAAAAAATGTATCAGACTTTTGGAATCAAGTCAATAGTTGTTTGTTAGTTGTTAGTTGTTAGTTGTTGTTTGTGCTTCTTAGCTACCAACCACTAACTACTAACCACCAACGAACTAACCTAAAGCACTTGCGATCGCAACCAAGCCAAGGGTAAGCTGCGAAACTTTTTCCATTTGGGGACAAAGGCACGTTGGGTGAACACATCATAATCGTTGCGTTCAATAACCTGCAAAATTCGGCTGTAATGTATTAGCGCTGCCCAGACGGGCAAACGGGCATCAGGAGATAGATACTGGATACCTTTTTCTGCTTTGGCATAAAATTGTCGGGCTCGTTGGATTTGCGAAGAGCAAATTTGCCGCCATCGGTCATCCATTACACCTTTTAACAGGTCTTGTTCTGTGTAGTTGAATTTTGCCAAATCCTCTAGGGGAATGTATATCCGTCCGCGCCGTGCGTCTTCTCCCACATCCCGGAGGATGTTGGTGAGTTGGCTGGCAATTCCGAGAGCGATCGCTTCTTCGGTGGGAATATAGGGCGGTTTATAACGATTCCAAGGGGCGGTATTTTGGTTTGTATCAACCCCCATCACTCCCGTTGACATTAAGCCAACAGTGCCAGCGACGCGGTAACAGTAGAGGTATAAATCGTCAAATGTATAGTAACGACTGCGGTACAAGTCCATACGCTGACCCGCAATCATATCGCGGAACGGCTGAATATTGAGCGGGTAACTTTGGAGAGTATCCGCCAACGCGACATCAAAATTGTCTACAGCGCGTCCATCAAAAATTAATTCTAGTTGCTGCTCCCATAGGTCTAGGGTTTCGGGCGTGGTAATCGCAGCAGCAGGACCGTCCACCAGCTCATCTGTACGACGACACCAAGCGTATATTGCCCAAATGGCTCGACGCTTGGGTTTACTCATCAGTAAAGTGCCAAGGTAAAAGGTCTTGGCATATTTTTCTGTGAGTTGGTCGCAAAGTTGGTAGGACTTATCTACAGAAACCAGCGTTTTCATGCGCGGGGGAGAATCAGGCAGTTGCAGCATTCGTTGCAGGCGGTCGGGTTAACGTTTGCATACTTGAGGACTGAAAAGCGGAGTGGGCTTCGGCTATTGCCTGTGCTGTCAGCTTACCAGAAAGCACGGCACCTTCCATACTCCCTAAGTAGCGTTGCATGGTGTAACTGCCTGACAGATAGAAGTTGCCAATTGGACTAACTTGTGCCGGTCGGTATTCTTGACGACCTGGTGTCGCTTTGTAAACCGATTTTGGCGTTTTCACGACATGATATTTCAGCAATGTTGCCGGATTTTCTCCCCCAAGGTCTTCTGGAAAGAGTTTTTTCAATTCGGCAATTGTTGCTTTAATAATCTCTTCATCAGATTTATCGATCCAATCTTTTGCCGGAGCTAGAACTAATTCCAGCATCGAGCGGTCGGGATTGGCATATTCGCGACAAGTATTGCTCATGTCAGCATAAACGCTCAACAGGGGCGATCGCGAAAATAGCAATTGGTCAATATCTGTCAGTTTCCGGTCAAACCACAGATGCAAGTTAATTACTGGCACTCCTTCCAATCCGTCCAACTTTTGGAAATACTCTATTTTTTTCCAAGATGTTGGCAAAATTGCTTTCAAAACATCAACCGACATCGCCGAAACGAACAAGTCAGCGGTTTCAATATAGTCTGGTGCCCCATTCAAACCCCGGATCGCAAAATGCTTGACTGAACCATCATCATTCAGCACAATCTCTTTGAGAGGCGCATTCAGACGAACTTCACCACCCCGCTGTGTAACATAATCTACAATTGGCTGACACAACCGTTCTGTAGGAGAACCATCCAAAAAGGCAATTTTGGAGCCGTATCGCTCTTGCAAAAAACGATTCAGTGCAGTTAGGAGAATCGTTGCAGAAACTTCCTCCGGATTAATAAATGTCAGCGCTTTGCAAGCAGCGATAAAAACATCACTACTTACCCGCTCACCTACACCATGCCGAGACAGCCACTCTAAGAAGCTGTACTTATCCATCTGTTCAACATACTTCTGACCCCTAACCACTGCTGGGAATAGTCCAATAGCGAACCTAATCTTCTGCTCCCAAGTCAGCATGTCATTGTTGCGAAGAATCGACGCAATCACGTTGAAAGGAGCTGGAATATCAGGAACGTCAAAACGTGAAAGCGTTCCCGGTTTCTCCGGTTGATTAAAAATCAGCGTATGCTCTTTCCACTGGAGCCGATCTTCAATACCCAATTCTTTGAGCATCTGGAGCATATTTGGATATGCCCCAAAAAAGGCGTGTAATCCAGTTTCATACCAGTCTCCGTCTTTGTCTTTCCATGCCGCAACCAGACCACCCAACACGTCCCGGCTCTCCAGGACAATGGGGGTATGACCTGCGTCTGTGAGATATTTGGCACAAGCAAGTCCTGCTAGACCCGCACCCGCAATGGCTACCCGCATTTAACCTTACTGTCTTTCAATATTCTTAAGGGTTTTATCGTTTTCATTATACGTTGCAATCTGTAACATTTGGCAGCACTTTCTGCGGAACAGGGAACTCTTGAAAAGTTAGAAGTTAGGAGTTAGGAGTTAGGAGTTAGGAGTTAGGAGTTAGGAGTTAGGAGTTAGGAGTTAGGAGTTAGAAGTTAGGAGTTAGGAGTTAGGAGTTAGGAGTTAGGAGTTAGGCTTGCATTGTCTCAAAAGCCCGAGCAAAGCCGTAGTGGTAATTCATGTTGGCGAAGGAAGCCATCTTGTAGGGTATTACCACTACGGCTACATCAGAAGTGTTTGCGTAAGTCCCGATCGGTTATCAGCTATGAATTTTTAACTCCTAACTCCTAACTCCTAACTCCTAAACAAACTCACCTTTAGCGACCATTATCACCTTCCCCCCAACCCTTACCTCTATCGCTGCATCTTTTTTCTCTGAGGACAACAACAGCTTTGAAGGTCTGCCAATTTCGTGACCTTGTTCAACTCGCAGGTCGATTTTGGATGAACCAAAATAAGAATATTCGACTAAATAACCCGCCAAACAACCATTCGCACTCCCAGTAGCTGGGTCTTCTGGTACGCCGAAATAATCGGCGAAAACCCGCACGCTTAACTGATTCTCTAGATTGTAGGTTTCCGGGCAAAAGGCAAGAATTGATTTGGCCTGAGTGTTTTCAATAAGTTGCCAATATTTCTCTTTATTGACCTTAATGCGCTTTAATGCTGCGTGCGTTTTCAGAGGAACAATTATAAACGGCACTCCTGTGGAAACTTCTTGAATTGGAAAGCGTGAATCTATCTCTAATGTATCCAGACAAAGGATTTCAGCAATTGTATCCTCCGTCAATATTTGATGAAAAGTTGGTGCTTTTTGCTGCATCCACAATAATGGCTCTAAGTCACTGGCGTAATCGAAAGTCACGGGTATTTGCCCAACTTTTAGGTTCAATAAAATCTGATTAATTTGTTGTTGAATAATTTCTTTTTGGAGAATAAAGGCTGTACCTAATGTTGGATGGCCGGCAAATGGTAACTCTTGTCTTGGCGTAAAAATTCTTACATTGTAGGCGTCGGATATCACCTGCGATGAAGTCACAAACGTTGTTTCTGAATAGTTCATTTCTTTAGCTATAGCCTGCATTTCTTCGCTTGTAATCCCTGTAGCGTTAGTAAATACAGCTAATTGATTCCCAGTATATTTTGCTTCAGCAAAGACATCAACAATGTAAAAAACTAGACTAGTCATAAGAATTGTTTACGTATTTAGACTGTTGCGATTTCGGCAACTTTTGCATATCTTATATGTTTTGAAGATGACTTGTAAAAAAAATAAAGTGGAAAGTCAAGCTTAATTGCAAATAATATCTGAAAGTTTTATTTGCTTGTTTAGCAGCAACGCGATAATATAAACCCTGCTGGGGATCAACCAGTAATCTACTCTAACTAAAGGCGGATTTTCCCTATTTGGCAGAGGATGTATGTTCAAAAATTGTTGTTGAATATACTCTTTTTTGGAAGGCTAGGTTTGCACTTTATTAAGACTGCTGTCACCAGCAAATTAAATTCATCATGCATCTTTTTGGACTTCTTTGGGTTTTATCCTGGATTGGTAATTTTTTGTCGTGCAATCAGAGCTTGCCAGCAATGACATTAAAGTTTTCTCCGACAAAATCAGTCAATTTAGATAAACTGGTAAGTAAGCCGGGTTCGTTTTTTGTCCCATTCAAGCAGCAAGTAAATGTTTGGAATGCGACTTTACTACCTACAAGTTTTTTGAAAATGGATTGGGGAAATAAAAAATCAAACGCGATCGCTAAACCACCAAATCCTTCCGTGACAGAGCCTCATCGCAGCGATCGGAAATTTTGCGGTTCTGTCCAACAAATTTTCGCTCCAGAGACGACAGTCAAAACTACAGCTACTTTTTCCTCTGGAAGACTGATAGAACCCAGTTTGCCGAATCGAGATTTTCTGCCCAGCAAGATTTTGCGATCGCTGCAAAATTTCTTTAATTTTTCTAATCACTCCGAACAAAATTTGAGTCTAAGAGCTTCATTTCCCGTAGTGGTTGTCCACCGAGACGAAAATAACTATGAAGTGTGGGCAAATAACCGCTTAATTGCTAGCTTGCCTAACAAAATACAAGCAAATGCAATGCAAGAACGGTTGGGCAGACTTTTGAACAGATCCAACTTAGATGCGACTCAGTTACGACCGGCATTTGTTGACGGGATGCCAGCATTAATGGCTGGAAATCGCTTCTTATTCGGAATTGACAAGGAAGTGTCCCAAAAAGCTAATCGTAGCGGTGATTTGTTAGCGATTGAATGGGTTAACAATCTGCGGACAGCACTAAAAGCACCTGTACTATCGTTAGTTGAAGGACAACTGCAAATGTATGGTTTGACTGCTTCCAAACAGAAACTTTCCGGTATAGCTTCTTGGTATGGTGGCTATTTTCACGGTCGTCAAACTGCTAACGGGGAGATATACAACCAAGACGAACTGACAGTTGCCCATAAGTCTCTACCTTTTAACACCTACTTGCAGGTGACCAGTCAAAAAACAGGTAAAGCGGTAATTGTCCGAGTCAACGATCGCGGACCTTACATTCCACCAAGAAGCTTGGATTTGTCACGAGTCGCGGCTCGTTGTATTAATAGTGAAGTAGCTGGAGTTGTGTCTTATGACGCAGTAATTTTGTCGCCAAGCGGAGCTAAAATGATTTTGAACGCGAACAAGATTGACACTAGTAAGTTGAAGCCTGCAAGGAAGTTGGCAGTTATTTCAGATTTCTGATGCCACAACGGATGTAACGGATATTTCTCGTTTTACCAACCAATTATCCGTTACATCCGTTTTTATAAGAAATAAAACATTATCTCTAGTCCATTAAAATGGACTTCTGCTGTTAGACAGGGACTTATAGTCCCTGGCTGGCTGGCTGACGGATGGGACATCAATCGATTTCCCCAGGTAATAGCAGTGATTATAGAGACATTGTTTTTTACAGGTGCAAGATATAAATTAATAAACTTTGTGTCCAATTAAATTCCCCGGCGGATTGTACTGACAGACTAGGATATCTCTACCATTACCGCGAGCAATACCGCAACCTACTTCTGTAGTGTTTCTCCAAACGACTTGGGTATAGTGGCCGACATCCACCCAGCTACCAGTAGTAGAGACATGAGGGAAACTAATGTCAGGGATAAAATATTGCTGCTCTTGACCCCACATATCTACGAAATCTGTCAAAGAAAACTCCCCTGTAGTTCCCATTGCCAGGTTCTCTCCAGCACCACTGTGTTCAAATCTACCTGAGAAAGCTAGATGGTCTGCCCATTTTTGAGCTTTATCTGCCAAAGCATTTGACCAACTAAGTGGGGAAATACCCAATTGCAATCTATATTTATTATGTGCAGCTAAAATTTCTTTAACTATTTCATTATCATTCTCATTATCATTTTGCAGTCCAATCGCAAATTCGGGAATCCATATTTGCTGACCGGGATGCAAATTTTGAGCTTCATCTTCTGTAAATGAGTTGCCGTTTGGTTTTCTTATTTCAGTCCAGCGACTACTGTCACCCAATTTTTCTTGAGCAATTTTGTAAAGAGTATCGCCAAATTTTACATTGTATGAATTTCCGGCAACACAAGAGATAATTTGCCTAAAGTTATTCATTTTTTTTTAATTAAGATTAATTTAGCTATTTTTCTGACTATTGATAGTTGCCGGTCAAACCAACTTATGCAGTTTTTAGATGTAAATAATCTTGCGGTTATGAAGCTATGATTTAGGGAATAATTTCCTCTGCTGGCTAAATTAAGTTTTTTAGTAATCAGGTTAAATTTAACAGAATCTCATTGCTTTTGACAATAAATTGTTGTAAATAAAAAATAAGTCATCCGGATTGAAAACCATAAATGAGAACGTTGATTTTTGGCGATTATCGGTCACGCAAGGCATGAAACAACTGTCGCTCGTCGGTCAAATCTTATTGTAGAAATTACTAACCTGTCTAGCGTTAAATGATACAACAAATATTCCGAAATAATCAAGTATTTGCACGGAGGCTCAAAATCCCCCATAAGATGGATGCAGAAATAGTATTGTTGTTAGTCAAGCATAAATTATATTTTCTATCTACAATAAATGAGGTAATGGTGCGGAGAATTCTAATTTTCTTTTGTAGCAAAAAGCATCATTGCAAAAAAAAAGTGAGTGTGACTTAAGAATGTGCAAGTCAGTTGTCATTATTTTGGGACACGGTGACTTGAGTAACGGATTCCCTAGAGTTACTGCTCAACTATGGGCACCAGGTCACCCTCTGCCAGAGCAATTCACCGGCTCTTTGCCACCAGCACCAGGGTTAGTAGAACTATATAGAAATTGGCGGTCAATTTATCAAAATCTTTGCGATCGCCAATATTTACGTTCTCAAACCCTAGAGGAAGACGACGAGCTAGAAATCGATGCTTCTGGGATCACAAATATTTCTACGATCAGTTTCGATGATTTGTGTAAAAGATTGCAGACGGGAGTGAATGATTGGCTGAATTCTCCAGAATTTTTGCATATTGACCAGCAGATGCGATCGCGTTTGGACACCAGGGAAGAAATCCGAGTCATTATTGAAACCAACGATTCATTGTTACGGAGATTGCCTTGGCATCGCTGGAATTTTTTTGGTGACTATTCTCAAGCAGAAGTGGCTCTCTCCAGACCTGAGTATAAACGCACCCAACAGTTGGAGCCAAAATTATCAAGAAATCAAGTCAGAATTTTGGCTATTATCGGTAATAGTAAAGGCATTAATTTAGAAGCGGAAATCAGTTTTCTCAATAGTTTGGAAGACGCTGAGGTCTGTTTTCTTGTCAGTCCCTCACGTCAAGAATTTAATACTCAACTTTGGCATCCGGCAGGTTGGGACATTCTGTTTTTTGCGGGTCACAGTCAAAGTGAAGGTGATGCAGGCAGAATTTATATAAATGAAAATAAGACAAATAATAGTTTAACGATTGAGCAGTTAGAAGAAGCTCTTAAAGGTGCAATTGTTCAGGGTTTAAAATTAGCAATTTTTAATTCTTGTGATGGATTGGGATTGGCAACAGCATTGGAGAAATTGAACATTCCCACAGTGATTACCATGCGGGAACCTGTGCCAAATCGTGTAGCTCAGGATTTTTTCAAGTATTTTTTAGAAGCTTTTGCCCGTAAGCGACTTCCTTTATATCTTTCTGTGCAGCAAGCACGCAGGAAGTTACAAGGTTTAGAAGATGATTTTCCCGGTGCTTCATGGTTGCCCGTCATTTGCCAAAATCCAGCAGTCAAACCACCGACTTGGTTGTGTTTAGGTGGAATGCCTCCTTGTCCCTATCGGGGTTTATTTGCCTTCCGTGAAGAAGATGCCCACCTATTCTTTGGACGGGAACAGTTTACTGAAGAATTGGTGGCAGCGGTGAAAAAAAAACCGTTGGTGGCAATTGTTGGGCCAAGTGGTAGCGGTAAGTCGAGTGTGGTATTTGCTGGCTTGATTCCGAGTTTGCGAATGCGAATGCAAGCTCAGACACCGATAATTGTCTCTTTCCGTCCGGGGAATAATCCTTTTGAGGCTCTGTCTGCAGCGTTAGCACCTTTGCCCTACACTCCCCGCTCTTTGTGCGAAATCCTGGAAAGCCTTGTTCAAGATTCTACCACTCGTCTTGTGCTGATAGTGGATCAATTTGAGGAACTCTACACTATGACTCCGGAGTCGCAACGGGAGCCTTTTTTGGATGAATTGCTCGCAGCTTGCAGTCGGACTCCGGGATTCACGCTGGTTATTACTTTGAGGGCTGACTTTTACGGGTATGCTCTTTCTCACCGTCCCTTTAGTGATGCGTTGCAGGGAGCAGTTCAGAACCTCGGCCCAATGAATCAAGAAGAATTGCGATCGGCTATTGAACAGCCTGCGACACAAATACAGGTACAGCTAGAAGATGGGTTGACAAAAGAACTGATTGATGCTGTTTCAGGTCAACCCGGACGTTTACCTTTGTTAGAGTTTGCCCTGACGGCATTGTGGTCAAAACAGAGGGATGGAATGCTGACTTGGGCAGCTTACAAGGAGATTGGGGGTGTTGAGGAGGCGTTAGCAAACCATGCAGAGACAGTATATACTCTTCTGAGTGCATCCGATCGGAAGCGGGCACAGCAGGTGTTTATTCAGTTGGTGCAGCCCGGTATAGGGACAGATGCGAACCGGAGATTGGCAACTCGTGATGAGGTGAATCAAGAGAACTGGGATTTGGTGACCCGGTTGGCATCAAGTCGTTTGGTGGTGACAACCCGCAACGATTTCACTGGGGAAGAAACAGTGGAAATTGTCCATGAAGCGTTGATTAGAAACTGGCTGCGGTTGGGTCATTGGATGCGGGTTGATGGTGAGTTTCGGCTCTGGCAAGAACAGAACCGAGCGGCAATCCGGCAATGGGATAGCGGGAATCGGGATGAAGGGGCATTGTTACGGGGTAAGCCCTTAGCAGATGCTCGGGAGTGGCAGAGCAAACGCAACTCGGAACTGAGTCCGGGGGAGAGGAGTTTTATTCAGCTTTCTTGGGAATTGGAAGAGCGGAAGATTAAACAGCAGAAGCGCAGACGGCAAATTACTATTTCATCGTTGAGCGCTGCCTTGGTGTTAGCTTTGATACTCGCTGGTGTTGCTTGGTGGCAATCCCAGAATTCCATAAAGAACGAAATTAAAGAGATACGTTCATCTACAGAAACACTTTTAGCGTCGGATCGGGAGTTTGATGCACTAATAAAGGCTTTGGAGGCATCGAAAAAGCAGAATGGAATCATTGCTTGGGGAGCAAATTTGGAAGAAAAAGTTGAGATCAAAAAGCAGGTTGATAGTTTGTTGGAGGAGGCAATTTATAAAGTTAGAGAAAGCAATCGATTGTCCGGTCATGAAGATGCCGTCAAAAGCGTGGTATTCAGCCCCGACGGTAACAGTATAGCCACTGCCAGTAATGATAAAACTATCAAACTTTGGAATAGATACGGGAAAGAAATTAGAACCTTTAAGGGGCATAGGGGTGCGGTTAATAGCATTACATTCAGCCCTGATGGTAAGACTCTAGCCTCTGGTAGTGCTGACAAAACTGTGAAAATTTGGAGTTTGGATGGAAAAGAAATTCAAACCTTTACCGCAGGTGACGAGGTGAATAGTGTGGCCTTCAGCCCAGATGGTCGAGCGATCGCCTTTGGTAGTAATGACAGAACCGTTAGAATTTGGAGTCTGGACGGCCTCGATAATAAAACTCTCACCGGACATAGCGATCGCGTCACAAGTGTTGCTTTCAGTCGAGATGGTGAGATTGCTAGTGGCAGTTGGGACAACACTGTTAGACTTTGGAATCGGGATGGTAAAGAAATTGGAATTCTCAAGGGGCATAATAGTTGGATTTGGAGTGTTGCATTTAGTCCAGATGGTCAGACTATTGCGACTGCGAGTAAGGATAACACTGTCAAACTTTGGTCAAAAGATGGTAAAGAAATTAAAACCTTCACTGGACATAGCGATCATGTCAGAACCGTGAGTTTTAGCCCCGACGGTCAAGTAATTGCCAGTGGCAGTGCTGACAAAACAGTCAAACTGTGGAGTATAGACGGCTCTCTTCTCCAAACCCTGAGAGGAAACAAGGATTGGGTCTGGAGCGTAAGTTTCAGTTCGGATGGTAAGCAGATTGCCAGTGCGAGTAAGGACAAAATTGTTAAAATTTGGACGCTCAAAGGAAAGGAAGTTGAAATCATTCCAGCCCACACAAATGCCATCAATAGCATGAGTTTTAGCACCGTTGGTAAGAGGATTGCCACCGCTAGTGCTGACAAAACTGTCAAATTCTGGAGTGGTGATGCCAAAAAACTTCAACAAATTATCAAGGGGGATGACAGCGAGTTCACTCACATCAATTTCAGTCTTGACGGTAAAGCTGTAGCTACGGCCAGTATTGATGGAACTGTGAAAATTTGGGATGTTGCGACAGGTAAATTAATCAAAACCTTCAACAGCCATAAAAGTTTAATTGGAGACGTGAGTTTCAGTCCCGACAGTCAGATTATCCTCATTGGCAATTACGACAACCAGACCGCTACACTCTTCGATCGAGACGGGAAGTTGCGAAAAATCCTCAAGGGGCATAATGATGGGGTGAATAGCGCAACATTCAGCCCTGACGGTAAAACAATTGTTACCGCCAGTTGGGACAGGACTGTTAGACTTTGGAACAAGGAAGGGACTCAGATGAAAACCTTTACGGGGCATCAAGAAGGAGTCCATAGTGCGACATTTAGCCCAGACGGTCAAATAATTGCCTCAACCAGTGAGGATAAAACTGTCAAACTTTGGAATGTTGCGACAGGTAAAGAAATTAGAACTCTCAAGGGTCATGAGGCTGGAGTCTATAGAATCAGCTTTAGTCCCAATGGAAAGCAGATTGCCAGTGCCAGTTTCGACAAGACTGTTAAACTTTGGGATGTCGCTACAGGCAAAGAAATTAAAACCTTTAAGGGACATGATGCAGAGGTCACCGACGTTACATTTGGTTCCAACGGTGATATCCTTGCCTCATCTGACAAAGCAGGCAAATTGATACTGTGGAATTTGGATTTGCGATCGGACGATTTACTCAAGTATGGTTGCAATTGGGTGCGGGATTATCTCAATACTAATTCTAATGTTAGTGAGAGCGATCGGCATCTTTGCGATCCTGGGTAAGGAGCGGTCTACGACCATCAAGAAGCGACTCCTTTCTGAGTTTCGCTCTTAGGGAGTAGTGTCTAGGAGGAAGCACCAGGAGGGTCAGCCTGGATACTTTCTAGACGAATGCAGGACACGGATAATATGGACATTTGCCGCTTTTACGCGGTAAATCACGATGTAGGGCGTTTGCAGGACAACTAATTCTTTTGTGCCTTCAACCCGCCCCGGTCTGCCAATATGAGGGGAATTCGCAAGCTGGGCAACAGCCGCTTGAATCTTCAAGACAATGCGCACAGCCGCCTGAGGATTATCCCTGGCAATATAGTCATGTGCCTGTTCCACATTACGGAGTGCTTTTTTCAACCATTTAATGGTCATGGGTCAGCTTTGCAAAAACCGATTGAACCTCTTCGTCAGTGGCAAAGTCCTCTGCATCAGCCTCGGCTACTCCTGCTTCTATTTCCGCTATCTGCCACTGGTAAACCTCAAGATAAAGGTCAACCGCTTCATTCAGCACATAAGTCCTATCACGGTCAAGACCAGCCGCGATGGTATCCAAGATTACTCTCTTTTCATTCTCAAGGCGGAAGGTAATGTTTTCCTTGCTCATACAATTCTTAAACATAGTCATAATCTTATCCTTATTATGCCTTGCAGCGCAATACAATGCAAGATAAAGGGAAACTTCTTTTGTACGGGAACTCACATCTTAACACCGGGGATATGGTCAAGACAAAAAGAACTAAGTATTTATAAATTTCTCGACTGTTCTCCTATCCGCTCTTAGACTATAAGTCCCTGTCTAATAGCCAAAGTCCTCTGGAAGAGGACTATTTTAGTATCATAATTAGATGTTTAATTAATGACTGTCAAACCTGTGAATAAGAATTTATACGTAGAGGTGCAAGATATAAGGGAATAGGAAATAATAGTTGTTGTCCCGAATCTTTACAATAGAACTAATGGCGCAAATTGATGAGGTGATTCCTGTTATGACTATTAAAGAACAACTACTGAAAGAAATTGAGTTAGTCCCAGAAAATCTCCTGCCTGAAATTCTAAATTTTCTGCTGTTTATTAAAACTAAGCAAGATACAGGATCTACCACACAAACTCCTTCAAAAGAAAACTCAACTTCAACAGAGGCTTCTTTAGAATCCTATCGTCCTGCTTCTGGACGTTCTATCCTGCGACACGCAGGTACATGGGCTGGTGACGACTTTCAAGAGTGTCTCCAGATGGTTTACGATACTCGTGGTAAAGCCAAATTCGACTGCGATAATCCCTTTGACTAATGTATCTACTTGACACCAATCATTGTAGTGCCATCATCTTAGATGAACCAAACGTTATTCGTCGAGTAATATTATGTCACCGCTTTATTTACCCACAGGCTGAAGCCTAGGGCTATACGAACAAAGCCCACCTGCGTGGGCTAATTAAAAGTCAACAAAGCGATCGCTGAAATTAATGTTGCGAAAGATTGTTCAAAAAAGGTAAAACAGCGATTATCAAGGAGCGATCGCAGACTACAGTAAAACTATAGCGAGTTGGTATATTATCGCGTTGGAAATATACTTGTTCTTCACTTAAATCGATTTCATAACCACCTATTAACTGTGTCGTAATCTGCCTAACAGGTTCTTGAATACCTGGGTCTTGAATAATCATAGAACGATTATTTTTACTGGGGCGAATATTGATAATCGATTCATAATCTATTCTTGCCTGTCCGGTCAGGTAAGACACCTAACCTATATGCAAAAGGGAACTATAATAATGGAAATCCTTGCACTGAAGGAGTTTCATTGATGCCGTCCCCCTTTCCTGGCATGAACCCCTATCTGGAATTGCCTGCACTGTGGCACGAGTTTCACAATCGCTTGATTGTGGCAATCTCTGACTCGCTGACACCGCATCTGCAACCCAAGTATTATGTGGCGGTAGAAAGCCGTACTTATTTGGATGATGACAACCCGGAATTGCTGGTCGGAATTCCCGATGCTATCGTGCTGACCACCTCGACCAAGGCATCGGTTGAACCTACTGCGATCGCCACCCAAACTCGCCCCAAACAAATCCGGTTACCGATGCCGATCGAGATAAAAGAACGATATTTAGAGGTGCGTGAGGTCGAAACCCACACAGTAATCACTGTGATTGAGGTGCTTTCTCCGAAGAATAAGCGCAAAGGTGACGGACGCACTGCCTACGAGAGGAAACGACATCGAGTCTTGGGGAGTTCATCGCATTTGGTTGAGATCGATTTACTGCGAGAAAACACACCCATGCCCATGATTGGAGCAGATGAAACGAGCGACTATCGCATCGTGGTGAGTCGGGCTAGCGATCGCCCCATCGCCGATCTGTATGCATTTCGATTGCGTGAGTCCATTCCCAATTTCTTATTGCCCTTGAAACCAGACGATTCCGAATTAGCAGTCGAATTGCAACCGATTTTACTGGGTGTTTATAATCGCGGCAGTTATGATTTCCGCATTAACTATCAAAAGCCAATTCCACCGCCAAAAATCGCAGAAGCTGACCAGCAGTGGGTGGATGACTTATTAGCCCCAATCCGAGGTGAGGGGCATAGTTTTTAAAAGTAGTGGGGCTTCCCATCCACCCGCACAGTATTATATACATCAATAATTTGTATCCTCGCAACGCATCGCTTGGCAGCAATTACACCTATAAATAATGGAGAGTCAAGTCACTTCTAAACTATTATGTCAGCAACATCCAATATTCAGCGTTTTGGCAACCACCTGATTATCGGTATTTCCGGTACAACATTAAGCGATGACGATAAACGCATCCTCAGTGAATTAAAACCAATAGGGATTGTCTTTTATGGCAAGAACTTTCGCGATAATACGCCCTATGAGGTTTGGTTGCAAAGCTTCAAGGAGCTTTCGGAGCAGATCCGGGAATATGCCGAACGTGACGAGATGTTGATGAGTATAGACCATGAAGGCGGTCGCGTGATTCGTCCACCTCTGCCCATCACTCGATTTCCTTATGCTTTTCTCTTCCAATCCCACGCAAGAGAAGTGGCTGCTGCAATGGCAGTTGAACTAAAATCTTTGGGAATCAATGTATCTTGGGCACCTGTCGCAGATATTTTTTCCAACCCTACCAACCCAATTATCGGCCCTCGGGCTTTTGGTACGACTCCGGAAACTGCTTTTTCAGCGGCACTTGAATATTACCTCGGACTCAAGGAATCAGGTATTATTAGCTGTGCCAAGCATTTTCCCGGACATGGAGACACCAGCAAAGATTCTCACTTGGAATTGCCTGTATTAAACCTGACTGTAGAAGAACTGCGAAATCGAGAATTGATTCCCTTTAAAAGGTTAATAGATGAGCAGGTACCGATGATTATGACTGCTCATATTTTATTCCCCAAGATAGATGCAGATGTCCCAGCGACTTTATCGAAAACAATCCTCACCAATATACTCCGCGAAGAACTTGGTTTTACTGGAGCGATCGTTTCCGACGACTTGGATATGAAAGCTGTCGGGGATATGTATAAAAAGAGTGGAACCGTAGCGCAGACATTTAATGCCGGCTGCGATTTGTTTATGGTATCCCGCAATATCAATTCATTATCCCTGGAGCGGACTTATGCGATCGCCCAAGATTTTTCTAACTGTTTGGGTAATGACAGTCTATCGGAATCGGTAGTTGCGGCATCTCAAGCTCGAATAGATAAACTGTTGGCTGATACTCCCCAATATCCAGTTTATCCTCTCGACCAAGATACTTTACAGCGACACGCACAACTGGCGATCGCTTGTTGTTTTCAAAATTCTGATATCCCAGAAATGGTGAATGTATCCCCGTTGAATGCGATGTAATATTTTCCACCAACCCCTCCAATGCAAGCGTGGAGGGGATGAATTTCTTACCTTTGGAAATTGTCAACCGCAATCAAAATGCAGGCGTGCTAACATCGATTCAAAGTGTATTCAATAAATAATATGACAGAACTTAATCTTGACGAAGATAAAATTAAGCAACTATTTAAAACTGCACTGGTCGAAGTAATCCAAGAACAGAAAGAAGTATTTTCTGATTTGTTAGCAGAGATTATTCAAGATATAGCTTTAGAAAGAGCCATTAAAGAAGGTGAAGATACAGCACCAGTAAGTCGAGAGGCAATTTTTAAGATTTTGGGAAATAAAGGATGAATGTTGAGTTTAGAAAAAGCTTTGAAAAAGATTTGAGCAAAATTCGAGATGAAGCCTTGCTGTAAAAAATACAGGCAGTAATTGAAGAAGTCGAAAACGCCGAAAATCTTGGAGAAGTCAATAATATTAAAAAACTTTAAGCTGAAGGTGATTATTATCGTATTAGAATTGGAGACTACAGAATCGGTTTAACAATCTCTGATGGTGTAATTGTTTTTGTCCGAGCCTTCCGTGTCATCCTGTAATCCCTTTAATCCGTGATTCCGCCTTTTATTAGCCCATTTTTTTAGAGTATATCTGAACTTAAATCCCATGACTCTTCCCAATCACCCAATTCCTCCGGAAAAACCGGGCTAAAGACGACTCCTCCAAAGATAAACAAATCGGTCGTCCGTGGGGACATGTGTGGGGGTTGCGTGTGCTTTGCCATTCATCTAATAATGTCTGCATCTGTGGCAAGCTAAGTACTGTCCCATTCCGTATTGCACTGCGACAAGCAACTGCTACCTGGGCTGCTTCCAAATTACCTCCCAGACTCAATTCTAAAATCGCTTCAGCACAATCTTCGCGTTTTTGCAACATCGCAGGTATCGTTCGCACTGCCCACAATTGCTCCCCAAAGGGTTCGATATCTAAACCGATGCGTTGGATTTGCGACACCTGTACTGGTGATAATTGGTATAAAAGTACTGGCGGTTCGATAGAGATAAGTTGCCAGTCATTGCAGATTTTTTCGTACAAAACTCGCTCGTGGGCGATGTGTTGTTCTACCAACCACATTCCACCCGGATGTTCGACGACGATATAAGTGTTATTAATTTGACCGACTGCTTTTAGGGAGTTAGGAGTTTTATTTTCTTTCAGGTTATAACCGCTTTTTTCTTCGGCGGCTTTGAGCAACTTCCCGACTCTGCTGATATGAACTGATTCTTTAAGAGTATCAGAGTTGAGGCGGAGGGCTTGGTCGATGGCTGAGGATATTTGTTCTTGCCAGTATCCCATGTCTTTGAGATAAATTTCTGATTTCGCTGGATGACGGTTCCAGTCAATTTGCTCCGGGGAAATGACGAGATGCAACAAACAAACTGGATAGCGATCGCGTGGTAATGTCCGATGAAATCCACTCAATATGGTATGTTCCAATTCCTGCGATTTTACCATCCTGCCGTTGATTGCGACCCGCACCCAATCTGGACGATGGCGATGGCATCTATCTGGCAATCCGACAACTATATTCAGTTCTGAGTTTGGTAGTGGTAATTTAATTTTTACCTCATGTAAATCACCTTGCCGCACTTGATTTAAAATTTGAGGTAAGAGTTTCCCTGTTGTTGTAGCCGGGGAGATAGTAAACCATTCCCGGTCATTTTGCCAGACTTGCCAGCTGACTTCGGGATGGCAGAGGGCAATTTGTTGGATTGTTGTTTGTACGGCTTTTATTTGCTGTGCCGCAGAAGGCATTCCTTGACGACGTGCTGACCAATTGCCAAATAAATTCGATACTGTGACTACTGTACCGCTCGCGATCGCCGCTGTTTCTACTAAAACGGGTTCTCCCCCATAACCGTAAACCACCCGCAAACCGTCACTGTAGTTCTTTTCTGGACGGCTCAAAATTTCTAAATCCGCGAGAGTTGTTAAACTATGTAACGCTTCTCCCCGAAATCCCAAACTCCTAATTTTCCATAAATCAGCACAGCTACGAATTTTACTCGTACTGTGGGCGATCGCCGCTTTGTGGAGGTCATCATGGTTCATTCCGCAACCATTATCTGCGACGCGAACCCGCCATAAATTTGGTGACAGGTAAACCACAATGCGGGTTGCACCTGCATCTAGAGAATTTTCCACCAATTCTCTCACCACAGCAGCTAAAGAGTCGATGACCTCTCCGGCTGTAATCAGATGCACGACTTCTGTTGGTAAAACTTGAATCGTAGATGCCATACAATACAGTCTATATCAACAGGTACCTCAATCTAAATTCTCGGCAAATCTAATTCTCAATCATTACAAAAATTCATTTTTAGTAAAATAAGTTCATAAATTCATATACATTCAATAAAAATCTTGATAAATGATGAAAAATGCCGGAAATTTCGGAGATTTTTGGTAAATTTTTTTGTGAGTAATAAACAGAAAATGCTTGCTTAATTAAATAATCATAACGCGAGGTAGCTTCATGCTTCAGTCTGTACATGCCCTCAAGTCTCGTCTGGAATGGGGACAGCCAGGTTTTACAATTGTCGATGTACGCGATATGCCTCCGGCACGCTAAAAGCGATCGCTCCTCATACAACCACGGTCATATCATGGGGGCAGTACCAATGCCTTTAGATAGTTTGTCAGAGCGTGCCAAGACTGTCCTACACCTTTCTCGTGATATCTATATTTATGGAGAAACCGACGAGCAATCAATCCACGCGGTAGAAATGCTCCGTCAGGCAGGTTTTGTCCATGTATCTGAAATTGAAGGTGGTCTTTCTGCTTGGCAGTCAATTGGTGGTGCCACTGAAGGGCTTTAAAAGCTAAGAGTTAGGAGTTTTGAGTTTTGAGTTAGGAGTAAAAAAGAATACAGTTAAGAATTAATCCATTAACTCCCCATTCCTAACTCAATAACAGAGGCTTGTAATTTGGCGTTTCTAGACTCCGCTCCTTTGCTCCTCAAAACTCCTAACTCTTAACTCCTCTCTTCCTAATGAGTTGCCAAAGTTTTAGTGGGTGACTCCTTCAACAACCCATTCAACAAGGACGCTGGACGTTGACCGTAGGGCCAAGCAAAAGCATGACGGAAAGCAGCATCTTGACAGGCTTGTAATTGTGCAAAATTGATAATATCGTACGTCAAAAGGTTTTCGTACTCAAAAGGTAGACGCACGTTGTGCAAACCGGCATTATCAGTACAAATGGCGATATCTACCCCTGCTTCAAAACATCGGTCAAAAACTACTTTCAGTTGGCGGATATCCTGCAAAGTGCCTGTTTTGATGTAAGTTGTCGGACAAATTTCCAAACATTGATTGCGTCTCGCCAAATCTGGAAGTAAATCTGGATACAGCAGGGGAATTTGGATTCCGTGACCAACCCGCATTAAATAAGGTATAAGTTCTGGATAGCAGCCTGCGGTGGTTTCGTAAAGGTGTCCTGTAGTGTTCAGTCCGCGAGATAAAGCATACTCATACAAACTGACCCATTCATCCATCCGTTCTTCGTAGTAGCGATCGCCCCCAGCGACATCCACAGCACAGACATACTTCCTATTTTCGGCTGCCAAGTCAACAATTGCCTTATTTACCTCGTAGGGTAAACGGGTGTGCATGCACAGAATTTGACTGGTGATAATGGGATATTCCGGGATAACACTAGCTCTACCCACAACATCGACAATTTCTGTCATTTTGTCAATTCTCTGTGATTGACTCAGATGTTCTGGTGTCCGCAGGTAGGGGGTGTAGCGCAGTTCCAGATATGCTAAATTCTCGAAAATGTAAGCACCGCGTAGCAGTCGGTAAATAAAGTAAGGTAAAGTCTCGGCAGTTTGCACACTCTCGACCAAAGTGTGCAATTCCAAATACTCATCTAAGGTGTTGCGCGGTTTTGTATAAAACTCTTCAAATGCCGGATAGTCAGCAAAACGGGTAATTAAATCCTCTGCATGACGTTGGAAGTATCTCCACAACACACGAGGTACAACCGAACCGCCTAGATGCCTATGTAACTCAGCGTACAGACTCATAGTGGTCTTTTTTCCCGGAAAATTTTATTAATATTAACAAAAACAGAGAGAAAAATAATCTATACAAGAGGGTATTTATACTAATTCTCCGCTGAGAACGACATTGATATTCTGCAATAAGTCTATGGTCGTGCAGGGTTTGGACAAAAATGCTTGAATTCCCATTGCCTGTACGTGCCTGATTTTTCATGGGATGGTAGTCCGCTGATGGCAATAATTTTTACATTGGGGTTAATATTTTGTAACGCTCTCATGGCGATCGCTCCACCCTAAGTTATCAGATGGTAATAGAGCAAACCGCTGCTGTAATATTTTTTGCTCAGTTTGCAAGCGATCGCTAATTAAATTTTCAATATCATTGGTAACAAATTCAACAGCAGCTTTCAACCCCCCTTGCAGGATGTTGAATTGCTTGGTAATTTTGTTCTCTAGTAAATTAACCCACTGCTGCTTGGAATTACCCGCAATTAACTTTTTCAGAATTTGAATATTATTATCAGTTTGTTTGTATGCAGTTTTATAAGCTTGTAAATAGTCTTCCTGTTTTACTTTTTATACGTATACTCCTCATGACAATTGAGACATTGTTACATAACTTGATGTTAATTTGTTCTGCCTTCAAAACTATATGTTGATATTTTGACAACAATTAATCTCTGTATAAAGAAAATTATAAATCATCACCAATAACTTTTGGCTGATAACTGATAGATATAGCAGCAGCTTTGTCAAATAACTCAATGTGAAGACTTGAAGAAAAATATATAAATATCACGTCCTTGTTCTTGACATTTATAAAAAAATATGACAATAATCGTTGTTTGTGGAAACTTTAGCTCATATATAAAAACTTGGCTAACGTCATTGTCATAGGTGCCCAGTGGGGCGATGAAGGGAAAGGTAAAATAACAGACTTACTCAGTCGCTCCGCAGATGTAGTAGTGCGTTATCAAGGGGGTGTCAATGCTGGACACACGATTGTAGTTGAAGGTCAGACCTTTAAACTCCACTTGATACCCTCAGGTATTTTGTATCCGAATACAGAGTGCATAATCGGTTCTGGAACAGTCATCGATCCGCGAGTTTTGATTGCAGAACTCGACCAACTAGAAAAATTGAATATTTCAACTAGCCATCTACTGATTTCTGAGACAGCCCATGTCACGATGCCCTATCATCGGATGATAGACCAGGCATCGGAAGAGCGACGGGGAAGTCATAAAATCGGCACCACTGGTAGAGGTATCGGTCCCACCTATGCTGACAAGTCGGAGCGTACGGGCATTAGGATTTTAGACTTAATGGAACCCCAGGAGCTGCGCCAACAGCTAGAGTGGACAATTAATTATAAAAACGCGATTTTAGAAAAACTGTACAACTTGCCGCCCCTCGACCCATCCGAGATAATAGAAGAATATTTGGGTTATGCAGAACGTTTAAGACCATATGTTGTGGATTCTTCATTAAAAATATACGATGCGATTCAACGGCGGCGGAATATTTTGTTTGAAGGAGCGCAAGGAACGCTTCTGGACTTAGATCATGGAACTTATCCCTATGTCACTTCTTCCAACCCAGTGGCGGGGGGGGCTTGCGTTGGTACCGGGTTAGGCCCGACAATGATAGACCGGGTGATTGGGGTGGCAAAAGCTTACACCACGCGAGTGGGTGAGGGACCATTCCCAACAGAGTTGGATGGGGAAGTTGGGGAATTGTTGTGTTCGCGCGGTGCTGAATTTGGCACTACAACCGGTCGCAAACGGCGATGTGGCTGGTTTGATGCGGTTATTGGTCGTTATGCTGTAAGGATAAACGGCATGGATTGTTTGGCGATTACCAAGCTCGATGTCCTCGATGAACTAGAAGAAATCAATGTTTGCGTAGCATATGAAATTGATGGCGATCGCTGCGAGCATTTTCCCACCAGTTCCCGTCGCTTTGCCCGGTGTCGTCCAATTTACAAAACCATGCCGGGATGGCAAGTGCCAACAACTGAATGTCGGACTTGGGAAGACTTGCCCAAACGAGCGCAGGAGTATTTAAAATACTTAGCAGGGTTAATGTCCGTGCCAATCGCGATCATCTCTCTTGGAGCGAGTCGCGACCAAACCATCATAGTTGAAGACCCCATCCACGGTCCCAAGCGAGCTTTGTTACATCCCGACGGAACCCCTGTATCATTACTAAGTGTTTAATAGTTAGTGGTTAGTGGTTATTGGTTAGTGGTTAGTGGTTAGTGGTTAGTGGTTAGTGGTTATACCAATTCTGTATGAAGATGCACATAATCAAGACCCCCCTGTAGTCCCCCCTTGGCAAGGGGGGACGGCGTAGCCGGGGGTTAATATATGCAGCTTCACAAAGAAACGGTATTAGTGGTTAGTGGTTAGTGGTTAGTGGTTAGTGAGGTTGTTTGACAAGCAACAACCAACAACCAACAACCAACAACCAACAACCAACAACCAACAACCAACAACCAACAACCAACAACCAACAACCAACAACCAACAACCAACAACCAACAACCAACAACCAACAAACAATAAATTGTATGGAAATCACAATCGAATGTCAGAAGCGTCCAGAAGGCAGCAAGCCCAATGCTTTGCGCCGTTCTGGGAAAATCCCAGCAAATTTATACGGTCACAACGGTGCTGAGTCAATTTCTTTAGTCGTTGACACCAAAGTCATTGAGCGTTTGTTGAAACAAATTCCTGTTAGCAAAGCAGGATTTGATAGCAAAAAAGCTTTTGAAGTCAGCATTCCAGAATTGAATTGGCGTGGTGGAACCGTTATTCGGGAAGTTCAAAAGAATCCAGCCAAGGGTTCGTTATATCACATCAGCTTTTTTGCTGCAAAAGGCTAATACCATTTTGGATTGTGGAGTCCGGTGTATAGAATCGTTTCGGCAATTTTGAAGTCGCATTCATTTTCCAAATTGGCATAAGAAACCTAGTACAGCTTGGCAAAAGTAAAAAGTAAAAAGAAAGAACATCTATGTTGTAAGCTTTTTACCTAATGGAAGATGGTAGCTTTATTTACGCCGACCTGTACTAGTACTTGAATTTTTTGATAATTGCTGATATTACCAGGGGAGCATCCTCTGGTTTTTTATTGCATCAAATACAGGCCTAACCCACGAATAACGTACGAAAATTAGTTATCAGCTTCCATCTGCGGTTCAAAATCCAAAATCTAAAATTGATATGTCAGAAGTTACTATTCCCGCTTTAATTGAGCAGATGTTGCAACCTGGGTTTTATCCTCACCCAGTGCAAGAACCGATTAAATTGATTCAAACCCACATTTCTTATGTGCTGTTGACAGGGGATTATGTTTATAAGCTGAAAAAGCCTGTGAATTTCGGCTTTTTGGATTTCTCAAGTTTGGACAAGCGGCAGCATTTTTGTCACGAAGAGTTCCGCTTGAATCAACGAGGAGCCGGGGAGCTATATTTGGAGGTGTTGCCTATAAGTTTGGTGGATGGCAAACACCAGCTTGGGGGTACAGGTGAAGCAGTGGAATACACCCTCAAGATGCGGCAGTTTCCTCAAGAAGCGCTGTTGAGCCAAATGTTCTCTGAAGGTAAGTTAAATGAGTCGCACCTGGAAGAATTGGGACGGGTGGTAGCTGAGTATCATTTAACAAAGACAGAGACGAATGATTACATTTCTAGTTTTGGAGAAGTGTCCCAAGTCAGGATTGCTATTGACCAGAATTACGAGCAAACTATTAGTTATATTGGTGGTCCTCAGACACAGGTGCAGTATGACGGGACAAAGGAATATACAGATAACTTTTTTACCCATCCAGAATTATTTACCAGCAGAATACATAAGCATTTGATTCGAGAGTGTCACGGAGATTTGCACCTCGCAAATATTTGTCTGTGGCATGACAAATTAATGCTGTTTGATTGCATTGAGTTTAATGAACCGTTCCGCTTCGTGGATGTGATGTATGACGTAGCATTTACGGTAATGGACTTGGAAGCACGGCAACGTCGAGATTTGGGTAATGCCTTTTTGAATACTTATGCCGAGCAAACTGGCGATTGGGAAGGTTTGCAAGTGCTGCCTTTGTATTTGAGCCGTCAGGCATATGTGAGAGCAAAGGTAACTTCCTTTTTGTTGGATGACCCTGGTGTACCGGCACAGGTCAAGGAAGATGCACAGAAAACGGCGGCGGCTTATTACAAACAGGCATACGATTATACAAAACCAGGTCAAGGGAGGCTGATTTTAATGTCCGGTTTATCTGGCTCTGGGAAGAGTACCACGGCGCGGTATTTAGCTCGGCAAATAGGAGCCATTCAAATTCGCTCGGATGCCGTGCGGAAGCATTTGGCGGGGATACCGTTGATGGAACGCGGTGCTTCCCAAATATACTCAGACGAGATGAACCAAAAAACTTATGCACGGCTATTGGAATTGGGAATTTTACTGTCCAGCCAAGGTTATACTGTGATATTAGATGCCAAGTATGACAAAGTGCAGTTGCGGAGTGAGGCGATCGCAACCGCGAAGGCACACCAAATTCCTCTAGATATTCTCCATTGCACCGCACCGAGTGAAATTTTGCTTTCTCGACTTCAAGAACGGACTGGTGATATTGCGGATGCTACCGCTGATTTATTAGCATCACAGCAAGCAGCAGCAGAACCTTTTGCTACGGATGAGAAACCATTAGTTAAAATTTTGGACACAACGCGATCGCTAGATGCACAATTAAAAGATGTAATTAGCTAGCATTTACCCTTATGGCACCAAAAAATCCCATAACTATTTCACCGAATTTCTTTTCTCAACTGGTATTTGGGTTATTTTTAACACTTATATTTGGGATGACAGGGATTAGAACACCCTGGAACATCTTCCTCGGTATATTAGGCGGTTTGTTATTGGGCGGAGTCTCAAACGCCAGCAGAAATAGTCCCCAAGCACCGACTCTAGCCTCTTCTGACGGTATTGATGCCGGATTGAAGTATTGGTTATTCTTCCTGTTTGGTTTTGTATTTTTAGGTTATCAAGGCCCATTGAGTATTTTACTCAGCGGAATTGCTGGTTTTGGCGGTGGTTGGATTATTGCTTGGTGGGGAAGCAGGGAAGAAAGCATTACTCAGTTGCAACTTGATACTCTCGAAGATTCAGAAGGCGAAGTCACCAGTGTGAGATCGACTAGACAGCAAGTAAGGAGAGCTAACCGTCGTTTCCGGAAAACTCCTGGACTTCCCAATTTTAAATTTTGGGAACGACGATAATAATTGAAGAGTTAGGAGTTATGAGTTAGGAGTTAGGAATTAGGAGTTAGGAATTAGGAGTTAGGAATTAGGAATTAGGAATTTAAAATTCATAACTCATCACTCTTAACTCATAACTCATAACTCATCACTCCTAACTCCTAACTCCTAACTCATCACTCCTAACTCTTTACTTCCTATGTTTTTATATCTATCCAAGTTAATACCGCTATTTTTCTATCCCCTAGGGCTAGCTTGTGTATGTTTGATTGTAGGGCTGATATTTATATGGAAACGACCCCGGACTGCTGCATTGTGCATGGCACTGGCTCTGGTTATTTTACTTTTTTGCAGTAACGCTTGGGTTTCTCGTTGGTTGGTGCGATCGCTTGAATGGCAAAATATCCCCAGCACTGAACTATCACCACGAGAAGCGATTGTGGTTTTGGGTGGTGCAACTAAATCGCCTTTTCCCCCACGTCCAACTGTAGACTTAAGCGAACAAGGCGATCGCGTAATTTATGCCGCTCAACTCTACCTAAAGAAAAAAGCCCCCCTGATCGTTCTCAGTGGTGGTCGGATCGATTGGCGTGGTAGCGGGACTTCAGAATCGGCGGATATGGCAACTGTTCTCACATCTCTTGGTATACCCAAAGAAGCGCTGATTGAAGAGCCTGATTCTCTCAATACATATCAAAATGCCGTCAATGTCAAGAAAATCCTTGAGGCTCGCCAGATTCGTCAAGTGCTGCTTGTAACTTCGGCAATGCATATGCCGCGATCGCTCCTGATTTTTCAAAAGCAAGGAATTGATGTCGTAGCTGCACCTTGCGATTTTCTCGTCAGTCAGGGCGAAATGCAAGAACTCAGCAGCAGTCCAAAAGCCGCCATACTGAGTTTGTTGCCGGATACTAGTCACCTAGACGAATTTACTAGAGCTTTGAAAGAATATGTCGGTCTAGTTGTGTATCGTCTGCGCGGTTGGCTTTAATTGAGTTAGGAGTTAGGAGTTAGGAGTTAGGAGTTAGGAGTCAACCTGCTCAAACTCCGTAGCGTTCTAATGGCGTTAATAGCATATTTTGGCATGAAATTTTACAATGCTTCTGGAGTTTTTTTATTAGGTCGTACAAAGCTGTGGGTGAGGGTTGTCGTGACGCAGCACTTTCAAGCGTCTGTTTGTATGCGAGTGTAGACGTGCGTCTACACGGTAAAATCAGACACATCATAAAAATAATTGTAAACATTTTCAAGTCGGAGTTTTTGAGTACGTTTGACTATAAAAGAATATAGAATGATTAAAGTTTTACAATACTAATACTTGCATCATATATATGCGAGGTAAAAACTCAACGTTAAAGCAGAAACTAGAATCCACTGCAACTAAAGATATTGTTGTTTGCTCAATTGTCAAAGCCGAGCTATTCTATGGTGCCATGAAAAGTGCTTTCCCCTGAACATATAAAATGTCAAAAGAAATACCCCAAATTATTCCGTCGGTTCCACCAGAAGTTGAGGAAGTCTTTGCCGCTCACCACGCTACCAAAGAGTTTTACTACGAAGTTCATGCGCGGGCTGAATTTAAGCGTTATTGTGAATGGTATTATACAACAGCAAAGCAAAATCGTCAAGACCTAGAGAAAATGCGCGGCGAGTTGAATATTTTTTCGTTGTTTCGCCGCAGAAGGTAGTATTTAAGACACGAGTTCTAATTCATTTTCGCGTAAATGAGCTTTAAATTTTTTAGTAAACTGGACTACAAGTGGCAGGTTAGCGCTGACTGGTCGGCCTTGCCATTCGGTGGCAATTGCGACAATCTCGCCTTCTGTGCCTTCGAGATCAAAAGCCTTACTGCGATGTTCGGGATGGTGGTAAACTACAACCGATTCTTTAACACGGACGCGATCGCCAATTTTCATAACAACATTTACACCTAGATTTTGCTTTTCCACAAGTATCTCCACAAGCATGCCTCACTCAAGTTTTTGTTCTGAATAGACTGCTTCTGATTAGTTAGTTTTGGGTTTTAATCTGTACAGACATCTATTAAAAGCATATCTGTATCTGACATAAGAACATAAAGGCGTTCAAGGGCTGTGCAAAAGTTAGCCCACACAAAAGCAGGCTTAGATGATTAATCTAGTTCATTCACATCTGAAAGCGCGGATATTCCAATATCAGAGTAACCGTTCCACGAAGCAAGAAGTCTAATCTTTTATATTCACACAATATTGCTTCTGTTTCAAAGTCCACCAGACTTGAGTCCTTCCTACTTCAGACAAACCCCCTGCACTCTTGTTGGAAGTTGCCGACACACCTGTTGGAACGATCCAGGATTGAGGTGTCTCCAAGCAAGTAATCCCAAACTCGTACCTCCCACAAGTAAAACCAACAATCCCAGTAACATGAGTATTGGCTGTTTGCGTTGAGTTGGTTTCGTGTTTGGGGCTGCAGGTGCTTCTTCAAGAGGGAGTTCTAAATCCAGTAATGCTTGCGAACTATCTGTAAACTCAGATTCTATTGTAGTTTCTGTTAGTAGTTCTTCCGTTTGTTCTATCTCTATAGGTGGTGTGTGAGTCAGTTGGGCTGGATATTGGCAAGAAACACGACAATGGGTGAGAACCACTGATGTATTGTCGTGACCATTTTTCTGATTTGCCAGTTTAATCCAAGAATAAACAGCTTCTTCTAAGGAAAGTTCTCCTCTTAACACAGGGACTGCGTAATCTTGCCAGGATTGTTCCACCCAGTTGTTATCGCTCAAACCATCAGATGTCAGCAGTAATATGCCATCTTCTTCGATAATAAAACGCTGAATGGCAGGACGCAGGAATTCAGCATCTTTTGTCCCCAGTGCTTGAGTTAGGGCTGTGGCATCCGGTCGCAGAAGTGCTTTGCGATACAAGCTGCGCTGATTGCGGACTTCCCGTGCGGTCACATCATCATCTATTGTTAGTTGCTGACAATAGTCGGGAGTTATCCAGTAAGCACGACTATCACCGACATTGACTAAATAAAGTTCGTTGGCATTTTCTGACAAATAGCCGGTGGTACTCTCGACAAATTGGGGTACTTGCACAGCCATCACTAAGGTAGTACCCATCCGCTGGGTGCCTTCACGTTTTTGTTCGTTATTACAGTTGCAAATCAAGTTATTCACAACCCGCAAGCAGGCTTCTAGTTGTCCTTGTAATACTTCTGGTGAGACGAGTTCCGGTTGTTCTGCGACCTCGGTAAGTAATGCCCGAATTTGCAATTTTACAGATTGTACTGCTAGCTGACTGGCAACCTCACCACCTTCGTGTCCGCCGATACCATCACAAACAATTGATACCCGTAGTAGTAAGGGGTCATCGATAGAATCGAAGGCTGTGGGGAAGCAATTGTCTTCATTTTGCGTGAGTTCAAGACCGGGGTCTGTTGCTCCTGCGACTTTCAGGATTAAAGGTAATTCTGCTGCGGAGGATAGTAACAACCGATTCAGTTGAGTAGCTATTTCTGGCAAATTAGCTGACTCGGTACGCATAGAATGGACGATTTTTTGCAAAGGTTCAGCCACTGTTGGTTTAGCATTTTCTACCAAAGTTTGCCAAAACTCACCCAATTGTTGCAGATTTGGTTGTTGTGTTTCCCGTAGTTCTAATAATCGCACGCACCAACCTTGGATGCGCAGATTATCTGAAAGCAGCAAACTCCCTGCAACTTTCAATTCTGATAAAGGTGTCCATAACTGAAGAATTTGCCACAACCAGTATACTTGTCGGACTGGTGTTGCTTGCTCCCATGCGTCTGTAATGGCTGGATATAAATTACCACTTTTATCTATCGGGACATTTTCCAACAACAGGATAGCATTGTCACTACCGGAAAACCTGCGAGTAAACCCATAGACAATCGGTAAGTGTAACCGCAACGGATATAACCGCAGGTAAGGAATAATTTCCGCTGGTAATTGTTCAAGGATGTCTGGTAACAATCCTGGATGGGTATCGAGCCAAATATGTTCGGCAATTACCTCATACCTATCCGCTATTTTTGCTGGTAAACGCACGTCCCCTGCATCAAAGCCAGATGCCCAGAGATAGTTGTGAACTAATTGTGTTTGACAATTGGCACAAAAGCTTTCACCCACTGGATTAATCGGGTTAGTACAGCTAGGATTTGTGCAATAAATTATCCGAGTCGTCGTAGAAATCATGCAATTGTAGATTGGACGATAAATATATGGGTTAATTTCGATTAAATCTGACCATCAAATATTTAATGGAATAAACTGGAGTTGGATGTTTACGGTTGTTTTTATTACTAAAAAAAACAAAAACTACGTAAAAATACTATCTAGAGATTTCTGGAAACAGTCAGCATCTGGCTGTATCTAATCACAAAATTGCCTTTATGTGAATGTGGGGTCTAGGCGCAATGCCAAATACGACCGTAGTCTGGTTGATAGTAGGTGCTGTTTTGTGTTTAACAGAAATGTTTTTCCCTACAGCTTTTGTGGCTTTGATGATGGGGATTAGCGCCTTTTTTGTGGCACTACTATCTGGTGCAGTTTTGGGTCAGCTATGGCTGCAAGTTGTAGTTTGGCTGCTAGTTTCGACTGCGCTGGTTTTGCTGTGTCGTCCATTTTTAAAACCGGGACGACGCAAGTCAAAAATTCAGGATGCAGTTATAGCCCAAACCTTAACAGAGATTCCCGCAGGGAAGTCAGGACGGGTGTTGTATGAAGGCAATTCTTGGCGGGCACGGTGTGACGATGACATCAGCATAGCCGCTCACGAAGAAGTTTCTGTAGTTAGGCGAGAAGGTACAACTCTAGTTGTGATGCCAAAATTTAGGGGCTAGGGTTGGGAACCGTGGGGGACGACGATCTACCGATAATCAACAATCAGGATACTCAGAATGGAAGGCTTCTTGTTTCTTATTTCTCTGGCTTTAGGTGGTTCGGTGTTGGCAAGCTCTGTTAAAGTCATCAATCAGGGTGATGAAGCCTTGGTGGAACGAGTCGGAAGCTATAACAAAAAGCTAGAACCAGGGCTAAATTTTGTGACTCCTTTCTTAGATAGAGTCGTCTACAAACAAACTATCCGGGAAAAAGTTCTAGATATCGCACCACAGAAATGTATCACTCGTGACAACGTTTCTATTGAAGCTGATGCGGTGGTTTATTGGCGGATTGTGGATTTAGAGAAGGCTTATTATAAAGTTGAAAATCTCCAGTCGGCGATGGTGAATTTGGTGTTGACCCAAATTCGGTCTGAAATGGGCAGACTGGAATTGGATGAGACATTTACCGCTCGCGATAAAATCAATGAGCTACTGTTGCGGGATTTAGATGTTGCTACTGACCCTTGGGGTGTAAAAGTTACACGAGTAGAATTGCGGGATATTGTCCCCTCCCAAGCGGTTCGGGAATCAATGGAATTGCAAATGACAGCAGAACGGCGCAAGCGGGCATCAATTTTAACATCTGAGGGTGACAGAGAGTCTGCAGTGAATTCTGCCAGAGGTAAAGCTGATGCCCAAGTCATCGACGCTGAAGCCCACCAAAAATCGGTAATTTTGGAAGCAGAAGCCCAACAAAAGGCTCTAGTACTCAAAGCCCAAGCCGAACGCCAACAACAGGTTCTCAAAGCCCAGGCGATCGCAGAATCCGCAGAAATTATTTCCCAACGTCTCAAAGCTAACCCAGAAGCCCATCAAGCGATGGAAGTACTGTTGGCTTTAGGCTATCTGGATATGGGTGAAACAATTGGTAGGAGCGGTAGCAGCAAGGTGATGTTTATCGATCCACGCAGCATTCCCGCAACATTAGAAGGCATACGCTCTATTGTTGGGAAAATGGAGAGTTAGGAGCTGGTTGTTAGTTGTTGGTTGTTAGTTGTTGGTTGTTGGGAGGAGTGGAGTTGGGGGTTGGGGGCTATGTATGAGAGGTGCTTTGATTCCAAAGCACCTCTAAGAGTCAGGAGTGAGCCGTTTTGAATTTTTAACTCATAACTCCGCTCCTCCGCTCCTCCTAACTTTTCCCAACTAACAACTAACAACTAACAACTAACTTTTTTTATTCCGCTTGCGTCAATTGGCATTGACTGCACAAACCGAAGAATTCTAGGGTGTGGTAAAAAACCTTAAACTTGTGAGTGCCTTGTAACTGCGTTTCTAGTTCGTGAACGGGGCATTGATTAATCGGAATTGAAGTGCCACATTGCAAACAGGTGAGGTGATGCTTGTCTTGTTGCGCTAAACTATACAGGGCTTCACCGTTCGCTAATGCCCGCATTTGCACCAGACCTTCGAGTTTTAAGGCTTCTAGAGAGCGGTAAACTGTTGCTAAACCCATGCTCGTATTGCGATTACGCAATTCTACGTAAATATCTTGAGCGGAAATACCTTGTTTGATGGTTTTGAGCAGATTTAAAATACGCTCTTGACTGCGGGTGCGTATGGCTTTCATAGACTTACTGTTTAAAGAACGTAAATGTATTGGGAACTGTTATCCTGAGTATTTTATAAGTTAACTCTAATCATTACAGATAAGTAACGAAGAAGCCCTCTCTCCCCGACAAGGAACGATGTGAGCGGCACAATCGTTCAAATAATTTTATATTTACTTTAATTGCAGCAGAAAGATATAGTATATCTGAAGCAGCATTCAGCAAAAGCCAGTGCAAACGAAGTATAAAGCCAAAATTTTTGTAACGCTTCGTCCTTCTGTTTTAGACCCTGCTGGTGTAGCAGCGCAATCAGGGCTTCTTCAGATGGGGTACGATAACGTTGAACAGGTGCGGATTGGTAAGTATATCGAAGTTACTATTACCTCACCTGATGAAGCTACAGCACGTCGCGATTTAGATAAGATATGTGACCAAATGTTAGCAAATCCCGTGATTGAGAATTATCGCTTTGATTTGATTGAGGTGGAAACTCAGACGGGAGTGATTTAGGGAGTGCTGAGTAGGGAAAAAGGGACAATTAACTCCTAATTCCTAACTCCTAACTCCTAACTCTTAACTCTTCCCAACCAACAACTAATAAGTAATGAAATTCGGCGTTATTGTTTTTCCGGGTTCTAATTGCGATCGCGATGTTGCTTACGTCACCAGGGACATTCTACGGCAACCAACTCGCATGGTTTGGCATCAAGATACAGATATTTCCGATTTAGATGTAATTATTATACCCGGCGGTTTTAGTTACGGTGATTATTTGCGTTGTGGTGCGATCGCTCGTTTTTCTCCTGTGATGCAAGAGGTGGTGAAGCATTCACAAAAAGGGAAATTTGTCCTCGGTATTTGTAATGGTTTTCAGGTATTAACTGAGGCGGGATTATTGCCGGGTGTTTTAACCAGAAATCGGGATTTACATTTTATATGCGATCGCGTTTCTTTGAAGGTGGAGCGGAATAATTTACCTTGGACGCAGGGGTATGCAAGTGGTGAGGTGATTACTTTACCGATTGCTCACGGTGAAGGTCGATTCTACACTGATAAGAAGACGTTAACTCTGCTTGAAGATAACGGGCAAGTGGTGTTTCGTTATGAAGGTGAGAATCCTAACGGTTCTTTAAATAATATTGCGGGAATTTGCAATTCTACGGGCAATGTGTTGGGGATGATGCCGCACCCAGAGAGGGCCGCTGATGCAGTGTTGGGTGGTTGTGATGGGTTGAAGATGTTTGCTGGGTTGTTGGAGAGAGTGGGGGTAGGTTCTACAAAACATTAGCCAAATCTAAAACTAACCCCGGTAAAACATCCTCCCCCGATAAACTAGTTGGGGAATTCAAAATCTCCATCTCTTGGTTTGGACGATAAATTTCTACTTGCTTATTTTGAGGATTAATCAACCAACCCAAACGCAAACCATTTTGAATATACTCCCGCATTTTCGCTTGCGTATCTGCCAAATCATCACTTTCTGAAACTAACTCCACCACAAAATCAGGACACAAAGGTAAATACTTCTTTCTTTGCTGCGGTGTTAATGCATCCCATCGTTCCTGTTTTATCCAAGACGCATCGGGGGAACGTGTCGCACCATTGGGTAACTTAAAACCACAAGAAGAATCAAAAGCTTTCCCCAAATTATTTTGACGATTCCACAACCATAATTGACCTAATAAATCAAAATTGCGGTTTCCGGTTTCTCCCCCCGTCGGTGACATAATTACCAATTCCCCTAATGATGATAATTCCAGCTTTAAATCTTGATTTGCAGCCACCAACTGCTCAAATTTATCATCGGTAAATTTTAATGCCAGAGGTAATTTTAAGGTTAAAGCTGTCATAATTAACTCCTCTCGACGAAAATTTTACTAGAATCAAACCCATGTGCTGCTAACAATTCCCGCTGTGCTTCCACTTCTATTTTAGAAATTCCCCAGGGTAAATGGGCTTTGACATCATGGGAGTGACTTTGGGGCGATCGACAAGTAGAGTCAGTAATCTGTATACTTAATTTTACTATGCATATTCCGGGGATGACAGCGGGGGAGTGCAAGATTTATACTGAATAGTGATTAAGTATTAATAGTGACCGGGAGTTATCAGGGTGAACAGCATACAACCTGGCAGCAATGAGCTAGTCTGCGTAGATTATAGCGATTTATTAGAAAAAATTTTACAAGTTTTACAAAGTCAGAAAAATCAGAAAGTGTTTAAAACTTCTGATGATGGCAAACGTCTACGCATCGATATTGATGCGATCGCATATCAAGTTGCTAGTTTACAGGTTGATAATCCTTTGGGTGCTTCTGCAAACAGCGTGCGTTGTGCCACTGTTAATTTTAGCCCTGGTTCTAAAGAGCGTTTTCCCAATCAAATTCGAGAGATAAGAGATTGTGTGAAGCAATTATTAGAGTCTGGATTAGGAGATAGTTCTTCGATTGAAGAGTTTGTAGCGGATTTAGTTACAGACTTGCAGGATTTTAAAGGTGGCAAGGCTGATTTAAACTTTACCTACGACTTTAAAGGACATCAAGGTTTACAGAGACAGAGGTTAACTTTTAATGGTGAAAGTTCTGGCTGTAGAGAAATACTGAAAGTTCATAAACTGACTATCGCTGTGCAGAAAACCTCTGATTTTGAGTCAGAGTTGCGACAGGGTTTAGAAAACTATATTAATGTTAATTTTGCAGGTGTTAGTGAAGAAGAAAGGGAAGATTTAGAGTATATTCTTGAAGATTTAGAAAAAGACTCTAAATCAGATTTTTATACATTAAAAAATATTGTCAATAAGGAAACTCTAGGAAAGCTGAAAAAACAGGCACAAATAAATTATTTAGAGTTTTTGTTAGAGAATATTAATATAAATGCCAGTAAGGGTAATGCCGAAGGTGCAATTTATCTACAAGACTTAATTAGAAGGTTGAAACTTGTAGAAAATTATATCAACGATTCCACAAGACCGGATGGGGATTATTTGGTGAATTATGCAGGCACTTCCGTTAATTATAAAGACCTTTTTTCCCGTGGTGAAGCCTTTGATATGTTACCAATTATTCCCAAAATAGAAGGCTATTTGGGAGAAACAAAAAATGAGAAGCAGGGAGAAATTGAATATATATTTGGTTTAAAACTAAAGTTTGATGGCAAGGTTCAGGCTTATGGTGGTAAAAATGTTTTTGATTATCATTTGAATTCGCTAGATCCAGACAGTAAGGAACATAAAGCGGAGTTAGAAAATTCTCTCAGGAGGGAAATCTTTGCCAGAAGGGTTTTAAAAATAGCATTTTTATACTATTTCTTATTTGCGTCTCGTAACGACCCATCCGCAGATGGTTATGATTACAATTTAGAACTATCATACGACCCTGTAATCGGATTTGAACAATCAATATTGCCAATCTTGAAAGGTTCTGATGATGCAGCTAAAGAAAATTTGTTTCGGAAGATTATAGAAGGTTTCACAAAATTTAATGTTCGGAAAAAAATAACTCGTCTTAAGGGGTTACTGCGAAATCTTCTCAAGCAAAAGACTTCTTTTCCTCAACGGGAGTATCCATTGCATATTTATGTGAAAAAAAGCATCCTTGAGGACAATAACAGGAATGTTTTTAATAACAATACACTTTTCAAGCCTGTTTTGAGAGGAAACCCCAAAGAAGTCCTGAAGTATATATCTATTGGGGAAGCAAAAGCACAGGAAAATTCTCTTTTTACTTTACCAGCGAAAATTACTATCAACGATATTCACTTTTTTGCAACCGATGACAAAGAAACTTTTGGGATGGAGTATGATTTAACGAAGATTCGTGCTTTACCTGTAATTTTTGCACCTTTAAAAGATAAAAGCTGTCAGCAAATTTATCATAATAATTTCACACATCGACGGCTGATATTTTTTCCTTACAGTTTAGAAGATACTAAATTAGAATCTCACCAAGCTTTTATTTATCGGTTTACTTTTAGCTTACTTGCTTATATTTGTTTGAAGGTATTGTTAGAGAAGCAGAAGAGGTTATTTATGCCAATTTTGCGATTGCATTTGAACAACAAACAAGATGATGCACCCATAGAAAAATTTATAGTGTCCTTATCTGGGGTCTTATCTCATTTACTGAACGAAGAACATCGCTCAAATGCACAGGGAATCGATATTAGAGATTTGCAGGGTAAAGGTAGATTCAAAATTCCCAATGTGATGAGTTCTTTGTACTCAGTTTTACCGAAAAAATTTATTGTTCAAAATGCTTCTCGGTCGGGGGAAATAGACAAGTTAGCTATTGTGATAATTTCCAGTAGAGAAAGCGATAGCAGGTGGGGGAGTTCTCAGAAAATCTCCAATTTGATGGGAGAAATTGTGGGAGTAATACATAAAGATAACACTGTCAGAGTCCAGTTACTCAAAACATTTTCTGACAACTATAACCACCAAGAAATGTTTACAGAACCCACTGTTGTTATCGAAGAGGTAGCAAAACTTTACAAAATGGGGTATAAGCATTTTCTGTATATTGCTAAAGCACCATATTCGAGTACATTGCATATGACACAGACGGAGGATGACGAAGGATTATTTTTTATGTCAAGAGATGTCATTAAAGCTTTGAAGGCACATAATGACATTAAGATATATCCGATGTTTTTTGATAAATACTATGCTGTTAAACTCGTCGAAGAACCTAAAGCAAGTTCTTTGTATATCCAAGACACTATTGAACTGATAAATTTAGTCGATGACCCCAGCAAGCAGTCTGTTGTATTTTTTAATTTGTTTAATGGGATTGACATACCTGGTGAAGAGAAGAACTACAACGGGGTTATTTCTTACGCTACTTTGTTAAATATCTACGAAGGCATTCTTGACGACCAAGATATCCGCAATGGTCTACTTTCTAAGGGTTTATTAAAAGATGATATCTTGCAGTATTTGACTTTATTTCACTTCTCTCGATATCAAAAAGCGAAAGATATTCATTTAAAATTAGACCCCTATGAGAATCTGATTGGAGATAAGTCGGTTGGTAAACTGTCGCTATTTAATCATATGAGAGAGAAGGGTGAGTTTAACTCCTTAGCGTTTTTATCGCATGTGAGGAAAGTATTGAATGTGCAGTAGGAATCCACACCTCAACGGTGACTTTCCGCTTACCTACAGTGTACACACAAGTCGTAAAAATTTTTTCTTCGTGTCCTTTGTGCCTTCGTGGTTCAAAACATATATTCTTTTTTTAACCACGAAGACACGAAGAGCGCAAAGAAAGAATTTTATGATTTGTGTATACACCGTTAAAGTGTGAGGTTACGTAGTCTTTTTAATCTGCGTTCATCTGCGGTTAATTATTTTTCAGCATTTTTTTAATAACTCTAATGAAATCAAAAATTGCAGAAGATTTAGGACGTTTATTTGAAGTAGGTTTTAATATCGGAATCCTTGCTTATATTCAACAAAATCAAATCAAACATAAATTTGGAAGCTTATATCGTCACGAATTAGAGCAGCTAAAGTTTCCGAAAATGCGACAGAGAATCGTAGATAAAGTTGTCAGCAATTTGGAAAGACAAATGGCTGATACTTGGAGTACATTCTTTCTCCAGAAAGGGTTTTTAAGCGGCTTAAATTTTTTAGGTGAATATCTCAAGTCTACAGGTTGGCATCAGCCACAAAGGTTACAGGATTTAGAAATTTTATATTATCAATGCAAATTTTGTGGTGAGAATAGCATTGGTGTATATGATACTAAAAGTGATGCTCAGTGGTTTGAAGAGGTATTATCTCAATTTGGTAACTTAGATAATATATCTCAGTATATTGGACACTATAAAGAAAAAGGTGATTTTCTCAATGCTGACACTTTACTCCTGTTAAAATATCGCAGACAGTATCGGATTATTTGTGTTGATTTATCGATATTCTCCGTCAATACAGATGATGATGTCAGAAATCTAGATTATGTAGAAATTATTCGACGTTTATTAATCAAGGATATCAGCTATTTACGCTCAAAAAGTGTTTTCTCTAATCTTCGCATAGATACCGAATCTTTAGGCTTGGATTTCTCCGAAGATTTAAAGAATTACTTTACAGCTTTTAAATTTCGAGATAAAGAAAGTGCAAAATTAATTCAAGCTGCGGGTTATGCTCATAGTTTCTACAAATTTCTCCAAGAAACTGCCATTATTCCGGATACAGCGAGCTTGATATTTAATTCAATAGGATATAGCGATCGCGGACTAAGTGCAATGTCTATCGGCAAGGAAAATATAGATGTTTTGAAGACCTGTTATCAGATTTACAAGCATGATTCCAGTCCCAAAGAAATTCCCGAAGCACGCAGACAGGTGTTAAATAAGATTAAGCGCAGTGCTTACGGTAGTTTTCAGCGTGGTAAGGAGTTTGTCGATTCTCTTTTAGAAATTCCTCCAGACAAGATAACTCTTTTACCTCCTCACCAAGAGCGGATTACTGGATTTTTCAACTCGGTTGCAGAAGTTCCCGCAGAATTGATGCAAGAGTTAAATTTAACTGGAACTATGAATCTGCGACAAGCTCATGCCGAATTAATTAAAAAAGCTTTGGTTTCTCAAGATATTTATATATTTTTAACTGGAAATCCTGGAATTGGTAAAACCACGGCAATTGTCGATTTTCTCAAAAGTCATATAGACGAAGGTTTTCTCTTCTTTTATGTGAGTCCGAGAAAACAAGTTAATCTGGATATTATTGAGAAGTTTAAGAATAAAGAAACAGGAAAATTGTGTGATGAACGGTTATTAGCTATCAACAGCTACAGCAACTTAATTACAGATAATTTTGGTCGCTATACTGTTCAATACACTTGGAATCAGCGTCAGGGTAAGTTTGTGGAATCGGCTGTTGATTTTCTTGATAGTAGCACAATTGAGCAACACTTCAAGCGTTCAGATAGACTTCAAAATGTGACGGACGAAGTTATTCAAGATAGAGGGCAAAAAAGTAAGGGGGTTCTCAGTAGCATTTGTGAAGCGATATCTACGATTGTGGAACGACAACTTTCTAATAATATTATTGCTACTGCTTCTATTCAGTCTTTGAAAATAACAGGTAATGATAATACTTTAAAGCATTTCGAGAAAATCTTTAGAAGTGCCTATAACGAAAGAGAAAATACAGTCTTTCCCAAAAAAATGCAAGAGATTTCCCGAAAAATCAAACATTTATTCATCATGATAGATGAAATAACTGGTGATGATGGGGGTGTGGAATTCTTAGATGGCATTCATCAGATTGTATCCAGATATAAATTAATGGATTGTGAGAATGGTTTCAACACTAAAGTGATTGTTGCTGATGCTTCTATCGTTGATAAAAATGTCATCAATCAACACCTTTCTGAAACTTCACCCGAACCAGACAAGATATATTTTCGTCGTGCAGTGGATGTTGCTCAACCTCTTTTAGTACAGCCATTACAATTCAAAGGTTTACCTGCAACTGTTATTAATGCTAACTCCTACCCAGCTAATAGTTTATCAATAACTTATAAAGTATTAATCGAGTCTTGTAAATTTAATGAAGAATCACATTTAAGGCAGAAATCTAACTTAGAGGTAAGCCTGCAAGACGAGATTTTTAAAGATATTGAAGCTTTGTTGAAACGCTCAGATATAGAGCAGTTTCTAGTTTACATCCAAAATAAACGCAGATTAGGAGAATTAATTCAGAACATTCGCAAACATCGGGAAAAATTCGAGAAATTCACCGATTATATAGAAATACACGCAAATATCTCCGAGCAAGAAAAGCAAGAGATCCAAAAGTTTCAAGAAAATGTCAAAGTCATTTTTATGACTGCTTCTGGAAGTCGGGGTTTGTCCTTTCCCAAAGCAAAACATATCCTTGTCGAAATTCCCAAATTTGAGATTGAGAAAAACCTGATGGAAGTGATTCAGGTTATTTATAGAGGTCGTGGGGATGATAAAATAGATAGTCAGGATAAAGAGTTAGTTTTTTACTTATCAGAACGCTCAGTTTATTATCAAGATGACCGAGAAATTTCTGTACAAGAAAGCGTCCTGAGTCTATTAAATATCTTATTAATTTTAAAAGCCTCCATCATGACTAGAATTTTCGGTTCTGGTCGTATAGGACGAGATAATTTTATTATAATTCCTATCGGTGGTAAATCTGTCTTAGCTGCTGGTGAAACATTCTCCGCTCAAATGGCAAATCTCATCAGCCAACTGAAGAAAGAACAGGTTAGAAACAGAAGCAATCCTTTACCAGAGATAGTTTACACCAAGTTGGAAAAACTTCTGGGAAATGCAGAATTTGTTGTGAATGAAACAACAGAATCTAATTATTTAGCACTACAGAAAACATTTAACCGTGAATTTTCCCAAATTTCTAACACCTTAGATAAATTACTTGATTTTGGCAAAATTGAAGCAGGTTATATTAGCGGTAGTTTGCTGATAGTGCCGATTGCTAATAAAAGTTTGGAAGAAACTTACCAAATGCGGTTGCTTGATATCGCAAACTATGCTGATGAAAAATTATGGCAGAATATGCAGGAAATTAGCCGGAGCAAATCTTATCCAGAAAGCTTACGTTCTGCGATTAAAGATGCCATAGAGTTAGTGAAAAAGCTCCGAGATGGGGTGCAAAAAACACAGAGATTGGAACAGAATAGTCAGCGTTTGGATCAATATTATGCCATGCCATTATTTGCATTTATTAGCGGTGAGGCAATGAGTCAATATTTTGCGAATGAACCCGAGGAACCAGAAGATGAACGCTTCCGAGACATTCTAAGTGCATATACGCGATTGTTGTATCCTGTTGGTAATATTTTACCTATTGGGCATAATTATAAAGATTTTCCCTTTGTTGTTTTTAGGAGTTATAGTTTGGAGGAAATGAGGCAAAAAGTTTTTACTATGAAGTATCTTTTAAGTTCTAATGAGTTGAATATATTGAATTTAATTCTTTGTAGGGATGGTGTTTTGATGACGTGACGGTGTGTGCATACGTATCTCACACTCTATTAGTCCACCACATTAGTTATGCGGGGGAAAGATAAGCCCCCTTGCCCCCAATTCTGGGGGAAAATAGCGTTTTGGCATTTTCGGAGCGATCGCCTACTTCTGTAGTAAATAGTAGTCCCAGTCGCAAGGAACTCCGGATGTCTACTTTAACGGTAAAGAAGTCTTAATTAATACTTATTAACTAATTATTCCCGCTAACCTATATTGCTCAGTTGGGGCTTACCTAGCAAGATTAATTTGTGTTGCCTTGCTGAAACTGCTGAATTAAGTTTTGGCACCTCTGGCCAGCTTCTACTGCTTGTTTCATTAATGCCTTTCCTTGAGCAAAGTTCTTAGCAGCAAAGGCATGGTTAGCTTCCTTGCTTAACTTAGCAGCTTGGCTTGATTCAACTCTAATTTGCAATTCCAAATCCATACTGGTTATTCCTCATGCTCTGAGATAACTGTTTCTAAGTTTTCTGCTACCCGGTAGAGTACTTCTGCTTGACCAGTAAGTACACTAGCATCATTATAATTCCTTACTGCGGCTGCATTGTCAGCTTGTGTGTACAACTCCTCTACCAATTGCTGGATGGTCAAGTAGATGCGAAGCAGTACTTCAGTATTCTCCCTTTCTATCTTAATCACCCCCCTGATAATGCAAGCTATGCTTGGTTATCCTACACCTAATGCTGCATTAACTAGCACTATTTGGTGTACATAACGTGCAGAAAGATTGGCCGCACAACTCCGATCTGCCAAAATTGAGCCGGAGATTTGAGATCAAGTCCAGCCAATCGTTAGGCGAATTATCTGAAGTAGAGAAAATCATCGGAAAAATTCAGCAAAATCCCAATGCGGGAACACCATATCAAATCGCGTCCAATTGCATATTCACGTTCGAGTGTTCCACCCCCGTTGACAACGCGAGGGCAATTACCTGCTCCAAATTCGGCAATCGACTAGTTGCCGAAAGCATATAATGAATATCGGCTTTACAGGGACCTGCGGTATTAAACCAACGAGACATGGATATTGAATGAAGGAAGAAGGAAGAAGAAGGAGGTTTTTAGATGGGGATACACAACCCCAACTCAAAACGGACGACCCTGATTAGGTTGGGGTCTTAAAAAGTTTATTCGAGGATAAATTTTTGTCTAGGTGCAATTAGGTTACAACCAAGCAAACATATAACGCCCCAATTTTTCCCCACCTTCCACCGACTCCAACAAAAAGCTATAGAGTTGACCGGCGCAGACTTTATACCAAGCAGATACAGGCGTATTGAGGTCAGCGACCCATCCTTGGTACACCGGAATAAAATTGCCTTGTTGGGCGAGACTGGAAAAGAAAGGAAAAATCGGGGAATATCATAAAAGAGTTAGGAGTTATGAGTTAAGAACTCCGCTCATAAGCACTTTTACTTAAACGTCGTGAGTAGCTTTACCGCTGAACTTAACTTGTGCTTGACTGGGGTTTTTTCCGATCGGGCGGTCTACATAACGCACTTTTTCGCGGCCTGCATTCACCTTTTCAGGAAAGACACCATCAGCAGGGTGGAGGTATTGAGTTTCACCGTTGGGATAAATCACATAAATCTTGTAGTCTGTGATTTTAAATTTCCGCAGTTGACCGCCCAACGCGATGCAATACTCTTTGCGAGCCAAGTAAAGTAGGTTTTCGCCTTGTCGCATGACTGCTGCACCACCACCAATCATCTCAAACACTTGCTCTTTAGGGCTAGTCCAGGTAATGGCGTACTTTTCTTCTTCTTCAGCTTTTTTGAGCAACCCAGCAGTGCTGCCACCGAATAGAGGAGTTTGTCCAGAAAGTGTTGTTGCCATAACGAGATTCTCTCAAGTTTTTACGGCATCCTAACACCGCGACTGGGGTCATATTGCGATCGCGTTATAGTCTGTAACAGTTTTTAGTTATTTGTTGGTGGTTAGTTGTTAGTGGTTAGTTGTTAGTGGTTAATTAATAGCCCACGCAGGTGGGCTTTGTTTGTATAGCCTCACCCTTCTAGGGTGTGGGGTATGGGGTATGGGGTATGGGGTATGGGGTATGGGGTATGGGGTATGGGGTATGGGGTATGGGGTGTGGGGTATGGGGTATGGGGTATGGGGTATGGGGTATGGGGTATGGGGTATGGGGTATGGGGTATGGGGTATGGGGTATGGGGTATGGGGTGTGGGGTATGGGGTATGGGGTATGGGGTATGGGGTATGGGGTATGGGGTGTGGGATGTGGGATGTGGGGTGTGAGATGTGGGATGTGGTGGCATAAATCAAATCTTTAGAGTCAGACGTAGGCTATTGGGAAAGCCCAGCCCTACCGACTCTTCATTTTTAAGGGCTTTTGCTCTTGGATGGCCTCAACAATGGGGATGGTGAAGTGAAACTGACTTCCTTGGTCTTTCCCGTCAGATTCCGCCCAAATTTCACCGCCCCACCCATTGACAATTTGCCGACAAATTGCTAACCCCAAACCGGTACCACCCGCAGTCCGTCGCAGCGCTCCCTCTTCTTGGTAGAAGCGGTCAAATACGATTTCCAGACGATTTGGTTCTATACCGCGTCCGGTGTCGGTGATTGTCACCTCAACCATTTGATTGCCGTTGCGATGCGCTTCAATCTCGATTGCTCCCTCGGGTGGTGTGAATTTGCAGGCGTTGTCCATCAGTTTGGCTAGAGCCTCCACCAACCAATCACCGTCTGCTCTCACCAATGGCAGGTTTTGTGCCAATTCTGTCTTGATTTTGGGGACTTTTTGTGTTTTAGCGCGAATCCGAATCCGACTGATTGCTAATTCAACGCACTCTTCTACGGTCAGGGATTCTGGGTGCCATTGGACTCGCCCGCTTTCTAGGTTGGAGAGAGTTAAAAAGTCTTGCACTAATTTCCGCATTCTTTCTGAGTCGGAAAGAGCAGTGCTTAACATAACTTCACGCAATTCGATAGGCATATCCGGTTCGCTAGCGAGGCTTTCCAGACACACTTGGATGGTAGATAGAGGCGTACGCAGTTCGTGTCCGGTAATGGCTATGAGGTTGCTGCGGGTGCGGTCTAAGGCTTCTAATTGCTGGTTGAGGTCTTCTAGGTTGGCAAAGGCTTCTGCTTGGATAAGGGCTACGCCTAGTTGGGTAGCGATCGCCTTTACTAAATCAATCTCTCCGGCTTGCAAGGGGTGGGGAGTGCCGCCACAATAATGCAACTCGACAATTCCCAATAAACGCCCCTGAAACAGTACAGGTTCTATCAACCAAGAGCTGATACCATAGTTTTGCGCCAATTGCGTAATGTTGTCATCAATTGCAATGCGCTCATCTTCAAGGGTATCGGTAACACATACACCCTCCCCTTTTCTGACCACTTCCTGAAATAGGGGATTTTTTGCCAGTGGTAAGGTTTGTCCCAATAGCGATGAAATCCCCGGATTCAAAAACTCGTGTTCAATTTTCGCAGCTTCGTCAGTAGCTTGGGCGCGGTAAATCAAGCAGCGACAAGCCCCCAGATGTTCTCCCAACTCTTGCGCTGCCACTTGCAAGACTTCTTGAGGATTGAGCGATCGCCGAATAGCTGTACTAATAGAATTAATTAACCGCTCTTTCCTAGCTTGAGCCGTGATTGAACGATAAGCTTTATGCAATTTATACTGACTAGCCTGCAAATAAGTCACCAAACGCTGTACAAACGGGTCAGTGTCAATATCACAAGCATACTCAGCTAGTTGTTCGTCCCCGTTTATACTGCGGTATTCGCCGATACCAAACCTAGTACGTGCTTCCTCAATTTTGCTCGCCAACTCCGGTCTATAAACAGAAATTCGCTCTAAGAGTAATTCTGCCGCTTTTAGACTCACTCCCCTCTCAGATGTCCATATCCCCTCAAATCTTCGGGATGTGTCTGTATCCAAACTCAGGTTGATTTCTGGCAATTGCTCATTTTTAGCCAAAGAACCAACAGACTCCCGACAAACTAAACAAGTAGCGTAATTTTGTGCTATCACCACCAAATGCCACTCTTGACTTAAGCCATCTTCTGGCTCAAAAGCTACCTTTTCGTAGAATTCTGAACTGTTGGCAAAATCCGTTTCGGGAGCAGACAACACGTATACTTGATTGCTGCGTTGCGCCAGCCGCTGATATCGATGAGCTTCCTGCCGGTAAAATCGCTCTCGCTGAAAGCTAGCAATTACCAAAGGCTGCTCTAAAGTAGCCGCTAAAACCTGGTCTTCCATCGCGTGGGAAAGCGCCGTTAGAGAAGCTTTGAAATATAGCTGGGGCCGCAGGTAAGGTAGAGCCTGTAGCATGTCACTCAGCACGGAAGTCGAAATGCTCATGAATATCTTTTAGAGCCACAATCAAAGACAAGATCCAAGTCACAGATGCATTGTACAAATTACAACGGGCTCTTTTCGCCCTAAACAAAGTTGCAATATGTAAAGAATGCTAAAGAGCTTCCGAGAATAAACTCAGTTGCAGCCCCAAGTTTAAACATAGCCTAACGGCGATCGCTTCATCTGCTCACTTAATGCAGTATGAAGCGGGAGCAACAAAAATTATCAATGGGCAAGCCGATTCAGCAGCCGATAGATGTTGCATTACATTAAATTAACGCCTTGGTCGGGCTGTGAAGGAGGGAAACAAGAAGTGGAACTACAAGCCTTTACATAAATTCACATAATTAAGTTTTTCTTTTCAATCTACTTCAAGCAAAAAGGTTTATCAGTATTTTTGCTAACTCCGTGTTTGAATATACTATAAAATCTGAACATATTTTCAGTATTTTTTATCGAAATTGATATTAAGTTGCCCTCTTACATCCTAGGTTGGCTTAAATGTAGTCAAACCTAACTTTCCAATCTGTTCAACTTGTGAAAATCTATGATTTTGAGGTGAAACTCATTATTAGCAATCTGTTTCAAGGCATTTTTTGTCAAGTTTTAGTCATATTAATAATAGCGAATGTCTTTGGCTCAATAATGCGTACAAAGTACTTACTGACTGATTAATATCTTAAGGGTCTATTAATCGTACTAAATCTACTATTTTGCGCTCGCAAATATCAATTAAGCAGTGCTTTTGTAAGAAAATTTAACTTGTAATAAATATTTCAGATATAGCAGTCCTAAATCCCAAGTGAAAATTTCAGATCCTCGACTTTTTTAAGAAGTTGGGGATCTAGACACCACCGTTTTATGCCTTCTTAAGGCTACGCCAACACAAATTATATCGGATTATTATGATACCTGTAGTTATGAAAAAAAAATCAAGCTTTTACACTCAATTTTAGTAATCAAAGTCTGTAAAATCCACTAATTATGTTTGTACTATTAATAGATAGCAGTTCATTTAAAATGTCTGCATCAAATTTCAGGAATATTCTTTTTATGTGTTGAAGTAGTGATTGCATAAAAAGATACTTCAACACTTATTACTGAACGAAAAAATAACTTTTTAGACAATATGAATAGCTAATATATAGTTTTGATTTTTAAAATAATTAATAATTAATAATTACCTCTGGATTTTCTCAAACCTTTATTTAACTTCAATAAATAACAGTTAATGATATTCTTATATTTTTTTTAGTTGTTAGCTGAATGTATAAGCATTTACCATACTTTAAATATTTAGCTTCTCACTTACGTAGTACTTTTTCTTAGAAATTCTCTTAGACTATTGAGGTATATTGCGTCTTAGAAAATTTTCATGTAAGATGACGTAGTTATTAATTTTCAACCACCTTCAAATCATGGGCTAAATATTTAATTTCAGCCTTGAATCTAGAGCAGTTAAGTCAGCAAGAACTGCTAATCAAATAAGCTGAACCATCGGTAGCAAAAGCCTTGGTGGAAGGGGATGATAGCAAAGATATCTTTGTTCCCTCAAAGCTAGAAAATCATCCTCAATGCCTTAAGGGGCGTATAGTTTGTTATTTACTTTAGTTCCACCATCAGGCAATGGAAATAGTAAACGTAAAGTAGGCATATTACCCAATAAAATTTGATGTTTAGTGGGCTGATATGCTGTAATTTACCTGCTTAGGTGAAACATGAGAATTGCCCAAATTTCTCCTTTATGGGAGCGCGTTCCTCCCTTTCGTTATGGCGGTATTGAACTAATTGTCAAGCTGCTAACGGATGAATTAGTTCGGCGCGGACATGAAGTGACTTTATTCGCTTCTGGTGACTCGATTACGTCTGCCAAACTGCACTCAGTTCACAATCAAGCTCTGCGGCTCGACCCGAAAATCAAAGAGCCGTCAATTTACGATCAAATGATTCTTGCGGATGTTTATCAACAGGCACATCATTTCGATATTATTCACTCCCACATGAATCACACTGCGCTCTCCTATTGTGGGTTTGCCAAAACGCCTACGGTGCATACAATGCATGGTATATTCACCCCCGATAACGAAAAAATCTATCGGAAAAACGCTTGGCAACCTTTTATTAGCATCAGCGAGTCGCAACGAGAACCGCGCTTGGGTTTAAATTACATCCATACTGTCTACAACGGAATTGACACATCTGTCTATCCTTTCTTACCGCTTCCGGCACAACCTGCATACCTGGCATTTGTGGGACGGATATCCCCAGAAAAAGGACCAATAGGAGCGATTGAAGTTGCTCGGGCTACTGGCCTACCCTTGAAGATGGCTGGTAAAATTGATGTTGTTGACCGCGATTTTTATCAAGAAAAAGTTGAGCCGCTTATCGATGGCGAACAAATTCAGTACCTAGGGGAAGTTTCCCACGATGAGAAAGTGAACTTGCTCGGTGGTGCAACTGCAACTTTGTTCCCGATTACTTGGCGAGAACCTTTTGGCTTAGTAATGATTGAGTCGATGGCAACCGGAACACCTGTAATTGGCATGGCCTTAGGTGCTGTACCAGAAGTGATTGCCCACGGCAAAACTGGTTTCGTATGTCACTCTATCGAAGAAATGATTGAGAGGATTCCAGAAGCAGTGAAGTTAGACCGACAGACTTGTCGTGAATACGTTGTCAGCCGCTTTAGCGTCGAGTCTATGACTGATCAGTACGAAAGGGCCTATGAAATGGTGCTGTAATCCCGGTTAACAGTTATTCACGGTAGTCAAAGGGTGGATTTTAAATTGATTCCACCCTTTTGTTTTGAGAAAAACAAGACAGCGATCGCTACTTGTTCATCGACCAAGAAAAACTCTTATGCTTCCGCAATAGTTTATCGAAAAGGCTTCCACGTATTTATTGTGATATTAGCGATATATTAATGTTGGATTAGACTGAAGCTCAAAAACTTGAATGCCAACCGATGCCCAACTAAAAGGTTTATATCGTTTTAGCTATCGATTAACATATCTTATGTTACAGCCTATACATCTCGTGTGCATTGATGACCGAACGCATAACTTGTATATTTTGGCTGGAAACACTCAAGATATCGAAATTCAAATCACTCCAGATGGGGAGGTATTCTAATGAGTCAGGTTAATTATACCGCCATGTCCGATAAAGAGTTAAAACAATACTTTCTCCAACATCGTGATGATAAACTAGCCTTCCAAGCTTATCTAGATAGGCTTAGTGAACGTCCGCGTCAAATTATTACAACCGTGGATGACCCTGATTTTGAGGTCAAAATCCAAGCAGCAATTTTGCGGCAAATGCAAGCAGCAGACAGTACCGGGGAGCAGGCATTTTAAACCGTGGAAACTGGCATTTTGCACCTTGCGTATAAACCACATACTTCTAGTTTTAGAAGTTATGAAAATCACAAGAAAATCAAAGCATTATTTTTACTTGATTTTAATGGACTTATGCTGTTAGACAGTCCCTGACTGGCTAGCGGGTAGGGACGTTAATCGATTTCTCAGGGTAATAGCAGTGATAATTTTGACATTTTTTTTAGAGGTGCAAGATGTGAGATGAAACGGGTTTTCGCTTTTAGATGTAAATTCTAATTGAGGGCTTAACCGAAACCTATTGGACTGACTGCCCAGTTTGCCTTATTTTTTTATCGGAATAAAATAACAATCGATTGACAAAATTTACAAAAAATCATATATAATTAATTAAAGTCAAAAAAATAAATTAAATATATATATTCTTCAAATATATATTGCGACCTCATAAATAATACTTATAAATAAATTAATCGAAAGCACTAAAATCGCTATATGATGCACTAAATTAATTAGCGATCGCTATATTTTGATTTTAGTGTAGTTAAAACTGAGAAAATTTTTAGAAACTTTACATTTATCGAGATTTGATTAGATAAACTAGATGTCACTTTTCTTGTCAACTATATGTAATTATTATTTTTTTGCTGAAATGGCTCAAATGAGTTTGGTTAAGCGTCTTATTTTGTGAAGTTCCCCTTGATTCTCCCTCATCTGGAGTTCTTGTGCTATCTCAACCTAGCCGGAGGTAGCGTTTTAGGTGCGCTTATTTCCTAACTGGAGGTTAGGTGAAAAAAACGTAACGCATCAACAGACGAAATGTTGCTGTTGACGCTACTATGACCTTTGAAAATATAGACCTGTAGAAGGAATGTTGCCTGATGACACCGGATACCCTCATGACACCGGAAAAAATTGTGTTGGACGGAAAAACTTTTGTCCCCGCAGACCAAATACCTATTCCCGAGTGGCCTTGTGTTTTAAGTGAAAGACCGCAGCCGACACTGACGGTTAAAGATGATGATTTATTTTTAGTTACAGATACTTTGGGGAACATTTCCGGGTGTTCGATTAACGATGGCAACCCCAGTATGGGATTATTTTGTTGTGATACGCGATTTCTGAGTCGTTTAGAAGTGCAAATTGATGGGCGATCGCCTGTCTTACTCAGCAGCACAGCCGACAAAGGATTTTCTCTGTCAATTTTATGTACCAACCCCAGAATTGACGATCGCCTCAAAGCTGACACTATCGGACTCAAACGCGAACTCGTACTCAATGGCGCATTATTTGAAGAAATAGAAGTTTCTAATTATAGCACAACTACTCAAAGTTTTGAATTAAGTTTGAGTTTTGACGCGGATTATGTAGATTTATTTGAGGTGCGGGGCTTTGGTCGGGACAAACGGGGTAAATTATTGCGTCAAGTTGAACTGCTAGTTGAGCAAGAAGCAATTGATGGTGCTTCACCACCACAGAATCAACCCCATGTTTCAACAGAAAAATCCTTGACGCTGGCATATCTTGGTCTGGATGGCATGGTGATGGAATCTCGGATTCAATTCCAGCATCGGCAACCAGACTATTTCAAAGGTTACACGGCGATTTGGGTGCTGGAGTTGGCATCTCACGAAACCCAAATGTTGGGCTACCGTGTGAATATGCTCACCAATAACAAATCTAGCTCCACCGTTAGTGCTGCTTTTACTCTGGGACAAGCCAAAGCAGCGGAGATGATGGAGGAGCAGCAATGGGGGCAGCAAATTACCCAAATTCGCGCTGATAAAACTATATTCAATCGCGTGATTGAGCGAGCCGAACAGGATATGTATTTGCTGCGTCAGTCTTTTGGCAGGCATAAGACTGTTTCTGCTGGAGTACCCTGGTTTTCTACTTTGTTTGGGCGGGATTCGATTATTACTGCTTCCCAAAGCCTGATGCTAAACCCGCAAATCGCTAAGGAGACTTTAAATATACTCGCGACATATCAAGGCAAAGTTGAGGACGAGTGGCGCGAAGAGGAACCGGGTAAGATTTTACATGAGTTGCGTTTTGGGGAAATGGCTCGCTGTCAGGAAATTCCCCACACGCCCTACTACGGTACAATTGATGCAACTCCGTTATGGCTGATGCTCTATGCTGAATACTACGCTTGGACTCACGACCAAGAAACTCTAGAGCAGTTGTGGTCAAACGCAGTAGCCGCTATGGAGTGGATAGACCGGAATAGCGTAGACACTGGTTATCTTGGCTACATTCGTAAGTCAAGACGCGGACTTGCCAACCAAGGCTGGAAAGATTCTGGCGACTGTATTGTGAATCGCAAGGGAGAATTAGCAAACGGTCCAATTACCCTTTGTGAAGTACAAGCTTATACCTACGCGGCGAAAATGCGCCTTGCGGAAATTGCCAAGATGAAGAAGCGTTTGGACTTGGCAGATCGATGGTTAGAAGATGCAAGAAATCTGAAAACACGCTTCAACAGAGATTTTTGGATGGAAGACCAAGATTTCTGTGCTTTAGCTTTGGATGGAGAGGGCAAGCCAGTTGAGAGTATTACGTCCAATCCCGGTCACTGTCTGCATTTGGGTATATTCGCACCCGAAAAAGCTTACAGTGTAGCAGAGCGGTTGCGGGCACCAGATATGTTTAATGGTTGGGGTATTCGCACTCTGAGTAGTTTGTCGCCAGCTTACAATCCAATGGGTTACCATATTGGTTCGGTTTGGCCCCACGACAACAGCTTGATCGCAATGGGTTTGCGATCGCTTGGTTTAGTCGATCAAGCCTTGGAACTTTTTCAAGGTCTATTCGACATGACTAGTCAGCAGCCTTATCACCGTCCCCCAGAACTTTTCTGCGGCTACGAACGCAGTGGTGACCGTGCGCCAGTACAATATCCTGTAGCTTGTACCCCCCAAGCTTGGGCTACCGGTAGTGTGTTCCAACTGCTGCAAATGATGGTAAATCTAGTGCCTGATGCACCCAATAACTGTTTGCGAATTATCGACCCCGCTTTACCAGAATCGATTAATCGCTTATCTTTGCACAATTTGCGAGTCGGCCCTACCATCCTCGATTTAGAATTCGAGCGCTCCGGTAGTACGACAGCTTGTAGAGTTGCAAAAAAACGCGGCAACCTTAGGGTCGTTATTGAAGCCTAATTTAAGAGCGGGGTTAGGAGTTAGGGGTTAGGGGTTAGGAGTTAGGAGTTAGGAGTTAGGAGTTAAAATTCAGCACTCCTAACCCATAATTTTCCATGCTCAGTTAAAAAACGATTGATCTTAACTCATCATATGATGTCCGCTTAAATGAGCGTAATATAACGTAGTTACAATTCATGTGGCTTGCCTCCCGAACGATATTGTAACTACAAGAATTAGGGTTAATTAACCAGACATGATATTACTTTGCTCCTCTTAATTCATCACTCCTAACTCCTAACTTCTAACTTGCTTATTACCCTTCCTGATTTTCAACTTTTTTTGCTGGAGAAGCTTCATAAAGGGCATCCAACTGTTGACGGGCATCTTCAACGTTGATGGAACGCATCACCAACAACGGCTCTTTAATGATGTTGCCGGCGCTATCCAATAACTCTGGATGAGGAATAAACTGTTTATTTGATGACATATAGGGATAACTGCCTTGATTCATCGGCGAAGAGCCTCCCGGATATGTCCCTCTGTCAAAGCTAAACATGATTAAGTTGCGAATTAAATTGCCAACAGCGATGAAAGCAAGGATTGTAAAAGCAAGAATGTAAAGCAGGTGTAACATTGGGTTTTCCTCCAGGACAACGATTATTAAAAGTTTCTCTAACGCTTTTGGACTGCGAGGGCAAAGGCTGCACTACGCATGAAGAAAAGTGAATTGCGCATTCTTCTTGATGCGCTTACCTATATCTCAAGCAATTTGTCAACCGTCCTTATTAATACGGTAGCATAATATACATTATTTTTTAAAATGATAAATTGAAATCCCTTACAAGCGGTTTTATTGGTGCCAATTAGTCTGTTGAGTACGGAAGCGCATTGCTACTTTCCAGCACTCGGTTACCAATTGATGCCAAGGCATTAAGGTCGCCATATCAATCCCAACTTGTGCTTCAGTTGCAATAAACAGCATTTTTGCTGTATTCACTTCTTCTTGGGCATGCTTGACTCGCGCTAGTAGGTCAGATTGCTCCTGGTTACTCATAAATGAGAGTTGCTCCGCTTCCAGAAAGTCTCGCGATCGCGCGAACCAATACTGAAAATCTTCCAACAACGGCTGCAAAACCGTCTTCAGCAACTCTGGTTCTGGTACGTTCGAGTCTCGCATAGATATTTAAAAGCATATTTCTTCTTTGCTTACTAATATTAACGTTATTTACGATTCTTAATATTCTCATTTTATCCTTCTTTAGTAATTTTTTGATAAAATTCTGTAAAAATAGCTACAAAATTTGTGTAGTAGCTGCCATGAGAGGTATGCAGACTGTCCCCTAGCTTGTATTAAAAATCAATTTATGACTATAGATGTAGATTTTTAATTTTTAATTAGGAATTCAAGCATACAGAATAGAGTGCGATCGCATGACACAAGGGTCGTTAATATAGAGGCTGTTAGTTGTTAACTCCTAACTCCTAACTCCTAACCCCCTAACCACTAACCAGTTTTACACGCCAATGGTTCAACAGCCGATGTCGCCACAATCATCTTTAGAACAGCCAGAACAACCTGAAAAAATGTATTTACCCCGTACCAGCGAATCGGAGAACTTGAAAAAGATTCGTCACACAGCTTCTCATGTAATGGCGATGGCTGTTCAAAAGCTGTTTCCCAAGGCACAAGTCACAATCGGTCCCTGGATAGAAAACGGGTTTTATTACGATTTTGATAATCCCGAACCATTCTCCGACAAGGATTTGAAAGCCATTCAGAAAGAAATGGTGAAGATTATTAATCGCAAACTGCCAGTGATTCGCGAAGAAGTCAGCCGAGAAGAAGCTGAGAATCGTGTAAAGAAAATTAACGAACCTTATAAATTAGAAATACTAGCGGATATCAAACAGGAGCCAATCACCGTATACCACCTCGGGGAAGAATGGTGGGATTTGTGTGCGGGTCCTCATTTAGAAAATACCAGCCAAATCAATCCGAAAGCAATTGAGTTAGAAAGTGTTGCGGGTGCATATTGGCGTGGAGACGAAACCAAAGCGCAGCTGCAAAGGATTTACGCAACTGCTTGGGAGACACCAGAACAACTTGCAGAGTACAAGCGTAGGAAGGAAGAAGCACAACGACGGGACCATCGGAAACTAGGGAAGGAACTGGGATTATTTATCTTTTCAGACCAAGTTGGCCCAGGCTTGCCATTGTGGACACCCAAAGGTACGGTGTTGCGGAGTCTTTTGGAAGACTTCCTCAAACAGGAACAAGTTAAGCGGGGCTATCAAGCAGTTGTTACTCCTCATATTGCCAGAGTCGATTTATTCAAGACATCTGGACATTGGCAGAAATATAAGGAAGATATGTTTCCCCTAATGGCTGACTCGGAAGAAGCAGCAGCCAAGGAGATCGGTTTTGTGGTAAAACCGATGACCTGTCCCTTCCACATTCAGATATATCAAAGCGAGTTGCGTTCCTATCGGGAATTACCGATGCGCTTGGCTGAATTTGGTACAGTATATCGCTACGAACAATCTGGAGAATTGGGGGGATTAACTCGGGTGCGGGGCTTTACTCAGGATGATGCTCACATCTTTGTCACACCAGAACAGCTAGACAGCGAATTTCTCAACGTCGTAGATTTGATTTTGTCAGTGATTAAGACTCTGAAACTAGATAAGAGCTTTAAAGCTAGGCTTAGTTTCCGAGATCCAACAAGCGATAAGTACATTGGTTCTGATGAAGCTTGGAATCAAGCTGAAAATGCCATCCGTCGAGCCGTTGAAACCTTGGGGATGGAACACTTTGAAGGTATTGGGGAAGCTGCGTTCTATGGTCCGAAACTAGATTTCATTGTCCGGGATGCTTTGGATAGAGAATGGCAGTTGGGAACCGTGCAGGTAGATTACAACTTGCCATCAGAAGAACGGTTTGATTTGGAATACGTCGCTGAAGATGGTTCTCGCAAACGTCCAGTGATGATTCACCGGGCACCTTTTGGTTCCCTAGAAAGGCTGATTGGTATTTTGATTGAAGAGTATGCGGGTGATTTTCCCTTGTGGTTGGCACCGATTCAAGCGAGATTGTTACCTGTGAGCGATGTGCAGTTAGATTTTGCCAAGGAAGTTGTGGCGAAAATGAGAGAATTGGGCATCCGTGCAGAAGTCGATACCAGTGGTGACAGACTCGGCAAATCTATCCGCAACGCAGAGAAAGAAAAAATACCAGTGATGGCAGTGGTGGGAGCCAAAGAGCTTGAAACCAATAGTTTGAGTATCCGTACAAGGGCTTCGGGAGAGTTGGGAGCGATACCTGTAGCGGAAGTGTTGGACAAGATGAAAGAGGCGATCGCTAAATTCGAGGACTTCTAAACTACAGATTTTGAAGCCAGCGGTTATAAACCGCTGTCTAACAGCGCTCATTCCCTTAATCCCCCGATGCATTAGGGGGAACCCGGAAAATTTAGTTCCCTCCCCTTTACAAGGGCAGGGTTAGGGTGGGGTAAAAAATATTTGATACATCAATCATGACTTGGAAAACATCCTCTAAGCAATAAAATAACATATAGCAATCCTAAATCATTTGTGAATAGAATTACCCCCCGGCTATCGCCGTCCCCCCTTGCCAATGGGGGACTACAGGCAATACGGTTCGGTTAAACCCAAAATCCCGCCCTGAACTAAAGTACCTAAGCCCTTGCGGGCACACTAAGTCCCAAGGGGACTGGCTTCGCCTACGGGCTAATAGCTAAATTTTGCGGTCATCTTACTGGGGAGTTTTTTAACCCATTTTAATGGGTTTCAGCTTCTCGCTATGTAGCCGAAGGCATCTTGAAGGGTAATTTATTTCACGGCTCTTAACCGAACCGTATTGGCACTACAGGGAGTCGTGACTGAATCTGATTTTCACGAATCAAATAGGATTGCTATATTTGATAAATGTATTTTTTTATCCTGAGCATGGCTAGTATTGATGAATAGTATGCCTAAGTGGTATTACTGAAGGCGCATAGAAATCTAAATGTTAACTTTAAACTGATAAGATTACCAATCTTACGCTTTTCAACTAACTATTTTTAGTCGCTGATGGCTAACCGTGCTGTTCAATTTAATACTGTGTATTATTAAAGATACATACTCTACATAGCATATTTCTATACTTAGTCATAAGCTAATCTAGACTGTTGTAAGTATAATTTCAAACTAATGACGACTTTTTAAAGGCAGGGTAATAATTTTACCTTTAAAGCGATTTAACTAGATCGCGGCTCACATCTGCAAGTAATTACTTGGCAGGTATTTTCGGTTGCAAATTTTTTCCGAAAAAGTTTCTAGCTATCGAGTGGTGCTTGGTCGAGAGGAGGTATCTAAATTAACTGAGAGAGGGTATCAGGATGAATGTTGATGCTGGTCAAATTGTGCGTGTTAGGTCTAGGCAATATCTCGTAGAAAATGTAGTATCAACACCATCTGTCGAGGAAGATACTTTAGTTCACCTTTCCTGCCTGGAAGATGATGCGTTGGGGGAACAGTTAGAAGTTCTCTGGGAACGTGAAGTTGATGCCAAAGTTGTTGAGAAAACTTCGTGGGAATGTATTGTTAATCGAGGTTTTGATAATCCTCGCTTGTTTTCTGCCTACCTCCACACTTTACGTTGGAACTGCGTTACTTCGACGAATCCGAAATTATTTCAAGCCCCTTACCGTGCAGGGATTGAAGTTAAAGCCTATCAACTCGAACCGCTACGGAAGGCTTTGTTAATGCCGAGAGTTGCTTTGTTTATAGCTGACGATGTTGGTTTAGGCAAGACTATTGAAGCTGGGTTGATTTTGAGAGAGATGCTGATGCGGCAAAAGGTGCGACGGGTGGTCATTTCCTGTCCTCCTTCGGTGGTGCGTCAGTGGCAAGAAGAAATGGAAAGTCGCTTCGGACTAACTTTTATTATTTTTGACCGCGAATTTGTCGGCAGTCGTCGTCAAGAACGGGGTTACGGAATTAACCCTTGGACGACGCATACCCGCTTTATTATTTCTCATGCTTTGCTGCGGGATGAAACCTACGCTGCACCTTTACGGGATTGGCTGGGAGATTTCGCAGCGAGTTCGATGCTGATTCTTGATGAGGCACATAACGCTGCACCTGCGAGTGGTTCTAAATATGCCGTTGATTCTCAGTTAACCCGCACCGTTCGGGATATTGCACCCAGGTTTGAGCATAAGTTATTTCTTTCGGCAACTCCCCATAACGGACACTCGAATAGTTTTGCGGCATTGCTGGAAATACTTGACCCGCAAAGGTTTTGTCGAGGTGTACCCGTGCGCGATCGCTCAATACTCGATACGGTGATGGTAAGAAGGTTGAAGCAAGATTTGCGTGAGATAGGGGAAGAGTTTCCCGAGCGCAAGGTAATTCAGATTGCGATCGCTAATCTTCCTGTTGATGCACCAGAGTTAAAATTATCTCGTTTGTTGCAAGAATATCGCAGTTTGCGGGAAGAAAGGCTCAGAGATGCCTCAAAATCGACGCAAAATACTGCGATGTTGGTGATTACTTCGTTACAAAAGCGTTTGCTTTCTTCAATAGAAGCATTTGCTCGGACTCTCAAGGTTCATCGTACAGCTATAGAAAAGCAAAATTCACTCCCAACTCCCAACTCCTCACTCCCAACTCCCAACTCCTCACTCCTAACTCATAACTCCTCACTCCTAATCGAATCACCTGGTGCTGATGATGAACGTGCGGAACTTTCGGAGGAGGAAGTACAGAGAGAGGACGACGCACAAGTAACAGTGGCGACTAAGCAAGCTACAACTGTGGGACTGTCGGCAAGGGAATTAGAGGTTTTAGAAGCTATAACGGATGTAGCGAATCAATCGCGCTACTTAGCTGACCCCCGTGTGGAAAAGTTGCTGTCATGGATTAAAGCAAATCTCTGTCCTGATTTAGGTCAAGCAAATGCAACTTGGCTGGATAAGCGCGTCATTATATTTACTGAGTATACAGATACTAAACGTTACTTGCAGCAACAACTACAAGCAGCAATAGCAGGTTCCCACAGAGAACACGAAAGGATAGATGTTTTTCACGGTGGGATTGGTGAGGAACGTCGGGAAGCTATTAAGAACGCTTTCAATGCCGACCCTTTGCGTCATCCCTTGAGAATTTTGATTGCTACCGACGCAGCACGGGAAGGGGTAAATTTACAAAATAATTGTGCTGACCTTTTCCACTTTGATGTTCCCTGGAATCCCTCTCGGATGGAACAGAGAAACGGTCGGATTGACCGGAAATTGCAGCGTGCTAAAGAAGTTTGCTGTTACTACTTTGTCTTACCGCAACGAGTGGAAGACAGGGTATTAGATGTGTTAGTCAATAAGACAAAAACTATTCAAAAAGAATTAGGAAGTCTTTCACCCGTCGTCGAAAAGAATTTATCACGATTGCTGGAAAAAGGTATTTGGCATCATCAAGAAAGCAATATTAGAGAATCGATAGAAAAAGCTGAGTTACCACATGTTCAAGTAATCAGCGAGGAGTTAGAAGAGAGTCGTCTGCGAAGGGAAGATTTAACCAAGCAAAATACTCTGTTGCAAGAAATGTTGAAAACTTCGCGGGATTGGTTGGGACTCGATGACCATCATTTCCGCGAGGCAATATCTGCATCTTTAGAAATTCTGGGTGTAACTCCTCTAACTCCCGTCGATACCGATGAAGCTTGTCAAGAAAAGTCCACAGCTAGATGGACGCTTCCACCCCTCGACCAACGTGCAGACCATACCTGGGCAAATACCTTCGACACATTGCGATCGCCTCGTCCAAAAGGACAGAAACCTTGGGAATGGCGCAGGGAATCACCGATTCGTCCTGTAGTTTTCCGTGACCCTGGCTCTTTGGATGGGGATGTAGTTCATTTGCACTTAGAGCATCGGGTAGTACAGCGCTTGTTAAGCAGATTTCTGGCTCAGGGTTTTCTTCACGACGAATTAACCCGTGCTTGTGTCTGTTTGACAGATGACCCAATGCCAAAAGTTATAGCCTTGGGACGTTTATCGGTCTACGGACAGGGTGCATCGCGGTTGCATGATGAGGTTATTGCTGTTGCTGCGGAATGGATAGACCCAGCAGCAAGGGGACGGAAAAAATTACAACCTTTGAATGAAGGGGAAAAAGATAACGTCCTGCAATTGTTAGAAGCTTCCCTGGGTTCTCCTCGCTTGCAAAAAGTCACTGAGACAGTAAAAGGACTTTTGAAAAATAATGCAACACAAGACATTGCTGATTTGATTCCTCATTTACAGCGTCGTGCCAATGCTTTGGCAGAAAGGGCAGAAAAAGAATTGGTCAAAAGGGGACAAAAAGAAGCTGCGGAAATGAAAAAGATTCTCGAACAGCAGCAGCAGTCTATTCTCCAACACAAAAAAGACATCGAAGATAAACAAAAACAACCAAAGCAATTATCTTTCCTTCCTACCGAGGATGACGAGAAATACCAGTTAGACGCAGACCGTCGTCATTGGGAAAAGCGGTTAAAAGCACTCGATGAGGAAATAATTTCCGAACCTGCGCGGATTGAGGCTTCCTATCAGGTTAAGGCAGTGAGGGTAGAACCTGTTGGATTGGTTTATTTGTGGTCGGTTTCGGGTTGATAAATATAAATTGCTAATCCGGATAGCTCGACAGCCTAATAGCCCGACAGTCCGACAGGGAATATAATTCCCGCTCTTATAGCAAAAGTCCTCTGAAAGAGGACTGCGTAGATGATTTTAGTCGTCTTCTAGACGACTTTAGCTTTCAGACAGGGAATTATATTCCCTGGCTGAATATCTGACAGACAAACAATAAAAAACGATTAAAGACAAAATATATTTGGGTGGTGGAAAATGGCGAAAAATCTAGAAATTCAAGCACATAAAGAATGGTTGGGTTTTCTTCAACCTGTGGGGTTAGTAGTGTCACCAACCGCATTAGTTGCAGCACAAGCATCGGTTAACCGGAATGTGGTTGAGTTGCAACAACAGTTATTGGCAAATGTAGGGACGCTTTCTTTGAACCAGTACGTTGCGTCCGATCCGCTGTCAATTTCCGATTTTCGCGCTTTCACAGTTGATATACTCGGTTGGGAAACGACAGATTTAGTTGATAGTCCCGAAGTATTGGAAGAATTAGCAGTATCTTTACCCGAATATGGGGAAGTGTTGCGACCAACTTATGCCGTACCCGATGACAATAACGGCTGGTTGATGTTACTGCAGGTGATAAATCCAGGTACTAATTTTGACGAATTAGATAATAAAAATAGTAGAAATACTGGATGGCACGCTACACCCCAAGCCAAATTCGAGCGGTTATTAAGGGAAAAAGAAATTCCCATTGGCATAATTTGTAATGGTATCGAAATACGCTTAGTTTATGCACCCCGTGGTGAATCATCGGGACATCTAACATTTCCCGTCCCGGCAATGTGTGAGGTGTCGGGAAGGTTGATTTTAGGTGCGATGCATATGCTGTTGGAATGCGATCGCGTTTTTGGCACCTTACCATCACGTCGTTTGGCTGCGTTGTTGCAAAATAGCCGCAAGCATCAAAATGAGGTTTCCACAAAGTTATCAGAACAGGTATTAGATGCGCTTTGGGAACTATTGCGGGGGTTTCAAACTGCCAATGATAAAGTGGATGGACGGTTGTTGAATGATATCGCTCAAACCGAACCACAACATATTTATGGTGGATTAATAACTGTTTTGCTGCGGTTAGTGTTTCTGCTATATGCCGAAGATGAAGGGTTAATGCCGCAGGATTCGATCTACACCCGTAACTATTCCGTTACAGGATTATACGAACGATTGCGGGAAGATGCGGGTAAATATCCCGATACAATGGAACAGCGATACGGTGCTTGGGCATGGTTGCTGAGTTTGTTTCGCTTAGTTTACGATGGTGGTTGTCACGGTGGTTTATATTTACCTGCTCGTCACGGTCAGCTATTTGACCCTGATGAATATACATTTTTAGAGGGTCGCAGCACCCCACCCCAACCCTCCCCGCAAGCAGGGAGAGAGTTAGAAATCGAACCACCTCACATTTCGGATGGTGTAATTTATCACGTATTGCAAAGGTTACTTGTTCTTGATGCGGAACGCCTTTCATACCGTTGTTTAGACGTTGAGGACATTGGCTCGGTATATGAGGCGATAATGGGGTATGAGGTAAAACAAGCTACTTCGCTCTCGATTGGTGTATGGAGTAAGCCGAAGAGTGCAAAGGCTTCGGTAACTGTAGTTGTTAGCGTTGATGAGGTTTTGAAAAATAAACCTGCTGACAGAGCGAAGTATTTAAAAGAGTTTGCAGGTTGTGAAATAACCGGGAAATCACTGAATGAATTCAAGCAAGCGAAAACGGCTGAGGATTTAATCGCAGCTTTGGGACGGAAGATTTCGCAGCAAACACCTAATATAATGGCGGTTGGTTCGCTTTATTTGCAGCCAGGGGAAGAACGACGACGCAGTGGTTCCCATTATACCCCTCGTGCGCTGACGGAACCGATAGTTAAGGAAACTCTCAGACCTGTTTTAGAAGCATTGGGAGAATTTCCGACACAATCACAAATTTTAAATTTAAAGGTGTGCGATTTGGCAGTAGGTAGCGGTGCTTTTTTGGTGGAAGCTTGCCGTCAGTTAGCAGATAAATTAGTTGAAGTTTGGGATAGACCCCACCCCAACCCTCCCCTGACTCAGGGGAGGGAGTATGATATTCCTAGCGATGAGGAACCGTTACTTTATGCACGACGTTTGGTAGCGCAGCGTTGTTTGTATGGGGTGGATAAAAACCCGTTTGCGATAACTTTAGCGAAATTATCTTTGTGGTTGGTGACTTTAGCGAAAAAGCATCCGTTTACATTTTTAGACCATGCTTTGAAATGTGGAGATTCGTTAGTAGGTTTAACCCGTGACCAACTTGTTAAGTTTAATTGGGAACGTGATACTACTTATGATGACCCAGAGTTACCATTATTTAACGAGAATTTCAATAAGATTAAGTTCAATCGAGATAATATTCAAAATTTAGATGAGGATAATTACGAAGCAAAACGTGAATTTTATCATGCTGCGGAGGAATTATTAGTTAATGCACGTTTGAAAGGAGATTTGGTGATTGCTTCTTTCTTTGCTGCGGATAAGGATAAAGCCAGGAAAGATGAGCGTAATGCTTTATGGTTAAAGTTTCAGAAGTGGCAGAAGAATAAAGATGATAATTTAGAAGTTGTAAGAATAAGTCAGGAATTACGGCAGGCTGAGAAACCTGTGAAAGTATTTAATTGGGAGTTAGAATTTCCAGAGGTTTTTGATAGGGAAAATCCAGGTTTCGACGCAATTGTAGGAAATCCTCCGTTTGCTGGTAAAAATACAGCGATAAATGCTCATGCTGATGGATACATGGATTGGTTGAAAGTAGTAAATCCAGAATCGCATGGTAATTCTGATTTAGTGGCACACTTTTTTAGAAGGGCTTTTGTACTTTTACGCAAGTCAGGTTCTTTTGGTTTGATTGCCACAAATACAATTGGACAAGGTGATACTCGCAGCACGGGGCTGAGATATATTTGTGAGAATGGCGGGACAATTTATAATGCCAGAAAACGGTTAAAGTGGCCGGGTCTAGCTGCGGTTACAATCAGTATAATTCATGTATTTAAAGGTCAATATATAGGAGGAAAATGCTTAGATAATAAAGAAGTTGATTTCATTTCGGCGTTCCTATTTCATGCGGGGGTAAATAAAGATCCAAAGGTGTTATTAGCAAATGGTGATAAGAGTTTTCAAGGTAGCATTATTTTAGGAATGGGGTTTACTTTTGATGATGATAAACCGGATGCTACACCTCTACTAAAAATGCAAAACTTAATTACAGAAAATCCCAAAAATGCAGCAATTATATTTCCTTATATTGGAGGTGACGAAGTTAATTCGAGTCCCACTCATACACATCGTCGCTATGTGATTAATTTTGGCGATATGAGTGAAGAGGAAGCGAATAAATATCCTGAATTGATGAATATTTTAGAGGAAAAAGTTAAGCCCAAAAGATTACTTGATAAACGTGCTTCTTATCGGAAGTATTGGTGGCAATATGCGGAAAAAAGAGGAAAACTATTTCAAGCAATATCCCAGGCTAATCGTGTATTAGTTACAAATGCACAAGCATCAGTACATTTATCTTTTATTTTCTATTCTCCCAATGTTGTATTTGCAAACAGTTTAAATATTTTTCCTTTCCAAACATATTCTACTTTTACTGTTCTTCAATCTGGGATTCATGAAATTTGGGCAAGATTTTTTAGTTCAACAATACAAGAAGGTCTTCGTTACAACCCCTCAGACTGCTTTGAAACCTTCCCTTTCCCCGAAAACTGGGAAACCAACCCTAGCCTAGAAGCCATAGGTAATTCATACTACGAATATCGAGCTGCATTAATGGTACGCAATAACGAGGGACTTACCGACACCTACAACCGTTTCCACGACCCCGACGAACAAGACCCGGAAATCCTCAAACTCCGCGAACTCCATACCGCAATGGATAGAGCAGTTCTCGACGCTTATGGTTGGTCAGATATTTCCACCGACTGCGATTTTATCCTCGACTACGTAGACGCGGATGAAGACCAAGAAACAGAGGGAAGTAAGCGACAGAAGAAAAAACCTTGGCGCTATCGTTGGTGTGAAGAAGTCCACGATGAGGTTTTAGCAAGGTTGCTGGAATTGAATCAACAACGTGCGGAAGCAGAAATTTTAAGGGGGAAGGTTGCGGAAGCTAAAAGCAAACCTAAAAGTACTAAACCGAAAAAAGCCAAAAAAGATACGGCAACAATTCCAGGGTTAGCTGAATAACTTTCAAAAACCAGAACAGGAAATTACATTTTAGAATTAAGTCAAAGCTACTTTAAAACAAAATCATACTCGTAATATGACATTGATCGCCGAAACCATAATTACTGAAATCACCCAACGTATCGTAGATGAATTAAATCCTGAAGAAATTATTCTGTTTGGTTCCTATGCTTGGGGAAACCCACATAAGTATAGCGACCTTGATTTATGTGTAATTGTACCAGACAACATTCCTGAATTCGACCGTATCGAATGGGGAGTGCGTGCATTGAACGCTGTAAATGATTTAATGGTTGATGTGGATATTGCAATCAAAACCAGAAGGGATGTGGAAACATTTAAATCAGTCCCAGCTTCTTTGACTAAAAAAATTGTCGAACAAGGTAAATTACTTTATGGACAAGGCAAAACGTACTCTGGTGCAATTTTGGTTGAAAAAAGCACAACGTGATTTAGCGGCTGCACAAAAACTAGCTCAAGAACTACCAGATATCTCAATTTACCATTGTCAGCAAGGCGCGGAAAAAGCTCTAAAAGGTTTTCTTGTCTTCCATGATACCGACCCCGGCGACACTCATAACATCAACACATTAGTAAAACTTGCTACTACATTTAAACCAGAGTTCACAACACTTTTAAAAGAAGCAGGCTATTTGAGTCAATATAACCAAATATATCGATATCCAATGGAAGCAACAGAGGATTTTAACCCCAGTCCAGGGGAACTAAAGAAAGCATATAAATTAGCGAGTGAAGTTTATAAAACTGTAATCGATTCTATGCCGGAAGAAATTACCGGAAAATCTCAAAGTGAGTAAATTTGTTCTCTATAGTGACTAAGTTTTGTTTATCCAGCAAAATCCTAGCTATCCAGCAAACACTTTTTCCATATCACTGATTTTCGGTAAAATTGAAAAAGTCTAACTACCGTCTCACAAATGTTTCAGTGTTGGCTTTAGCGTTTCGTAAAAAAATAAGTTATTTAGGCTGTAGGTTGAGTGTAGCGATAGCGAAACCCAACATATAATCGTTGGGTTGCATGCTCGTCCCAAGGGGACACGCTAAGAGCGTTGGCGAAGCCTGCGCTTTGCGCTTACGTTCCACCCAACCTAGAACCCGTCAAAACTTATGACATGGACTAATAGTGATTTTGGATTTATCATTCAACCACGCGATCGCCAAGGGTTGCAAACCCCTGGCTAATAGCAAAAGTCCTCTGAAGAGGACTATTTATGATAGATATTTATCCCAATCTCATGGACTATTGCTATTAAAATTGCAATTGATATAATGCATTTAATTAATTATTAATAATTGCTAAATTATTTTATTTTGAGCAGATAAAAAATGATTTAATAATAAACAGCGACAAACAAGGTGTATTAAGTGAAAACAGATAAACTGTTCTACAACTTAGTTAAACAACTACCGGAAATATTTTTTCAGCTTATTGGCAAACCGGACACAGACCCTAACATTTATACATTTATAGCGCAGGCTGTAAAAGAACAGTCTTTTAATTTAGATGGTCTGTTATCTACGATTACAGGCCATGATACTGAACCATTGTATTTTGTTGAAGCCCAGGGTTACAAAGATGAAAAATTTTACGAACGCTTTTTTGGGCAAATTTTCGTTTACTTTGGTCAATATAGTCCGTCAAACACCAAATGGTACGCAATTGTAATCTACGACCGAAAAAGCCGTGAAACTCCACCGCATCCCCGCTACCAAACTTTGGTAGACAACCACTTACATCGCATCTATCTCAACGAACTCCCCGATGATGGGTCACTAGCGACAGGAATAGCGAAACTCTTTGTTGAGTCACCCAAGAAAACAGCCACCTTAGCCCAACGACTCATAGCCCAAGCCAAGGAAGAAATAAGTGATGAAACCAATCAGAACAAAGTGCTAGAATTTATCCAAAGCGTTGTTGTCAATAAGTTTCCAAATGTTAGCCCAGAAGGAATTAAAGCTATGCTTGATCTAACTGATGATATAGAAAACACAGCCTATTACAAAAGCATCATGAAAGAAACCAAATTTAAAGTTATACCTACTCTTCTCCGGAAGGGGTGTAGCGTTGAGGAGATTGCCAAAGATTTAGAGCTAGATGTGGAAGAAGTTAGAAAAGTTGTAAATCAGGATAAATAATTTTTCGCGCAATTGTGGAGGGTTATTATACCAGCAAAAACAAAATTGTATGTTGGGTGGAGGAACGGAACCTAACATAAACATTAATTAATAAGAGTGTTGGGTTCCGCAGAGCCTTCACCCAACCTACTAGAAAGCATATTGATGCCGTTCACAGTTATGATGCTTTTCGCATGTTGATATTTATATCTAAAAAGTTATTCCCAGGCAGAGCCTGGGAATGAGGTGGGGTAGGACTTCTACGTTAAGTTGATACCAATGGGGGTTACCCCTAATTTCCCAACGGTACTCTCTACGTAGTAAGGCGAGGAGGATGTCAAAAAATTATATTCCCGGTTTCTTCGATATGGTGTTTTTAGGAGAAAAAGGGGCTGACTTTCACTAATAAAGGTCTTAAATTTTTATGGGGAACTAATTTGTCATTTTTCCGCTACATGAAGTCTATATTTTGCTTCAAGGTTCGTCCAAAACTCAGCAGAAGTACCCAAAGCTTGCGATAATTCTATCGCGGTTTCTGGTGTAATTTGCTTAGTTCCCCGGATAATTTCGTTGATAGTTTGAACTGGACGACCGATAATTTCAGCTAAATCTTTTTGCGTCCAACCACGAGCTTCTAATTCTCGGCTTAAAATTTTTCCAGGTGTTGGTACTCTTGATGGTGTTAGTTTCTGGCTCATATTGCTGTCTCCCTGCCGTATGGCTTAGTGGTAATCCTCAATATCGATAATAGTTAGGTAGTTTCCCTCTTCATCTCGATCCACTGTTAAAATCAAGCGTCACTGGTTATTTAAACGTAAGGAGCGCTGTCCTGCTTTCCCTCGTTTTCCTTGGAGCTTCTCAAATCGCAATCCCTTTTGAGCATACAAGTCTCGCTCGTCAACAGCAGCATCAATAATCGCCATGACCTCAAAAAAGTCATCAACCACACCTGGGTATTTATGAGCATCTTTTTCTTCTGTATAAAGTGCTTCGAGTTTCTTTTTCTTAAAGATAAAACGCAAAGCTTCCCCCAAGTAAATGCAGTAGATTCGGCATTATATTACGACCAAATTCAGTCTTGGGGTGAATCCCTTATATTTAAATTATAAATCTTAATGAGACAAGAGTCTTAAGCTGTTTGTAAAAGGTTGTTAAATAATCGTGAATTTCAATAAAAAGCTATCCCGTAAAGGGTTTTGAGATTTTTTATTTTTATAACACACTATGTTTTAGTCTGATTTTTTATAGAACTATTGTACTACAAAGTACGATTAAGGGCAAGTTTTCGATATGGATGGCATAACATTAGTTAGCTGTACCGTTTCTTTATGGATATATACGGTCAACCATTATTTTTATCTGTTATATATGAGTTAAAAAAGATACATTATGGCGACTCCTAACGAGGTGCGATCGCATCTCATTGAAGCACTACAACTCGACCTTGTTGGCCCAACCCCCGATGATATTGACCTTGCAGAAGAAATAATCGACCAAGCACCATCAAAATGGTATTTGACGGGTTTTCTTGTTCCCTACGGTGCTTCTGTCGAACAGCGTGCGGATGATACTGGTAATGAGGAGATAGACGAAGTTGGTCGGGTTGGTGCAGGGGATGATGAAAATGTCCCCGAAAAGACCTTTGCGAAAAAGGCTTTTTTCCCCTCATCGATGGGTTTAAGTTTACTCGTTAATGAAAATACTACTTATCTAAATACCACTGTTGCTTGGGGTGATTATTCCCCATATAAAGAAAACCTCGAAAATATTGATATTGCTACAGAAAAAACTATTCCCCAAGGGGAATTAGAATCAACAGACGAAAAACAAACACAAATAGTATCGGGATGCTGGAAGCGGATTCCCCACCAAGTAGAAATAACTATTCCGCTGTCAAATTCACCCCTCCCCAGCCCTCCCCTTGCTAAGGGGAGGGTGACCAGGAGCAACGAAAAGGTAAGTGGAGTATCTCAAAACTCAACTATTCCCATACCCGATAGCAACGGTTTAAAACTGGTTATATCCGTGCGTCCCGTTCCTTCCAAACAACTTGTCCCTCCTGGCACTCTTTCTGTCTCGGTCTTTTTAGTCAACAATCGCATCCCCACAAACGATAAAGAACGGGATATTACTTACACTTTTCAAACTAGCTTAGTTATCCAAACCTCAGAACCTTTAGTACCCCGTCCCAATTTACGCGGACGGGATAATAATGATTGGGATGAAAACGTTGCAGATTTACAATATCGGGATGATTATGAATATGCTGTTGGTCATAATGTTTCCGCTGTAGCCATTGCCAACCCCGATGGAAGTTGCAACCATATTCACACCGCTTGGATACCGACTGCGGATGTGGAAAAGGTGATTGCCACCCAAGTTAAAGATGTGGAATTGGGGATGGAGGAAATAGCTGCATCTGCGACACCGGAAGCTTTGCAAAATATGCTGAGTCCAATGGTAGATGCTTACGCTGATTGGATTAAACAACAGCGTACAAAATCCCCAACAGACCCCAAACGCTTAAATATTGCATTGGACTTGTTAAATCGTGCGGAAATTACCAAAAACCGGATTAATGCAGGAATACAAGCATTAAAAGACCCGCAAATATTTGAATCATTCCAAATTGGAAATCGGGCGATCGCAACATACATCCGTCAGCGTGCGACCCACGGTAAAGATATTACACCCGAAAGTGTCGCACCTCCTAAATGGCGACCTTTCCAGTTAGCGTTTATTTTGATGAATTTAGTAGGAGTTGCTGACCCAGCACACAAGGACAGAGAATTAGTTGATTTGCTATTTTTCCCTACAGGTGGTGGTAAAACCGAAGCTTATTTAGGACTAGCAGCTTTTACCCTAGTACTGCGACGACTGCGTAACCCAGGAATCAACTCCGCAGGTGTCAGCGTCTTGATGCGCTATACATTGCGACTCCTCACCCTCGACCAACTCGGACGAGCAGCAGCGGTAATTTGCGCTTTAGAATTGGAACGAGAGAAGAATCCCGAAAAATTGGGAACTTGGTCTTTTGAAATTGGACTTTGGGTAGGACAATCAGCAACACCCAATCGCATGGGTAAAAAAGATGATGGGGATGACTATAGCGCTAGAAAACGTACCCTTGATTTCCAAAAAGACGACCGCAAACCCTCACCTATACCTTTAGAAAATTGTCCTTGGTGCGGTACAAAATTAAAATCCAGTTCGTTCCAATTACTACCCAACATCGACCAACCAACAGATTTACATATATATTGCAGCAACCGTCGCTGTGATTTTTCCGGTAGCAAACGTAAAAATTTACCCATAGTCACCGTTGACGAAGCAATTTATCGCCGTCTACCCTGCTTTATTATTGCCACAGTCGATAAATTCGCTAGTTTACCTTGGGTCGGAGAAACAGGTGCATTATTTGGCAAAGTAGACCGCTGCGATAAAGATGGTTTCTACGGACCAACTCAACTGGGACGTGGTAAAACCTTGGGTGGTCAATTACCACCACCAGATTTAATTATTCAAGATGAATTGCATTTGATTTCTGGTCCTTTGGGGACAATGGTAGGACTGTACGAAACCGCAATCGATGCTTTATGCAGTCGTGAAGTTAACGGTAAACGAACTCGACCCAAAATAATTGCTTCCACAGCTACAGTCCGTCGTGCTAGCAAACAAATCCAAGCATTATTCGGTCGCAGCGATGTTGATATTTTCCCCCCACCCGGACCCGACCGACGTGATTCGTTTTTTGCCAAAACTGTACCTGCAAGCGAGAAAAATGCACGCACCTATGTCGGAATTGCCGCACAAGGACGCAGTTTAAAGGTAGTATTATTACGTACTTACTTGGTCTTATTAGGTGCGGCTCAAAAACACTGGTTAGCTGCGGGGGGCAAGAAAAATCCCAACAACCCAGCCGACCCCTACATGACATTATTAGGTTACTTTAATTCGCTGCGGGAACTGGGAGGAAGTCGCCGTATCGTCGAAGATGAAGTAAATTCACGTCTCAATCGCTACAGCAAACGCAAGCGAGATAGTGAAACTACTAGTTTATTCGCCGACCGAAAAATAGACGATGAACCCGAAGAACTGACATCCCGTGTCAATACTAGCCAAGTTGCAGATACAAAACGGCGGATGGAATCGACTTTTGATAAAAGCGACAAAGTTGATGTTGTTTTAGCAACCAATATGATTTCCGTAGGTTTGGACATTACTCGTCTTGGCTTAATGGTAGTTCTCGGTCAACCCAAAACAGCCGCTGAATATATTCAAGCAACTAGCCGTGTCGGACGGGATGAAGAAAAACCAGGGTTGGTGGTGACATTACTCAATATTCATCGACCACGCGATCGCTCGCACTACGAACGCTTTTTTGCTTGGCATTCGTCATTTTACCGCGCTGTGGAAGCAACTAGCGTTACTCCCTTTTCTCCCCGCGCTATCGATAGAGGTATTGCGGCGATAACTGTAGCCTTAGCGCGTCTGGGACATGGGAAAATGACAGCACCAGCCAACGCGATTGAAATTTTGCAATACCGCAAAGAACTAGATTTTGTTGTGGATGCGATCGCGCAACGAGCAGAAATGCACGATAAGGAACTCCCAGCCAGCGAAGCGCAAGTATTGCGTCAAAAAGTCGAAAATACAGTCAAAGATTTACTCGAACTGTGGGAACGAATTGCCAACGACAAAATTAAACTACAATATCAACGCGAAGTTGGGGAAGCACCCCCATTAATATTTGAACCCCTCGACCCAGAATTGCGAAACCAGCCTTTGGAAGTACAAAAAAAACTCAAGGCTCAACGCAGTTTGCGTGATGTGGAACCAACAGTCAACCTATGGGTAATCAACCCCAATGGATATGAGGTAGAGCCGGATTCTAGGAGTTAGGGAATAATAGTAGCCCAGACAGCCAGGGATTACAAATCCCTGCCTAAAAGCTAAAGTCGTCTAAAGACGACTATGAAAACAAAAAATGATGAATCACAATTTATTCCTCTTTAGAGGAATTCCGCTATTAGACAGGGAATTACATTCCCTGTCGGGATAATTGGATAACCCAATGTCAAAAAATGGGAACTGACAAGAAGGGTGCTGTACGCGATCGCTTGATTTCGAGATAATCGCATCACTGTCGGCATAACTAACTCATTCAAATAACTATTAATCACATTACACATGAGTAAATCTAACAAAAAACAACCACCCGCAGGACAAGTTCGTCAAAGCCAAATTCTCTCGACCTTCGGTCCCGGTTCGATGGTAGATTTACCCGAACACTCTGTATTAATTGCAGGCTTAAGCCAATGGCGTGGCGACAAAAAACGCATTTACGAAGAACGTTTAGAAGTCAGAGTTGCGGAAATACTACAAGTAAAAGAAATCACTTTATATGCACCCCCCGTAGATGAACAAGACCCCAAAGCAGCCCGCACGGGAATAAATGCTTTGACTTTTCCCACCTGGTTTTTAGCCCAGGTCGAAGAAACTTGGTTTGATGGCAAAACTAAAAAAACTTACCGTACCCGTCCTCTGTTACCTTGGGGAAGTTTGATCGGTGGCAAATATCTCAATTCCGAAAAAAAGAAAGTGCCAGTTGTACCTGTGCGCTTTGTCCAAGCCTGCGTTAAAGGACATATCAGCGATATTGATTGGTATACCTTTGTCCATCAAGAGGCCCAAAGTAAATGCCGAGGTCAATTATGGTTAGACGAAGGTGGTTCCGGCAACGACTTTGCAGAAATTTACGTCCGTTGCGAAGCTTGTAAAGCCCGTCGTCCCCTCGCTGATGCCACAGTTCCCAATGGTAAAGTATTAGGTACTTGTCAAGGACATCGCCCTTGGATTGGTTCATTTGCCAAAGAACCTTATTGCATCCGGGAAAAAACAGGTAAACCCGAATTTAACCGTTTACTAGTTCGTTCCGCTAGCAACGCTTATTTTTCGCAAATACTCAGTGTTATTTCCCTCCCCGACTCAGACACAGCTTTGCGGGATGCAGTTAACTCAGTCTATGAAGATTTTCTTAAGAATGTAACTAAATTTGAAGAAATCGCAATGTTCAGGACGATAATTTCCAAGGTATCCACAGCTTTAGAAGGATTAAGTAATGAAGTTGTACTGGGGGAAATCCAGCACCGACAAAGCGGACAGGGGAACCAACATAAAAGCATTAAACAAGTAGAAATTGAGACATTACTCTCAAGCCCCGTCGAAGTTGGGGAAGATGTAGCAGAAGGGGATTTTTACGCCAGAGCGCGAGATTTAAGTAGTTTAAAATCTACCATCGCCCCCCGTATTGAACGTATCGTTTTAGTCCATCGCCTGCGAGAAGTTATCGCCCAAGTCGGTTTTACTCGCTTTGAAGCCGAAATGCCCGATATTGACGGCGAACTTGATATTAGCGTGCGACGTGCAGCATTGGATATAGAAACTAACTGGGTTCCTGCGGTAGAAAATCGGGGTGAAGGGGTATTTATTGCCTTCCGTAAAGAAGCGATTGAAGATTGGTTGCAGCACGATGCAGTCAAAAAGCGGGGACGAGAATTATCAAGAGGTTTTGATATCTGGTGTGGTCGCAAGGGTATCGACCAAGAAGTAGATAAAGTGAAATTTCCTGGATTGCCGTATATTATGCTGCATTCTCTATCGCATTTATTAATTACAGCAGTATCCCTGGAATGCGGTTATGCAGCAAGCTCCATCCGCGAACGCATTTATGCAGGCGAAGCAGGATATGGAATACTTTTATACACAGGAAGCCCTGGCTCGGAGGGGACTTTAGGCGGGTTAGTAGAAGTTGGGAAACGGATTGAATACCATTTAGAATTAGCCATCGAACAAGGAAAATTGTGTTCTAATGACCCTGTTTGCGCTCAACACAAAGCAGATAACGAGGAAGAAGAGAGATTTTTACACGGTTCTGCTTGTCACGGGTGCTTGTTGATTGCAGAAACTTCATGCGAACGTCGCAACGAATTTTTAGACAGGGCTTTGGTTGTCTCTACTGTTGAAGGGTTGGGGGCAGAGTTTTTCCCTGATGTAGATGCTGATATCTTGCACCTCTAAAATATAATGTCACAATTATCACTATTTTCATACAAGTAAATCGATTCATCCCCCTAGCCGTCAGGGACTATATTTTCAGGATTGAAATCAGGTTTAATTGTTGGAACTGTCTTGTCGTCAAGGCTCAAGAACAAATTCAGGCAGTATGCTGTAAATAAAGATAAAACCCTAACTCAGCTGATAGAAGATTGGATTGACAGTTTGCCGGTCGTCAAGGAATCGACAATAAAATAATTTGTTCACCTTTTTCGTTGACGGGCTGTATTGTTTCAGCGATGCTAAAAGACATTTAGCCCGTCCTCTCCTGCCTCACTCGCATTCATCCCACACTCCGGTATAGTGATTGTGGGACTTCTGCTGTCTTAGTTAAATATTCCTTCTTCCTTCTTTCTTCTTACTTCTTCCTTCTTTGTAAAAGATACAAGCGAGTGTTATTGTTTCTTCATCGGTCAGATTCACTGTTAACGGGCAAAAATGACTGCGACACTTGGGAATAGTATAAAGATAGTTTTCGGTGCTTTCACTTTTGGGGTACTTTCCACCATATTTACCCCAACACCGGGACTAGGGGCTGAAAAAATTGCCTTTTTTTACCCTCCTTTCGGGGAATTTTCCCTTTCTACTGACTCTTTAGAAGTCTTTGCTAAGGAAGGTAAAATAACGTCAGAATTCAGCTTTTATGCGAGTCGCTTAACTCCCGAACAACTAGCACAACTGCGGGATTTACTCTCAACTCGCTTTCAGTTAACACCAACGCTGGTGTCGCAGTTTACCTACTCAGAAGTGGGAGAAACGGTGCTGCGTCGTCTGGGAAAAGTGTTGCGGACTGATTCGAGAAAGAATGGTTTTTTTGCTCTGCGTGCTGCTTTCATTTTGGCAGCAACTGACCCACAAGGTATAACTGTGGTGAATGTACTGCGTTATTTTGCCAGCGACAGTGTGATGCTGGATTTTGATGAAAGTCTCAAGACGGTTGCAAATTTGTCTGAGCTTTTGAAAAGAAGGGATGAAATTGTTGCAACAATTGAGCAAGCATCTGTCCAAGAAGCAACAGAATCACAAGCTGATTTTAGCAAGTTGCCTGATTTACGTGCCTCGACTTCAGTCAAAGTACAAAAACAATCTTTTACTCTCGAAGATGCATCACGTCAACAACGCACTCTACCTATAGACCTTTATTTACCCCAGTCATCCTCAATTGGTGCATCACCCGTCATTGTAATTTCTCATGGTGTTGGTGATGACAGGCTGGCTTTTAACTATTTAGCCCAACATTTAACATCTTACGGCTTTGCTGTCGCCGTTCTCGAACATCCAGGAGATAATGCCAAAAAGTTTGAGCAGTTTTTTGCCGGACTTAGCGGTTCTCCAGAACCTACTGAGTTGATTAATCGACCGTTGGATATCAAATTTGCGCTGGATGAACTTCAGGGTCGTTCTCAATCTGACCCCAATCTTCAAGGTAAATTAAATTTACAACAAGTGGGGGTGATTGGGCATTCTCTCGGTGGTTATACGGCTTTGGCTGTAGCAGGAGCTAATATTAATTTTGAGGAAATTCGCAGGTTTTGTGCAGATGATAATTCCTTAAATTTGTCCACCTTGCTTCAGTGTCGGGCAAGTGATTTAATATCTGCAAATCCTCTAATTGACAAACGAGTCAAAGCAATTATTGCCCTCAATCCTGTCTCAAGTGTGGTTCTGGGTCAGAGTGAATTGAGTCAAATTAAAGTCCCAGTAATGATGGTTGCAGGGAGTGCGGATATTGTTACCCCTGCAGTACCAGAGCAAATTCGTCCCTTTACTTGGCTGACGACTCCGAATAAATACTTAGTGATAGTGCGAAATGGTACTCATTTTTCCTTATTGAGTCAAGCAAGTATAGACCGCAATACCTTACCAGTTCCTCCAGGGTTGATTGGTCAAAATCCGGCGATCGCTCGTTCCTATATCAATGCTTTGAGTGTCGCTTTTTTTAAAACCCATCTTGTTAATCAAGAAGAATATCGTTCCTACCTTAGCGCCACCTACAGTAAATATATCAGTCAAGAGACACTCAATTTGAGTTTGGTGAAGTCTTTTTCTGCTAATCAGTTAACTCAAGTTGCAGGAAAGACAAGCCAGCGTTAACAAAAGTCAAAAGTAAGAACACCTATGTTGCAGGCTTTTTAGCTATTTTTGATGGTAGCTTTATTTCTGCCGATTGTACTAGCTATACTGCAAACGGTTAATATCTGGACTTTACTTTCCTTGCTTAAATTCAGACCAGAAACTTGAACAAAAACTCTGCGTACCTTTGCGTTTACCTCAGCGAGTCTCTGCGTTTAAAATTCTTCAAATCTCAGTTTTGAACTTCTAATGTAGTCTTCATCAATCTCAAAAGCTAACCAGCGTCTTTGTAAGGTTTCTGCAACCCTACCTGTCATATTAGAACCCGCAAAAGGTTCTAAAACAATATCACCTGGTTCTGTACAAAGGTTGATGACAAACTCAGGTAAAGCTTGAGGGAATCTTGCTGGGTGTGGCTTAAAACCTTCTTCTTTGCAACGACGTTGATAATAATCGTTGGAAGCAGTATTTGAAGCGGAAATCACATTTACAGGCTGAACTAAATCTTCAAATAAAATTTCTTGGATGAGAGTCGGTTGCCCTATTTCTTCTTTGTCTACACTGCAACGTCCATCAATAATATTAGGAGGAATAGCCCCTCCTCTGTCTTTACCAAATTTATCGGAAATATCGTGACCTGATGGTCTAAGTTTGGCTTTGTAACCATTCTTTAGAAGATTCTTCATTGCATCGCTATAAGGCTTTAAAACTCTTCTATTGTTAGCTTTAGGATGCGGTTCTTTTGACAACCACCAAATTGTATTTACGGAATCTTTAACTCTTTCCCTGCGAACTGTTACCCATTCCGCTGGGGTGGGGAGTTTAGCTGGATTATACCAATACAATTCTTGTGCAAGATAAAATCCAAGTCCACCTTTTTCTTTCGCTTTACACAGAGCAACAACTAATTCAAAATGGTAAAGAGAACGAACTGGCATTCCTTTAATCCAACTGCCACCAATATCAATAACCAGTGAACCTGTAGGTTTAAGAATCCGGTGAAACTGTGCCGCATAATCTTTAAACCATTCAACATATTCGTCAGCATCGACATTTCCGTATTCTTTTTTACGAACTAGTGCAAAAGGTGGAGACGTGCAAATCAGGTCGATACTTTCGCTACTGATATCGGCCATTAATTCCAGGCTATTTCCCAAATAAGCAGCACCAAATTTTGTTTCATAGTAAGGGTGACAATTAAGTTTCATTTGAATGAATGAAGGAAGAAGGAAGAAGGAAGAAGGAAGAGGTTTATATATGTGGATTCAGAACCCAATTTAAAACGGGTCATCTCTAGATGTCGGGGTATTAAACTCCCACAAGGAAGCAGATAGATAAACTTTGTTAGTACAAGCCGAATAGAAATGACCAATTTGTGTTATGCCTCATGCACAAAGTAGCAGAGTTTTTTCGGCTTTGCTGAATCCAGGTATGAGTTGCTAAATTTCCCCTCACCCTAGCCCTCTCCCTTGGGGAGAGGGACAAGAATTTTCGCTCCCCTCTCCCCAAGGGAGAGGGGCTGGGGGTGAGGGTATATTCATACCTCAATTCAGCAACGCCCTTTTTTCTTTGCCCCTCAGCTACTTTCTGCGTGAGGAATTAGATTTATCCCACAACCTCAGCCGGCAATAACCGCTTAACACCTTGCTTCACAAAGCCTTGCAAAACACCAATCTGCTGGTTTTGCCCAAAGACATTTTGCAATGTTTGCCCAAATCTCTCCAAGTTCAAGCCATCTGGAGATACCGCAACTTCCTGCTGTTGGAAATACTCTATCAAGCTCAACCCTGCTAACCGAGTTAGATAAGCTGCACTCACACCCTGCACTACTCCACCAACGGCAAAGGTGACGGCATTAGTTTTGAGTACAGTACTAATAGCTTTACTCGAAATTTCGACCAAACCCAGTTTCAGCATTAAGCTTCCCATTTCTCCGGCAACAGTTTTCGCCTGTTCCAAAGAAAACTTCTGCTGATAAATATTACCCAAATCTACCACCATTTGAGCGTTAATTGCCGCTGTCGCCAAAATATCCAGTGCGGGTACGGGGTTAGCAAAAGCCGCACCCGCCGCTATCCACTGATATTGTTCGATAATTGGTAGAGAGCGATCGCGTCTAATTCCATTCAATAAATATTTAGCATCGGCTTTCAACAGAGAAGACTTCCTCATTACAGTTGCCCAGACTAACTGTTGTCTGCGAACTGCCAAAACTTCACTCAACTGTTGGGTTAACTGCTCGATATCTGCTGCTGGTTGTTCCATCCACTCTTGCACGGAACCATCTTTTTGGTGCTTGCGGACTTTGAATTGTTGGGGAGACGCTGCAGTCGCTACGATATTTCCTTGTATCCGCTGTTTCAATGACAGTAAAATACTAGCGCGTTCGTCTGGCATATATTGGTCTTGTTTGTTAAAAACCAGCATTGCCCGTTGGTTTGCGGCCTTGATTTGCTGTAAGGCTTGAAATTCTGAATCTGTCAAATCACCGTTTGTCAGGAAAAGAACATAATCAGATGCATTTGCTGCGTTAATAGCTAGAGCATCAGAATTTTCTCTTGCTTCTGCAAACAAAGGTGCCGTTTCTTGAAATTGTACAGAGGTTAATTTTGGCTGTAGTACATTAATTAATGTGGTTTTACCAACAGACGAACCACCAGTCACAGCCACGTTAATTTCTTGTCTGTCTAACTCTAGATACAATTGGGTGGCTTGTTCTCGCAGTAGAAACGTTGCATGGTTTTCTGCTTCATTTGCCAAGCGGGTAATAACAACTTCCGTTTTTGCTAAAGCACTTTCCACCGTGGCCCTATCTACTGGTAAATTCTCGACTATTTCTGTAGATTGTTTGCTTCGATTTTCTGATAATAGCCACAAACCACCACCAATAGCCAACAGACTCAATAAACTGAACTCTCCTACCTGCATTATGGAATCGTGCCAACTTTGTAACATCCACAAAGAAAAGGACAGTCCCAATCCTCCCACTAATATCGGTCGCTGCAACTTCACAACCATGATTCTCCGCGCTTTTTGGATCGTATCTCCTCCAGAATAGATCAAAAATCTACAACCAATAACGATTGCAGGACATATTATTTATGTTTTATTCTGTATTAATTATTACCCCGTTCCTCCCAACTTCCCTCATTTATTAACCATAGTCCAAACTCCGTCCCAGGATTCTGGAGGTGCTGCTTTCAGATAGTTACGAGCGCGTTGGATATGCATCTCAACGGGATGGTCTTTTGGTTTAAGCTCTTTTGCGGCTTCAAAGCAGGCGATCGCGTGTTTGAAGTTCCGGGCTAAATAAGCGGCACGTCCGGCGTGGTAGTACGATAAAAAGTCTTCCTCCTTGGGGCTGAGGTGAGTGGTATTTTCAGCTATCAACTCGTAAATTTTCACCGCCTGATTTTTCCCTTTCACACGGATTTTGTCCAACTCCCGGACGTGAATGCGATCGCTGCACAATCCATAAGTGAATTCACTTAAGATGATGTCGCATCGATACTCTTTTGTTACATCTTCCAGTCGAGAACTCAAATTGACGCCATCCCCAATTACGGTATAATCCATCCGTTTTTGGGAACCAATATTACCGGAAACAACTTCTCCCGAACTAATACCAATGCCAATCTTGATTCGTGGCTGCTCCTGAATAATCCGCCGTTCGTTAAATTCCTCCAGTCGTCGGCGCATATCCAATGCCGATTGTACTGCTCGCCAAGCATGATTTTCCAAGAGCGGTAGGGGCGCACCAAACACAGCCATCAAAGCATCACCAATAAACTTATCTAGAGTCCCTTCGTAGTTAAAAACTGACTCTACCATCGTTTCAAAATATTGATTTAGTAAGGATACCACCTCCGCTGCTCCGAGATTTTCCGTAAGATTAGTGTATCCTCTAATATCAGAAAACAAGATGGTAACTTCCTTACGCTCACCAACCATTAAGGCATCTTCACCCAACGCCATTACTTGTTCCGCTACATGAGGAGTCAGGTAGCGATACATGGTAGTTTTCAAACGTTTTTCCTGACTGATATCTTCCAATACTACCAAACCACCGCGCACCCCACCTTCGGGATTGGTAAGGGGGTTAACAGTGAGATTCGTACTGCGTTCGATTCGTTGAACTTGATTGACACTAAGTAACTTCGACTGGGGAGTTAGGATTTGATTCCAGGGAATAAATATATCTGGATGATTGCGATCGCGTATTGCCAGAATTGAGTGCTGAGTCTCACTCAACACATTATGCAGTCCCACAGTCAAAGTTTGTTCTGGCACATAGTGTCTTGCACCAATTTTTAAGCTATCCTCCAGCCGCATTTGCAAATTGTCAATTGGTACAACCTCCCAAACCAGACGACCAATCAAATTTTTTTCCCACACTGGCTTGTTATTTTTGGCGTGAGCTTCTCCCATCGGACAACCCAATAACTCCAATGCCGCATCATTAATCGTCACAATTCGCCCTTCCATATCTGTGGAAATTACGGCATCAGATAGACTTTGTAGGATGTCTTTTTGATACTGCTTTTCTAACAACACATTTTCAAACAAGCGGGCATTTTCCAAAGCAATTCCAGCTTGGATATTAAAAGCCCGCATAAACTCTTCATCAGAAGCAGTAAAACTACCTTGCGACTTATTAATTAACTGCGTCACACCGATTAATTCATTCGCAGAATTAAACACGGGCAAACACAAAATATTCCGAGTATAATAACCCGTCTTTTTATCTGTCGTGGGGTCAAAGCGGGGGTCTTTGTATGCCTCGGTAATATTTAGCGCTTCACCCGTAGAGGCAACATAGCCAACGATCCCCCGATTGGCAGGTTGACGAATTTCCATTAAAGTAGCACCATCTGCCGCCGCTACCTTAGTCCAGAGTTCGCTCATCTCTTTCCGATGCAAAAACAGCGTACTGCGGTCTGCTTGCATTAAAATTCGAGCTTGTTCCATTACTATCTGTAAAGTAACTTCTAAATCCAGACTTTGCCCCAATGTCTGAGTTGCCCGTAAAAGCGCTGTTGCACCCCGTTGATTTCGGGCTGCAACATAGAAAGATTGGCAAGTTTCTAAGATAATACCAATAGAAGAGGCAAAGTCCCGAAAACGCCCCTCATCCTCAGAATCAAAGGGAACATCCGCAGATGCAGATTTATTTGCCAGTTGGACCACAGCTACAGTCTTATTTTTGCTGCTTAAAACAGGCATACACAAAATATTGTGCATTTTATAGCCCATTTGTTTTTCCAATTCTGAGCTAAATAGCGGATGAGTAGCAGTTTCAGATATATTCAGACATTGGCCGGTACTAGCAACATGACCTGGAATGCCAACATTAATCGGAGTACGAATTTCTAAAGGTTTTTGAGTATTATCTTGTTGAACTTTTGACCAAAGCTGGCCTTTGTCATTGTCAACTAAAAAAATTGTAGTGTGTTCCGCTTGGAGAATTTGACCAATTTTTAATGTAATCGCTTCTAGCACCTTCTCTAGCATCGTTTCTAGGGCTTCATTATTAATGAGTTCAATCGCCCTGAGAAATTGCTGGAATTCAGCAGTGATAAAGTCTAATAAGCAAACAAATTCATTAACAGAGAGGTCTTTAACACGACGCAGTAAAGCATGGGTGCGATTAACTTGCGTAAGTTCAGTTAATGTAGCCAAGACGCTACCAGGATTGGGAAGTGTCATGGGAATTTTAAATTTCAAATTTTAGATTTGGGCAATGGGCATTGGTCTATGGGGATTAAGAATTCGGAATCAGGAAGAGCGGAAAATTGTTTTTCATGCCTAATGCCTAATGCTTGATGCCCATCCCTGCTCTTGTGGTATTATGCCGCACCTGCTAACTGTTCAGAATATATAACCTTTTGATAGTAATTGTGTAACTGGCAAGTAGCAGATGACCATCCCCAACGTTCCGCTTCTTTACGAGCATTTTCGCGGATTGTTTCTCGTTCTTGTTGCTGGGAAAGCAGGCGAACAGTCGCAGCTATCGATCCGATATCGTCTGCTGATGGTTCAAAAAGATAGCCATTCACCCCATCTGTAACAATATCAGGAATTCCCCCAGAACGAGCTGCGACCACAGGACAACCTGCAGCCATTGCTTCGAGTAACACTAAACCCAGTGTCTCTGTGCGGGAAGGAAAGATAAAAGCATCAGAACTCGCAAAAGCCGAACCTAAATCTGTTCCTGTAAGATACCCAACAAAATAAGTATTTGTCCCGGCAAAATGTTTTTCCAATGCTTGACGGTGCGGGCCGTCTCCTACCAATGCCAATCGCGCAGCGGGGATCGCTTCTAAAATTGGTTTGATGCGCTCAATTTCTTTTTCTGCCGAAAGACGCCCGACATAAAGCAATAGCGGACTTTCGGGGTGATTTTGAGATAAATGCTCGCGCATGGAGATACTCGCCAATTCAGGATGAAATGTCTCTGTATCCACTCCTCGCTGCCACAAATCGACCCTTTCAATACCGTGTGACGATAACTCCTCCATCATCACCGTAGAAGTACATAGATTCAAAGCCGCTTGGTTGTGCGCCGTCTTCAACAACTCCCATAGCAGCCCTTCAAGCATCGCCAAACCGTAATGTTGAAGATATTGCGGTAAATGGGTGTGATAGGATGCCACTAGCGGAACATTATGGAGCTTACTATGAAATATACCAGCTAATCCCAGTACTGCTGGATTCACCACATGAATAATATCGGGCTTAAAATTTTCCAAAGCATCACTAATCGCTGGGCGGGGGAGTGCCATTTTTAACTCAGGATACAATGGTAAAGGAAAGGCAGACACGCCGTAAATTTTAGCACCTTTGTGTTCGGTAATACCGCCTTCAGGGCAAATCACCAATACTTGATTACCAGTACGTTGCAGATGGTCAACAGTGTGGCGCAGGCGCGTTACAATTCCGTCAACCTTGGGCAGAAAGGTTTCGGTGAATAAGGCGATTTTCATAATTAATCATTCGTTATTAATCATCTGACATCTGTCATTTGTCATTACAAGCGACTCTAGTAGTTCACCACTTCTTCGCGTTTTCCTTCTTTGTCTACCCTAGCCTTGTCTGCGTCCCGTGAGGGATACGGCTCTCGAAGGGTACGAAGGGTACGGGTTCCCCAAAGAGCTATGCGGTTCATTCCTTTGCTGGATTGACGCACTAGTAGTAAACTGTGACACCAACGCAAGCAAGGTTAACTAATTAATTTGTAGTAGCGCAACCAAAACCCGTTGGAAACAGGGATATTTTTATTGTTGACAATATATTTATTCTGTGGAAGCGGGATACTCAGATAATCCTAGTTTTTCAGAAACTTCTAAATCGCCAACCGGATAAATTGTCTCTTGTGGCACAATTAACGGGAGCATAGTAAGATTTTATATTTTGATGCTGCTAATAGGCAAACTTCAGAGATATCTTGGATATTCACAATTGAAGGAAAGTGAGTAGGCAGCTAAAAACTTACCACTTAACCTAATTGGAATGGCACATCTTTCTAATTTTGCACCCGATGGATCGCGATCCGACGCTGCATCCGTAGATATACGGGCATCGCACTTTCCACTGTAGCCTGACTTGAGAACGCTTCAGCTCTTTTTCCGATTCGCTCTTACTTGAATATACATCTGGCTTGTAATTAGAATGCACCACCGCCACTAAAATTTCATCAAAAGCCTGACGTTTGGGTCAAAAAGTGGGGAGTGGAGAGAGTGTCCAACTTAGGAGCTATGAATTTCGTGCCTCCTAACTCCTAACTCCTAACTCCTAACTCCTAACTCCTAACTCCTAACTCCTAACTCCTTTCATTTTCTATGCCAAGAGACTTTGGGCAAGATATTATTCTTGTCAACTCGGCTTTGATACTTGACAGCAAAGTTCAATAGAGAATCAAGTAGAGAATCAGAAAGGTAATGCGGTTGCAAACCTAAATCCAACAGTTTAGTGTTTTTGGCGTTGAAATAGTGTTCTTCTTTCTCAACTCGTGGATTCTCTAGGTTATTGATATCGACATTCAACCCGATCGCATTCCCAGCTTTCTTCACCATCAGCGCCAGATCCCCAATGCTGAATAGTTCGGTAAATTGGTTAAATACGCGGAATTCACCTGCGTTAGCTGGGTTGGCAAGTGCTATTTCAACACATCGCACAGTATCCCGAATATCCAAAAAGCCCCGCGTCTGTCCGCCTTTACCGTAGACGGTCAGCGGATGCCCAATAGAAGCTTGAATGCAGAAGCGATTCAGCGCCGTCCCAAACACGCCATCATAATCTAGGCGGTTGATTAACATTTCGTCCATCCCCGTTTCTTCGGTTAAGACGCCGTAAACAACACCCTGATTCAAATCTGTCGCCCGCAATCCCCAAATCTTGCAGGCAAAATGGATATTGTGGCTGTCATGAACTTTGCTCAGGTGGTACATTGAACCGGGCTGTTTCGGATAAGGTAAAGTATCTTTACGCCCGTTGTGTTCTATGGTAATATAACCCTCTTCAATATCGATATTGGGCGTACCATATTCACCCATCGTTCCCAGCTTCACCAAGTGGCAATCTGGAAAATCTTCCCGCATTGCATAAAGCAAATTCAACGTGCCCACAACGTTATTGACCTGCGTCATGACGGCATGTTCGCGGTCAATCATCGAAAATGGGGCTGAACGTTGTTCGCCAAAATGCGCGATCGCTTCTGGCTGAAATTGATGCAGTGATGAACGGAGAAACTCGTAATTAGTGATATCGCCAATAAACAGGTCAATTGATTTACCTGTCAAATCTTGCCAGCGCTGGATGCGTTGCTGAATTGGCGCGATCGGAGTAAGAGTTTGGGCACCCAGTTCATTATCCCAGTGCCGCCGCACCAAACTATCTAAAATCCCAACTTCATAACCTCGATTAGAAAGGTAAAGTGCGGTTGCCCAACCGCAATAGCCATCCCCACCAATAACCAGGACTTTCATTTTCACCAGTTTTACTCGCTGATAGCTAAATCTATCAGGTTTATGTCCCCTCCGCAGCATTATTCTGGGGAGGAACAAAGTTGGGAGTCTTTGTGTTAAAAATTCATAACTCATAACTCATAACTCATAACTCATAACTTTTCCCCATTCCCCATTCCCTATTTTTCAATGCGATACTGTTGGGCAATGTAATAAAAGAAACGATAGTAATTATCAAATTCTTGACTGTTGCTTTGTCCTTGCCAGTAGTATTTCACTTGACCTTGTTGAAGTGTTAGTGTCATTGAACTCGTGAGGCTACCGACTTCCACCATCAGCACTCCCGAGACTCCTTGGGCAGTTTTAAAGTTAGAATTTATAGATTTTTTCGTTATTGAATCTTTGTTTGTTGGGTTTTGCAGTTGATTGCCCGCCCAACCCCGAATCTGCACGGAGTTATTTTGTGGTGAAACAAAGGCTGTTCCATCATCATTTTCTGGACGAGGTAACTCAGTCCAGTTACTTGGACGGGGAAATTCAAAGCCATAGCGGGAATTTTTATAGGTTTCCCATGTTATGGAGTTTGTGTTGAAACCAGGTACAGCACATCCCCACAAGATTACAAGTAGGGCGTTCGCACAAATTTTTCGCCCCAAACCACGGGCTTTAAGCACAGTGGCAGTACACATCATTACACCTTGAACCAAAATTAATTCTATATGAGTATCAGAACAAGATATCTCTCTAAGTGGACAATGGCGAAAAGTTATGAGTTTGGAGTTTGGAATTGCTCAACTCCCAACCACTAACTTGAGTTTTGTGAACAAATGTAACAATGTTACCGTCAAAACGTCTTAGCGTATTGACAACCAAGAATCCAACCGATATTGTGAATTACATACCCGGGTAAGACCGTTAATGAGTTATATGCAAACTAAGCAAAAGGTCACTTTGTATCTGTCGCCAGAGCTGCACAGAAGGTTGAAAATTCGTTCAGCCGTTGATTCAGAACCAATGTCGGAACTAGCCGAGCGGGCACTAGTTTTTTACTTAGCTAATTCAGAATTGGTTGAAGAAGTAGAAGCTTCTTCTTATGGAAGAACTCATAGAGTTTATTCCTGTCCAGCTTGTGACAGTTCGCTAGTATTACGAGATGGTGAAATGTCGGCTTTGGGCAATCAACCAGGAGTTATTGGTCAAGAGCATCTCGTAATCAATGAAATATCCGAGGAAAAAACCCCTCAGATGGGCGAGGAAGAGTTAGTTCCTTGCTAAAAGCGGGATAAGGAATTCCGTTGTCCAACTAAAAGCGATGTCTGTACTTTCTTGTATAAGGTCTCAAGTAGGTCGATATGAAAGAAGAGCTCAATATCCTCGTTCAAGCTCAATACCCTCTAATCTATCTTGTGACCTCTGAAGAAGAGCGGGCTGAGCAGGCAATTTCTACAATTGCTCAATCATCGAAGCCACAACGGCGAGTATATGTTTGGACTGTAACTCACGGTATAGTAGAGTACGGTCAGCCCCGGAATGTCACGCAGCACAATACCGTTTCTCCCGAGGCGGCAATTGAGTGGATTAGCCGGCAGAAAGAACCAGGTATATTTATTCTTAAAGATTTACACCCATTTATTGATGCACCTGCGACAAATAGGTCTTTGCGTGATGCGATCGCTAGTTTCAAGGGAATGCAAAAAAACATTATCTTGATGTCGCCAATGCAGCAGGTTCCCATAGAATTGGAAAAGGAAGTTGTCGTAATCGACTTTTCACTTCCAGATATGGGTGATTTAAATAAAGTTTTAACTAACCATATAGAAATATATCGTGGCAGAAGGCTGACAACAGAGGCACGTGAGAAGCTTTTGCGAGCAGCTTTAGGTTTAACAAAAGATGAAGCTGAAAAAGTCTATCGAAAGGCGCAGGTAACTACGGGGCGTCTGACGGAAGATGAAGTAGACATAGTTTTATCGGAGAAAAAGCAACTAATTCGGCGCAATGGTATACTAGAATACATAGAAGAAGATGAAACCATTGAGGCGGTTGGTGGCTTAGAAGAACTGAAAAAGTGGTTGAAGCAACGCTCAAACGCTTTTACAGAGAGGGCACGGGAATATGGTTTGCCCCAACCAAAAGGGATGTTAATTCTAGGCGTTCCGGGTTGCGGGAAATCGATGATTGCCAAAACTACATCTAGATTGTGGGGTTTACCGCTACTACGGCTAGATATGGGGCGGGTTTACGACGGCTCAATGGTGGGACGAAGTGAAGCGAACCTGCGTAACGCCCTCAAAACAGCAGAATCTATTTCTCCAGCGATTCTGTTCATCGACGAGTTAGATAAATCGTTTTCAGGTAGTGGCGGTTCGGGTGATTCCGATGGCGGTACTTCCAATAGAATATTCGGCTCATTCCTTACCTGGATGCAAGAGAAAAAATCTCCAGTGTTTGTAATGGCAACAGCCAACCGAGTTGAAAGATTGCCAGGAGAATTCTTGCGGAAGGGTCGCTTTGATGAGATATTCTTTGTGGATCTGCCCACACCTGAAGAACGCCAAGATATTTTCACTATCCACCTCAGCAAGCGTCGTGGTGAAATAACAAGATTTGACCTCGAACAACTAGCCAAGATGTCCGATGGCTTTTCTGGGGCAGAAATTGAACAGGCGATCGTTGCGGCAATGTACGAAGCTTTTGCCCAAGAACGCGAGTTCACCCAACTAGATATTATTGCTGCACTCAAGGCAACATTGCCGCTGTCACGAACGATGCAAGAACAGGTTACAGCCTTAAGGGACTGGGCCAGACAGCGTGCAAGACCAGCAGCGTCCTCCGTAGCTGAATATCAGCGAATGGAGTTCTAAAAGCTTTCTCCTGCTACCACAGGGGGAAAGGCTAGCACAAAATGCTAGCAGTTAAGAGAAAAAGCCGCCATCGGTCATAGATTGCGGCTAGTCCGAAAACAAACCGTTGTCCTTTTCAATCTTCTCTTTTGGAGGAAACCCAAATGTCTCATTTTAGCACCCTGCGTACCAAAATCACCGATGCTGAAATCCTCAAGGCTTCCTTGCGCGATCTAGGCATCAGCGTAAAAACCGAAGCCGATGTTCGTGGCTACAATGGTCAGCGCGTGCGCTCTGACATCGTTGCAGTATTGGAAGGCGAATACGACTTGGGCTGGTCACGCAACAGCGATGGTTCCTTTGACCTAATCGCAGACCTTTGGGGCGTTGCTAAGAAGCACAACCAAACCGAGTTGATCAACTCTATCAACCAGAAGTATGCTGTCAACAAGACACTGGCTGAAGTGAAGCAACGCGGTCTGCAGAACGCCAACGTGAAGTTGGTATTGCAATAGTAATCGAAAGCGCGTTCCCGAATACTGCACGGGTTAACCTTTCTTAACACCGGTTAGCCCGCTTTTTTAATCTAAACCAGGTTTCTCTAGGAAGCCTGGTTTTTAACTATTTTAATTTAACATTTTTTAACAGAAACTTTAGTCGCCTGTAATTCACTTATAAAAATACTTGTTGATAAATCGCATACAGTAAATCGATCGCGGATTTGAAAGGATTACTCGGATTCCACGGAAAGAACCACAGGAAGAATAATTAATTTTTAAATCCTCAGTGAAATCCTTTAATCCCTTTAATCCGTGATCGGATTTGAAAGGATTCCACGGAAAGAACCACAGGAAGAATAATTAATTTTTAAATCCTCAGTGAAATCCTTTAATCCCTTTAATCCGTGATCGGATTTGAAAGGATTACTCGGATTCCACGGAAAGAACCACAGGAAGAATAATTAATTTTTAGATCCTCAGTGAAATCCTTTAATCCCTTTAATCCGTGTTTAAAATTGTGTTGTTTGATTGACAAAAACCTCGACTTGTGTGCCTGCAGGTAAAAACCAAATGTTACCCCGTGTCATCATCTCAGAAATCGCTTGTTGATTGCGGACTGTAATTTGAGGAACAACTGTACTCAGTCCACCTTCTAAAACTCCAGTTACGATGTTTGGTTTAGTGTTGTTTTGGTTAATCACATTAGTACCATTGATGCTCAGTGTTGACTCCGGACGGTTAAATAACTCTGCGGCTTTGTTAATACCCCCTAAGGCAAATATTCCTACATCCATCCCTGCAATTGCTCCACTCTTATCAGGATATTTGCTGGCTATTAAAGGTCTACCTTGAGGAGAACTAATTTTCAATGCCCCTTTTGGTAAGCTTTTTTCTGTGAGATTACCATCAATTCGAGAAATTACTGAGACTACCTCTAACTGCACCATACCGCTTTCAGTGATTTTACCAATCTGAGTTAATACCTCAGTACCTATAGGTAGTGCTACAGCGTTATCTACATTTTTTAATGGTTGCTGTAAACGCACGATAAATTTATAGTTATTTGGATTATCGCTGTCATTCCCAGACTTACTACTCTCCCCAAATAAAGAAGTTGCTAGGACAGCTTTGGCACTAGTCCCCACAGCTACAGACTTAGCAGGTTGCTGACTGGCCTGATTATCGGTCGAATATTGGCTATCGCGACTCAAGGATGGGCTGGTTGGTTGCAAAATTGAATTAGAATTACTGACTGGTGTCGGTGTTGGTGTCGGTGTCGGTATAGGAATGGATGGTATCCTTAGATTGCTGGCTAATTGCGGTAGCGGAGTTACAGAAGGTGTAATTTTTGGCTCTTGAGGTTGCAAAGTTGGAGAAGGGATAATTTTTGGCTTTTGAGGCTCAGTAATTGGAGATTTAGCTTGGGGTATAGGCTGTAATACCCTGACAATACGTTCTACAGTCACAGTCCGGGGTATGTAAACTGTCTGCGCTGGGCTGGGTATCCTTTGTACTACAATCCTTGGTTTATCTCGATATATTACTTTTGGTGGTTGTACCTGTGAACTGGGGTTAACTTTCGCCTGGATTGCCTGATTGGGCTGTGCTGTTGTTAACTGAAGTTGTGCTGCTTTAACTGCCCTTGCTTGTTCAGCCAAGGCAAGTTTTGTTTTTAATACCTCGATTTCAACTTCTTTTTTAGCTTCGTCTACTGGTTGCAATTTTTCTGGCTGCTTGGCGGTAAGATCGTTGTTCGGCTTTTTACTAGTGCCATTCATCATCAGTGATAAAAAAGCGCCAGCACCTAAAACCAGAAGCAGAGTAGCAGCACCTACCAAACCTGCTTTCGCAAAGGGATTAGAGGACAGTGGTTGCCCAGTGGTAAGAATTGAGTCAGGTTTCACCTGTGGGGACTCATCAACACTATCAGTATTAGCCTCATCAGTATCGAACGATCGCTCTCGGGTAAATTCTGGTTCAAAGCCAACCAGTTTCGCCATCCTCCGTTCCCAATCAGAATTGATTTCTCCATCATCGGAACCGGATGGAGTACGCAAAGAATCAGGTATTGGGAATTTTGTCATGGAAGTAATACCTAAGTTGGATTTGAGATTGTGTTCAGGCATTTACCGAAGAATAACTAGACTGTTTAACACGACGCCTTGAGTTTATTTTAATGCTTCGCTTTGAGAACAGCTTTTATCTTTGATGTCGCAAAGATTATAAATTTCTAGCTTGGCTTCACCAAGGCGATAGGCAGCTAAATGTAGTGGAGTTGGTGCATCCGGAAGAACAATTTTCGGTTTATCTGTGGCTCGGACAAATATTTTTTTATTAAAAGGAATTTTCGTGCCGTTCTTATCGGTAGCAGTAAATATTAAGCGATCGCCAAGAATTTCAACTTGCCATTGACCATCTCCGATTTTTTCCGGTTGAGATATACTCCGCAAGACCAATAAAGTTTCAGCATTTTTAGCTGTCGCATCCTGACTATTTATCTGACTTACTTCTGACTTAAATGTTGTCAGCACATTATCAGCTAGAAGTTCCGAACTAATTTGCCATACTGTTTCTTGAGGCTGTTTTTCCGATAAGGTAAACATTAAAGTCATGGTTTCGCCTACCATCCGCCGAATTGTCTGGGGATGGCGTTCTAAATAGTCTTGAGAATTAACTGCGATCGCCCGACCATCTGCTAGTTGTACGAAACTTTGGGGTAGTTTGCCGCCCAATTGTCGCAACAAAGACCAGTGGAACATTAGTACCAAAAAAGTGAGCAGATGTAAAGCAAAAGTTGCTACCGCGAATATAGGTAGAATATTCCTTTTATTTGTTTTTGGATTTAGTAACTGCATATGAGTTATTTTATAAACGAACCAGAACAACGGTTCGATTCATTTCCGGGTGTACTATCATATTTATCAGTTAAGCACAAATCAAATATTTCGTAAATTTCCAATTTTTGAGACCGAGTCCGATAAACCGATCTTTGTAATTCAGTAATATCTTTAGGTAAAGGATGGTCAAAACTATCTACTGCTCTGACTAAAAAATCTTTATTAAAAGGAGTTAAAGTCTTGCGATTGTCTCCCGGTCTAAATTGAACAATATTAGCGACCATCCCAACTCGCCATTCACCAGGTGCAATTTGTTTTGGTGGGTAAACCCTTTGGATAATTAACCGTGCTGCTATTGTTTGGTTAGCGTTATTAGAAAAAACTTGTGGTGGAGTCATGTCCGCAATTTGTGCTAAGAAACCCTGACGAAAATCTTGGGAAATTGCAAAACTTGCCACCCAGCTAGTAGTAGAAACTTTTTTGATCAACCCTTGGGATGTTTTAATCGGTATTCCCTTATCAGTTTGAGGATTTGTTACTTGTTCGATAGTTTGTGCCGGAAGAATTCCAGACCAGTCAAACATCATACTCATGGTTTTACTGATAAATTGGCGAATTTCTTCAGGTTCTCGTTCTCGGTTGTCAGCGAGCGGTGCTGGTTTGCTATCAATTAGCTGCAAGAAATTCAGAGGTTTGCCAGTAGCTAATTGCCGAATTGTTAAGCCTTGAAATATTAATAAAAGCAAACTTAAAATATGTAGACCAAAAGTAGCGATCGCAAATATTGTCAAAATATTGACTGAAGATTTTCTTTCTTTTAGTAATCGTGTCATTTAACTCACCACCTCCTACAATGCTCTCATTCTGTTGAAATCTGTATTAGCGATCGCCTGAAAAATTGCAAATCCACTAACAGCACCTAAAGCTAAAGATAAAATCGGTGCTAAAACTCCCAAAAAAATCAGAAACCACATCAAATCTGGTTCTGTATTGACATTTTGTGCAGGTCCATTAATAATCACTGCGGCTGTTAATATGGCAATAATATTAAAAGAAATTTTGGTAATTCCAACAGTCAATAACCCCAAAAGCCATGCAAAAATTGGTTTGGCAGCAACAGGTAGCAAAGAACCCCCTACAGCCAGAGGTCCTAAAGCTGCAATCAGCAACATTGTCACTTCTATTAAGTTATGAAAAGCAGATTGCAAGGAAATCAAAATGTTTTTGATGCTAGTTTGGACTGTAGAACCTAGCAAAGAATTAAATTCAAATTCCGATATAGTACCGCTGGCGACTACTATATTATTTACTTTGGTTTCTAGTCTGTCGATCCAAGGTTGTGTGCCGTATGAATTTCTATACTGTTGCCAAAGTAAATCAATTTTTTCTTTAGCTTTGTTTAAACATTCATTTTGTTGTTCACCAGTCAATGACTGACAGGGACGCAATAAGCCTCCCGCAACTTCTTCTGCCACACTCAGATTCAGAGCTTGCTGATAAGTTTGATTAACATCTGCTGTGGTGATAACTTGTTGATTTACTGTGTTAATAAAATTGCGGATTCCCAATGTAAGGTTTGAAAGCAAAGTTCCATTTCCAGGATTTGCTAATAGGAATACCACTATCAAGGGCCAAAGCAAAGCCACAATTGGACGGGAAAAATCGTTATCTATGACATCTCTGAGCCATTGAGCCATAAAAAAAAGTAATGTGCCAACAGCAAAAAAGATGCCTAAGTTTGTCAGCACACCGTATATGTTCTTGTTAGTATTATTTTGTAATAAGTCTATCCACTGTCTGTCCCAGCCGTCAGTAATGCTTTGTGCGGTTATTGCACCATTACTGAGGACATCGTTGGCATTAAGTTGAGCAAGAATATTGAAGGTATCGAAGCACATTTTTGATATTGGGAAATACATCAATTTTCATGGTAGAGAGGATAATTATTTGATTGAACCGCGTAGGCGAAGCTTCGCCTACGCGGTTCCATAACAAAAGAAAGTGTTCATAACAAAAGATTAACACTTACCTTTTCCTCCCTAACAAATCAGTTTGAGAAGTTGCTCGCAAAAGTCGTGCAACCTCCGCTGATGTATCTACTCTTTTCGCACGATTTACTTCATCCATCTCTTGGGAAATATTCGCCAAATTTAAGTTAGAATACTGCAAAGCTTCATGCATTTGAATTGTATTTCCTAAAGTTTCTCCCATAATTCTTGATTGTTCCCTTTCAATATTGATATTTTGGAGTTCCAAATCTGACAACCCCTCCCAAGTAAGCTTTGCCAATTGGGCTTGATTGCTCTGTAGAGAACCTAAAATACTTGAACTTAAATTTGTATTAGCTAATCCATTAAGAATACTCCCTGCCCCTAAAACCTGTTGTTCAATTTCTATTTGCTTTTTATTTTTATTGGCTGCCGCATTATTTGCAAATACAGCAGTATCGTCAACAGCTTTTTGAGTATTTTGTAAGTCTATACTTAATCTTGCCTGTCCATTTCTACCGAGGACACCTTCAACTGAACTACGGGTTATTTGGCGAGCGATTTCATTTCTCACCATTTTGCCCCGCACTGCTGAATTATTCTCAAATTTATCAGATATAGAGTATTGAGTTATCTGCTGACTCACACTATTTCCAGCAACATTAGGGTTAGGAATTTTCAGAGAAGCAGTAGAATTGGTAATTGCTGTTTGCGTCTGTACTTCCAAAGGTTTTAAGGTGTCAGGAATCTGTGCTTTTAAATAGTTTTGCAAATCCAGTGCATAATATTGAAAATCTGTCCAAACATTTCCCAAGCTAGCCATTACCGGTAGAGTTCCCAATAAGACAAGGGAAAAAGTTAAGAAAATTATTTTGTGTTGAGGTTTTTTTGACATAATGGAATGGGAAATTGATTAAAGTCTCTACCCGCTCTTAGACTATAAGTCCCTGTCTAATATCATAAGTCCATTAAAATGGACTAAAAATAATGCTTTGATTTTATCGTAATTTTCATAACTTATAAAATTATAAATATGTTGTTTATACGCAAACTTGGGATTTGTGGAGTTCCTGTTCAAAGTCCCTCCCCCAAGTTTGGGAGAGGGATTTAGGGTGAGGGCTGGTTTTCATCTTCCACGAATTGAGCTAATTAATTGACGGGCATAAATAGAAATAGCTTCATATTTATCGCTGTACTCCTTCATTACTTGATTGCGTGCTGCTTGTTCTGATGGGTTGTTAGCGACTACTGCTAATTGTTCGTAACCTGGATAGTAACGACAAAAGGTATAAACACCGTTATCATCTAACAGCCATTGGCTATAAATGTCTTCTTTTTTCGGAATAAAACTTTCTGATGCATTGCGAGTGATAATTTCGCGGGGATATTTTAAAATATTAACAAAACTATCAACTGCAACTGGCTGAATGCGACCAATTAATCGAGTTGTGAGGTTTTGCAAAATTTTTGATGCCGCTTTTGATTTAGCGATCGTATCAGGATCTTGTGCTGATAAAATCACTCTGACTCCTGCTTTTGCACCGTTGGCACAAAGTCTACCAACTAAGTTGGCAATTTGCTCAAATTCAAATAAAATTGGTGCTTCATCAATAAAGAAGATAGAAGCGGGACTACTCAATGCTCGTCGGAGTGCTGCTGAATATGCACTCAAGGATAACAATGCTGCATCTTCACTATCTGATAAGTTTCTGAGGGCAAAAACTAGTAGAGGAGCATTAGTAGGAAAGCTAGAAGGTGATGAAACTGCTTGCCCGACTCGACTTTGCAACCAAAAGCGGAAACGTAAATTTATGACTTCGAGAGCCTCATCAATTCTATCTCCTTGGGTATGCAAATCAAGATGATCCCGCGAGCAGAAGGTACAGAAATCTTTTAAGGTAGGGGTTTTCTGCCATTCTTCGGTACCAAATCCGGACTTCATTGCTGCTTGATATCGTTGTTTAATACCTTCGTCAGCAAAGAATGTACCTAAAGCTAAATTTATCAAAGAACGTACTGTTTGAGAAAGCAGTTGATTTTCAGTCGATGAACCCAAAACCATTGTCATCAAAGCTGACTCAAGAAATACTACATAATCTTGAAAACGTTCCCGTCTTTCTTCTGGACTCAAAAAACGTAAATCAGGCTGCTCAAACAAATTATTTGATTCTTTGGAAATATCAAAATATGCCCCGTTACCTTCCATAAACTCTGTATAGTCAGTGAAGGTAGATGTACCATCTGGTTTAGGAAAATCCAGTGCTACAACAGGAATATTATGTGCCAAAGCTTGAGTCAAAATCCCTGAAACTAAAACAGATTTACCAGCCCGAGTGGTGGCAAAGAGTCCTAAATTTTTGTGCTGGTTAAATAAATCTATATTTACAGGTGTCCCCCCTTCGTCGGCAATTAATTCAAAGCCTTTACTATCCCCGGCTTTTGTTGTAACTACAGGCATTAATCCCCACACTTCATTGGTAAGATAAAGCTGACGGCGATTGAAGGGTTTTGCTAACAATACTTCCCAAACAATTGGCAGTGTTTGCAACCATATTTTCCAGGCATATTCCTTTTCTCGAACGACTCGGGCTGGACGTTGAAAACAGTTTTCTATATACCTACAAGCCTCATCCAGTTTTTCCACGCTTTGACGATGGACTAAAATTGCAATTCCTGTATGAATTGGCAGAGAACCTTCATATAATTGTTCTTGTGCAGCTACAGATTTTCTGAGCTTTAGTTGAGCGCCAACATCAATAGTGTTACTCTTTTCTTCTGCCATTTTTGCGGTAACATTCGACTGCTTCAAGACCCGTTGTAAGGTCGTCTTTACTAAAGCTGGATTTGCCGCAGTCAATTCACAAATAATCTCTGTATCTACAACCGCATCTCTGGCAAATAGTTCCCATAAATAACGTAGTTGTGAGGTTTTACTTGGCCAACCACCTGGTTTTTCCAGGAATGTCATTACACCTATATAGCGGTTTTTCAGATATACCCATTTGCGGTCAGCCACTGGTACATCTGAATCTAGGAGCAATGTACTACTATGGATATTTTCTAATAATAATTTACTACTTGGTAAGTCAGAATAAACTTTTTCTTGCAGTCCATTCTCATTTAAAATCAAAAGCTGGGGAATCTCTATTGGCTCTGTGTTATTAAACCTGCTCCAGACTTCTTGCCATAGTTCATCAGCAGTTAAAGCCCGAAATTCCAAACCCATTTTGTTAGATAAAACCTGTTCCCAACGGCGAAATCCTTCTTGATAAGCATTCAGAATCAGATTTTCCAGACGCTGGTTTTCTCTTTCTGCGGTTTCACCCTTAAATGTTACCCACCAGGATTCACCTTTCGCTAAAATTTTCTCAATCCAATCATTCGCAGCTGCGGCATCTGGTTCAATAGTATATGTCACATACACCCGGAGAAATTTTGGCTTCCGAATACCAGTACGAGTAAGTTCTTGTATTCTTGCCCGTTCTGATGTCAATAAATATTGAATTTCTGGTGATGGAGAATTTTCAACTAGGGATGCAAGTTCTTCTTGCCGCTGTTGAGATGAAGAAAAAGAACCCAAATGAAAAGTAATTCTTTCTTGACCGGGGAGGTCTTTTAAAGCTGCTTCGATATTCTGACAAATTGGATCGATTTGTTCATTTCTTAGAGTAGTATGAATGCCTTTACAGTCAAATCCAAAAACAAAGCAAAACTTATCTTTTTGATTACCTTTATTTAAGATATAAGCACCAATATCTCTGCCATTGAGTGCGACACGCACCATAGTGGCTAGATGTAAAGCATCTTCAAAAGGTGTAAACCTATTTTCTTGACCTGCGATGCCTACGCTTTGTTTTCCGATTTTTGGTTTCATAATAAAACTCTAGAAAACTGTGATAACGAGCAACGCCTCTTACCCAAGTTGGAACACCAATAAATTTGCTTAAAAATCGCCAACTTCTTCCCCCGGTTAGTATCCACCAAGTCGCCATTCCCCATCCGGCAACTAGTACTGTCCACAACCACTTCTGCCATTGATCTGGGAATGCACCTCCAAATATACCATTGATAATAAAGTAGGAAATTAAGGCAATGATTGTCCAAGGAAAGATTTGGTTAGCCGGAATTGGGCCTAAAGAAGGTTGGGTTCCCAGAATTTGATTGACAGGACGAAATTCTTTGTCGCGCTCAACAGTCATCAAGGATTTTGGATTTTACTAGGGATAGTTTAGCAATTCAACCCAAGCTGGGTGCTATTTCTTCACTCAGCAAAGAACAGCACTAGCTATATGCGGCACTGTTCTTAAGCTAAAACACATTTAAACTGCATAATCTCAATTCCTGTAAGTCTTGTGGGGTAGGCATCTTGAATCGCCCAAATAATTAATGTGCATTCGTATATCACACAACAGCAAGTGTGGGATAGCAGGTCATCCAGTAATAAAGCCTGTCAATACATCCGCAACGGTGACAGCGATGACAACTAGCAAGGGGGTTCGTGCAACTACTTGCCAATCATCATCTTTGCGAACTGCGTTAATCACCCCGATGAGGGAAACAGCGATGTAGAGTAAGTAAAGCGCTCTTAAAACGTTGAATACCAGACTAATGGCTGGGGCACTATTATTTTGAGTAGAACCTTGGGTTAGGGTGGTTTTAAAAAATGTCTCCGCTTTCCCGAAAAATTGTGCCATTACGGGATCGGAAAAATAATCTACCCAGAAAAAACTCAGGATTAAGCCTACTGTTAAAATTTGCAACAGCATGAGGGTGCGCTTAGATAAATTTACCTGCGACCCTACTTGCTGGATGACTAGGACGGCTAAACTTCCTAGCAGTATGCACAATAATAAAATCGGGCTTTGCCAGGTTATGACAGTTAAGAAAATTGCACAGGTAACTAATAAGGTAAAGAATGAGAACAAGCGAGGGCGGCAATACTTCACTAATAAATCCATAGACTCCAGCCTGGAATTACACCTAATAAGTCGTAACTAAATCCTGCTCGTTTTTTCTGCAAAAATAAATTATGAAGCCAGATATAGATAAATTTACCTATTTCTTAAGAGCAAATTACAGCAATGATAGGGTTTTAGTGTGTTGGTAATTTCTACTGAAAAATAATAAATTTTCAAGAAAAACCTATATTGCAGTCAGTTTATGTAACCTGCAATATATCCTCTGTGCGAAACAGAATAAAACCAGGATGATTATATAACTTTAGCGAACAAATGCGTGTGTATTTAAATACACTTGCAAGATTCTATTGAGTTTTAAAGTCTTGTACTGACGAATGTATTTTACCATTTTTACAAAAATTAAAAGCAATGGCAAATATATCTTACCATTTTTGCGAGTCCTATTTTTTTTCCAGTATAGCAGCAGGTTGCTATCTCAAAAAGGTATAACTGCTGTACCATTACCAGTTCGGGAAAAGTTCAGTTTCCGCCTTGTCTGGCTGCACTTTCCGCTTTGTCAAGAGTAACGACAAACTTTAGGCCAACAAACCGGCTCTTGCTGCCCCCGTTTGTGTAAATGCCTCAAACGTCACCCATTGAGTAATTTCCGGTCAACGCGCACACCAACAATTGCATGATGTTTTAGCTTACGTACCCTGTGAAGGAACTGAATACTACCTTCATCCGGTATCCGCCAAAATCATCACTTTGAAGTTGAGTCCATAAAGCAAATAAAGATGGTCTGGATGCTTAATAATTAGGACATCTCAAGATAATGATAATCAAATAAAGAGGAAAGCGATCGCAAACGGTGATTGCTTCCCTGTGACTTCTCTAAATAAAGCCCGATTTGAATTGAAATTAATAGACAAAGTGGTGGCGGCTCCGATTGAGAGACGATACCACCCACCTAGATGATTATCATTATTAAAAAATTTTCGTTGAGGTCAATGGCAAATGGGCGTAAAATTACCATATTTTTTTGTCAAATTAAAATCTATTTATTACTTAGGCTTGTTTATTATTTCCATGTCATGTTATTAAACACTGACTCGCTAAGAAAGGGGTTTATCCAGAGAGGTGCAAGATATAAGAGACAATCACCAGATTGTCTTTTTTTTAGTTCTTTTTAATTGGTTAGCTACTACTCGTTTAATTGTTAAACTACTGTGCTATCATCCCCCTTGTAATTGAAGCTACGCCAGCAATCAATAGGAGTATATCCCTGTGTTTAGTGCTACGTGCGCTGAATAACACATATACTTCTTTTGGTAAAGGTCAACAGCGAAGTAATTGAAATGACTATTTCCTCTAGTTGCTAATAATTATGAACTGAAATTTTCAACTCGTTAACTTTGGTAAACACTGTTAGATCTGCGGTACGGCAACGTACAAGTATTTAGGCATTTAAAAATAGTGCTTTGATGGGCACAGGAATATCTGAGCTAATACTACTCGGTTAAGAATCGTTCGCAAGCGCGTGCGCTGCTTTGCAATCCCACTTTTTAAAGGGGATCTCTTAGGGCTAGGCAGCAAAATTCAAAAGCAGTAGTGGTATCTGAGAAACGCTTCTAGTCAATCTTTAAGTTCAGGTTCAATGCAATCAAACCAAGTTCAGCAGAAAGTCCAAGCTCTATGGACTGCTTTGGTGATACTCAGCATTTTCTTTTGTGTGGAATTGAGTGCAGGAATTTGGAGCCATAGCCTGTCTCTTTTAGCAGATGCAGAACATATTCTTGCGGACGTGGCAGCTTTAGGTCTAGCACTGCTAGCAATCTGGCTGTCTGAATCTATATCCAAGAGAACTATATTTGGTCGCTATCGATTGGAGGTTCTAGCTGCTTTGGCTAACGGCATTGGCTTGGCTTGTGTCGCAGGCTGGATCGTGAAAGAAGCTCTAGTTCGGTTGCAATCTCCAACCACAGAGATTCTTGGCGTACCAATGTTAGTAACTGCATTGATTGGCTTAGGAGTCAACACTTTTAACGTGTTTTGCCTACATGGATGCAGCCATCACGATCTTAATATCAGGGGCGCATTTCTTCATCTGTTAGCGGATGTAGCCAGTTCAGTTGGAGCCGTACTGGCAGCGATCGCGGTTATCTGGCTGAATTGGACTTGGGCCGATGGAGTCATCAGCTTGGGAGTGGCAGGGTTGATAGCCTTGTTTGCTGCTTATCTGGTGATTCAAAGCGTTAATTGTTTGCGTGGTCAGGTAGCCGATATTCCGAATGCTTCTTGTTTCTGTAATTTGCCAGCAGGAGACTGCGACGATCAAAAGAATGCAGAGAAGCTATTATTTCCATCTTTACAGGAGTTAATTCGATGATTTCATTACTGAAACAGTACAAACGCTCGCTTTTTTGGTTCATATCTGGTCTGGTTATGGCAGTTATAGTGTCTTTTGGCATATCACACCAACAACCAGCTACTGCCCAACAAGCACCTATTGCCCAACAAGCAGCTATTTCCGAATTCGCTGCTAGTCATCAAGAACCCAATTTTTATCAATAGACTTCTTGCCTTTTTTCTTTGACGTAAGTCAAAGTCTCTCCTTCCCTCCACCTCCGTGGAGGGGAATTAATCGCTTGCGTTAGTTTCCTTTCTTCATGCGAACTGGCGTGGTGTTATGCGTTCTTTACGCAAGAAGTTCAATAGTTAACTTTTAACACTTGCTCAATTAACTTTAAGAGGCATTGTAATGATTTCACTTCTCGGAAAGTGCAAGAGACTCCTAGCCTTTTTAATGGCTATGATCCTGGTATTTGCTAATCCTGCCATTCAACCAGCACTAGCTGCTGGTAATGGGGTTAACGTCATCATCATGATTGGTGATGGTATGGGTTGGGAGATGGCTCGGGCTGCTGCGATCGCCAAAGGTGGGGCGTTTTATACTGCCGGGAAAGGTTCTGGTTTGAGTATGCAAACTCTGACTGGATATGGACTGGTGACTACTTACGGCACAACCGTTCAAGGAAGTACAGGAGCTAAATTAACGGGTAACACTGCCCTGGATGGGACTAATGGTGTCACAGGTCTAAGTCCTGTTCGTCCAGGCTTCTCATTCGTGCCGACTCCTTTTAATCCCGGCACTCAATCTAATGGCAATAGCACTTTGCCTGGGAACCTAGCAGGTTATGAAGTAAATAAGGGTGGACCGACTCCTTGGATTCCGCTGTCTCCCGCTACTGCTGGTTCATACGACAAAGATTACATCAAATACAGTTATCCCGACTCTGCTAACACCGCTACAACTCTTTATACAGGCGTAAAGAGCTACAACAACGCGATGGGAGTTGATATTTACGAGAAGAAGCTGAAAACCGTCCTAGAAATTGCCAAAGAACAAGGTAAATCTACAGGTTTGGTCACTTCAGTGCCGATTACTCACGCCACCCCCGGTGCTGCGGCCTCTTTCGTAAATCGTCGTAACAAGTACGACAGTGTTTTTGACCCCACCAAGACCAACCAAGACAGCATTCTGCAGCAGGAATTACTGAACTTTCAGCCTAATGTTGTGTTGGGTGGTGGTCATCCTTTGGATCACGTCAACGCAACCAGTTCAGGTCCGGTCTGTCGATACACTTACATCACAGCAGATACTTACAAGAATTTGACTGGCAAAACAGCCCTGACTGATGCGGCTGCTTGTTCAACTGCTCCTGCGGCGAATCCCAACACCAACGCTCGTTACGGCTACACCGTTTTAGAACGTGGACCTAACGCAGCTCAGACACTGTTAACCACCGCTGCGACTATCAACCCCAATACCGGCGGCAAGTTAATCGGTCTGTATGGCGCTCGTGGTCAAGATGGTAACCTTCCTACCAGTTCTTCCAAGGGAGACTACAGTTCAACAGGTTTAGGGCAATTTACACTTTCCCGTTCAGTTATTAAGACTCAAAATCTAACTGCAAATCCACCTGTTACCTGTGCATCGGGTCAGCTAATTACTGGTTCCACTAATGAGTGTGTGCCTGTTGTTGATGCAGCACGTAACCCCATCGCTCCTAATGCTCCTGCACCTGATACTGTCCGTCCCCTGGCTGCTGGTGAAACCGATGCCAGCTTTATAGCCAGAGAGATTAACGAAAATCCAACTTTGTCCGATCTCACCCAAGCGGCTCTAACCGTTCTCGGTAAAGACCAAGATGGTTTCTGGCTAACGGTTGAGGGTGGTGACATTGACTGGGGTGCCCATGACAACAACATGGATAACCTCATTGGTACCATGAATGATTTTGATAAAGCAGTCCAAACAACTATTGACTGGATCGGAAATAATGGCGGTTGGACTAAGAACTTGCTCATTGTTACTGCTGACCATGACCATTACCTGACTTTAAATAATGACTTCCCCTCGAAGTTAACTCCTCAAGATCCAAATGTGTCCAGAGGTTTGAAGTTTAACGCTAAAGACATTACTTTCAACAAGCACAACCCAACTGAAGCAGGTCACTTCTGGGGATCAGATCCAACACAAAAGTACCTCTGGGGTAACCACAGCAGCCGTCTTGTGCCTGTTTACTACCAAGGTAAGTCCTCTGAAGCTCTAACCAGATACTTAGGACAAGGCTACCAGTTTACAGATAGTTCTGGTACTTACACAGTCCCTGGTGTTCGGGGTGTGGTCGATCAGAGTCAGATATTCCAAGCTATGAAGACAGCGCTCACAACTCCTTAATCAACTAGCCTCTCTTAAGACTAACTTAGAGAGGCAAAAGTCGCAAAAGACGTGGTAGCACGTCTTTTGCTTAATAAAACTATTGAGATTTTTTGGCGTTGCTGATTCCATGTATGTAGCCCATTTCTGCGCGATCGCAGATAAATTGCGTTACCTAAAAACCCTTGTAGAAACGGAAAATTTTACGTCTTTACATTTCAATTCATACCTCGATTCAGCAACGCCGATTTTTTTTTACACCTGTTGTTAATTAGAGGGAAAAAATGGCTGACCAAATCCTTAATTATAAATTTTCTAACACTAACAAAACTCTCACAGGTAACTTGTCGTTCAATCAGGCTGCTGCTGCCGACCAACAAGTAACACTTGCCGAAGGGTTAAATATTTCTGGTACTTACGGTGGTAAGTCCTACACTCAAGCTGATGATTCTTTAGCACTATTATTGACTAATCAATCAGGAGAAATTGCGGATCAAGGATTGGGGTTGCAATTTGTCACCACTCCCTTCACTGTCAATGCGGAAAATTTTATTGATGCGAACAGCACTCAGGGTGTTACGTACAGTCGTATTTACGCACCTACAGATTTAGTATTCAATACTATTTACAATTTCTCTAACACTAACAAAACTCTTACAGGCAGCTTTGCGTTCAATCAGGCTGCTGCTGTTGATCAACAAGTAACACTTGCAGAAGGGTTAAATATTTCTGGTACTTACGGTGGTAAGTCCTACACCCAAGCTGATGATTCTGAAGCACTATTATTGACCAACCAATCAGGAGAAATTACAGACCAAGGATTGGGGTTGCAATTTGTTACCACTCCCTTCACAGTCAACGCTGAAAATTTTATTGATGCGAACAGTACTCAGACGATTGCGTACACCCGTGTTCAAGCACCCACAGATTCAGCATTGAGTGCCATCAGTGTTGACGAAAATATAGCTGCAGGAACAGTCCTTGACAGCTTTAGTACTACTGACCAAGATAAAAACAGCACTTTCACCTACAGCTTAGTTTCCGGGGCTGGTTCTACTGACAATGCCGCATTCACTATTGATGGCAATAATCTAAAAATCAACAGTTCCCCAAACTTTGAAACCAAATCTACTTACAATATCCGGGTCAAAACAACAGACCAAGATGGACTCACCTTTGAAAAGCCGTTGACTGTCAATATTAAGGATCTCAGCGACGAAGCACCTACAGATTTAGTATTCAATACTATTTACAATTTCTCTAACACTAACAAAACTCTCACAGGCAGCTTTGCGTTCAATCAGGCTGCTGCTGTTGATCAACAAGTAACACTTGCAGAAGGGTTAAATATTTCTAGTACTTATGGTGGTAAGTCCTACACCCAAGCTGATGATTCTGAAGCACTATTATTGACCAACCAATCAGGAGAAATTACAGATCAAGGATTGGGGTTGCAATTTGTCACCACTCCCTTCACAGTCAACGCTGAAAATTTTATTGATGCGAGCAGTACTCAGACGATTGCGTACACCCGTGTTCAAGCACCCACAAATTCAGCACTGAGTGCCATCAGTGTTGACGAAAATATAGCAGCAGGAACAGTCCTTGACAGCTTTAGTACTACTGACAAAGATAAAAACGATACTTTCACCTACAGTTTAGTTTCCGGGGCTGGTTCTACTGATAATGCCGCATTCACCATTGATGGCAATAATCTGAAAATCAACAGTTCCCCAAACTTTGAAACCAAATCTATTTACAATATCCGGGTCAAAACAACAGACAAAGGTGGACTCTCCCTTGAAAAGCCGTTGACTGTCAGTATTAAGGATCTCAACGAAGCACCTATAGCCTTAGCGCTGAGTGCAACCAGTGTTAATGAAAATGTAGCAGCCAACACCGCCATTGGTACCTTCAACACCACCGACCCAGATACAGGTAACACCTTTACCTACAGCTTGGTTAATGGAACTAGCGACACTGATAACACAGCATTTACGATTGCGGGTAACACCCTGAGAATAAATGCTTCTCCAAACTTTGAAACCAAGTCTAACTATAATGTTCGGGTACGCACTACTGACCAAGGTGGGCTATCCCTTGACAAGGCTTTCACAATTAACATTAACAATTTGCCTGAACCAAGGGTTCTCAAACCAAATGCTAACAATGTGTTCTTAGTGGAGGGTGACACACAACAACTCAAACTGACACTGACCAAAAATAACAGTACCCAAGTCAATGAAATTGGGGTATTTGTAGTAGATGACAGCGAAGGGCGCATTGGTACCCTTGCTCCTGGGTCTAGTGCTTACACTCAAGCAGCCCTTGCACGGGGACAGGTGATTTTGTCCGGCCTAACCAATCCTCCCCAAGGCTTTAATCAACCTCTTTCTCGCATCTTAAACGACTTTGCTCCCAATACACGCTTGGCTTTCTATGCAGTACAAAATGGCACTACTGATGCAGTACTAAAAGGACAAAACCAAACAGTATTTTTCAGCAACGCATTGAATGTTTCCAGCCAAGGTAATAATGCGTTCTCACTAAATTGGCGGGCTCCAGATGGTAGCAATAGCCTCAACCTAGAAACCAAGTTGGAATCAACTACCGAGACTAGACCTTTAGGGACAGCCACCCAAAGCCGACCGGAAGGAGAATTGCTAGATTTACGAGGGTTAACAACCCAGAGCGTAAAGGCAACTTTCACTCTCAACCGTGAAGCGGCATACAATAACTCTGTTGGCTTCTATCGAGTTATAGATGAGACTGGAGCCATCAGTACTGGTAGTGGCATCATCCTTCCTGGTCAAAAAGGTTATGCAGAAGCCGCTGTTAGGGATGCCCAAAGTCTTGGTATAAACCTTGGCGTAGACAACCAAGGTACAGCGACTTTTAACTCTTCCCTGGGTAAAGCACTGTTTGCTCCATTCATCATTAGCAATGGGACTGCAGAACAAGTTCTCAACGGGCAAAAAGTTAATGATATTTTCTTCAGCTACTTGGGGGCTAACTCCGACAAGGTGGATCATATCCGGATGCTCGGAGATAACACCTTTGGGTTTGAAGACCTAGGTGCAGGGGGAGACTTTGATTACAATGACATAGTATTACGGGTCAATTTAACCTAGTTTGTGAAGGTTACTGATTCTATTAGGACTCCCCCTCCTTGCGATGAAGGTCTACCGTATACACACAAGTCCCATTTTCGCCCATACTCTGTTATTGCTCCCCTTAATCCCCCCGATGCATTGTGGGTAGATCAGAGATTTGGTTCCCTCCCCTTTACAAGGGGAGGGTTAGGGTGGGGTTATTCAAGGAACCGTCGTGCAATGCGAGTACTTGTGTGTAAACTGTAGGCGATGAACGTGGAGGGGGATTGCCGTTATTACAATGCAAAGTCTAACAATCCCCTGGCTTTATTCAAAGTCTCCTCAAACTCCTTCTTTGGCTCTCTAAAAAATAATGTCAAAATCATCACTGTTATTAGCCGGGAAATTAATTAACGTCCTTACCCGCTCTTAGACTATAAGTCCCTGTCTAATAACATAAGTCCATTAAAATGGACTAGAAATAATGCTCATTATTTATGTATTTTAAATGACTTATATAGTTGTAAAAATGTGGTTTATACGCAATATATAAGATATAAGCTTCAAAATCATAATATATATATTGAATGAATAATTTATCTGTTATATCCGTTTTTCATCCGTTGCCATCGTCATAATGGGCGGGGATACCCCGGTTCCTACTCCCGCGATTAATTATTTGGCTCATTTACATGAGATGCTGCTAGTTGATTGAATATTTAAAGTTTACAGATGTCTGGTAATTCTTCTGTCAGTGTCACTGTTCCCGCCACAACTGCTAATTTGGGACCGGGTTTTGATTGTATTGGAGCGGCTTTAACTCTATACAACAATTTCAAGTTCACTCAAATTGAAGGTGAGTTTGCTATCTCTGTCACGGGTTCTGAAGCCGAACGAGTCCAAACTGATGAGAGTAATTTGGTTTATCAGGCTTTTGTGAAGTTCTATCAATATATAGAGCAGACACCGCCTTCTGTGAAAATTGAGATTCAGATGGATGTACCCTTGGCACGGGGTTTGGGTAGTTCGGCGACGGCGATTGTCGGGGGGTTGGTTGGTGCGAATCAATTGGCTGGTGAACCCCTGAGTCTATCGCAAGTGATGGAGTTGGCGATCGCTATGGAAGGCCATCCTGATAATGTTGTGCCGGCGCTTTTGGGGGGTTGTCGGTTGGCGGCTAGTGGGGTGGAAAATGAACCGTCTAGACCTTGTTGGGAGGTTTGTGAGGTTCCTTGGTCTGCGGATGTTTTGTTGGTGCTGGCGATTCCTGATTTTGAGCTTTCGACGGCTTCGGCACGGGCTGTGCTTCCAGGTGAGGTGAGTCGTGGTGATGCGATTTTTAATGCGGCGCATCTGGGGTTATTGTTACGTGGGTTGGAAACTGGTAAGCCTGATTGGTTAAGGGCTGGTTTGCAAGATAAATTACATCAAAGCTACAGGAAATCTCTGATTAAGGGTTACGATGCTGTGAACTCGGCGGCTCTTGAAGCTGGAGCCTATGGGATGGTGATTAGTGGTGCGGGTCCTACACTGTTGGCTTTAACTGATACTGTTAATTCGGAAGCAGTGGCGATCGCTATGAAGGATGCTTGGCAAAAACAAGGAGTTAATCCTCAAGTGCGATCGCTTTGTCTTGATACCCAAGGGGCGAGAATAATGTCGGGAAAAGTTATTTGTTAGTTGTTATTTGTTGGTTGTTGGTTGTTTACTCCTAACCACTAACCACTAACCACTAACTACTAACCACTAACCACTAACTCAGGACTAATATCATGGAGCAAGTTCAGGCAGAAATTGCAGCTATTCGCACACAGATTGATGCTCTACGTCAGGAAAGGGCTACTCTGACTATTAATAGTGCTGTCACGAGTGCAGATTCTTCTCCAAAAGCGATCGCTCAGGCTTATCGGCGTCATGCTCAAGAAACTGCACAAGTCTCGACGGAAATTCAGGGAATTGATAATGCGATCGCCGCGCTGGAATTTGAGTTACAGAAAAAACAGGTTCTGTTAAGGCGATCGGATAATAAGCTAATGCGACTCTCCATCGAAGAAGAGGTGGAGTCTGGCAAAATACAAGCAAGAGTCCACGCGGAGCGGATTAATCTACTTGCAGCAGAATTAGCCACAGAATTAAAGGCACTCAAAACTTGCGCCAATCAAATTAGCCCCAGTTATTGGCAGGTCTATTACAAACCGTTTATTACTGGCTTTAAGACTATCTCGGTTCCCTATGTTCGTTCAGATGGTGATGTTTGGACGATTGTCAACCGTATTGTTTAGCCTTAAATAGTTTACATTTCATAATCTAACGGTATCGAGAGTGGCATCTCTCAACAGTCTTTGTAAAACTTAATCAAAAAATCGGTTATTGGATAAGAATATTACACAACCTTAGGCAAATAATACGGATTATTTTTATCTTGGGTAGGCCTTGTGGCTTCAGGACTCAGAGGCGCTCTTAAGGCTGCAAAGTATTGCTGGTTATAGGTTTCGATGGCATCATTCTCAGGAGTCACATACAATATTATTTCCCTATATGCAATAAATATTTATGCTCACTATCCTTTTGATTGGAATTTGCAGTAAATTTCCCGTTTACAAAAGTAAATATTGCTTAATATAATGCAATCATCAAGTAAAAACGAAAAATGATTTTCAGCGATGAATAATCTAGAGTTCCCTTGGTTGACAGCCATAATTGCCTTTCCCTTGGTGGCTGCGCTTTTCATTCCTTTCATACCAGACAAAGAAGGAAAAACAGTCCGTTGGTATGGTTTGTCTGTAGCGATCGCCGATTTTGCCTTAATGATTTACGGCTTCTGGCAGAGCTACGATTTACAAAGTTCGACATATCAGTTGGTAGAGAAATATAGTTGGGTGCCCCAATTGGGCTTAAATTGGTCAGTAGCGGTTGATGGGTTATCGATGCCGCTAGTATTGCTAACAGGCTTGATTAATACCCTCGCAATGTTCGCGGCTTGGAAAGTTACCAATAAGCCGCGATTGTTTTATGCGTTGATGTTGGTGATGTACAGCGCCCAGGTAGGGGTGTTTGTCGCTCAAGACTTGCTATTATTCTTCTTAATGTGGGAAATCGAGTTAGTTCCCGTATATCTATTAATTTCTATCTGGGGCGGAGAAAAGCGGCAGTACGCAGCGACTAAATTCATCCTTTACACAGCCGCTGCTTCTATATTTATCTTAGTCGCTGGTTTGGCGATGGCGTTCTCTGGTGACAACATCACCTTTGACTTAGCAGAGCTAGGAATGAAGCAATATTCCAGAACTGTAGAACTGCTTGTTTATACAGGTTTCTTGATTGCTTTTGGTGTCAAACTATCAATATTCCCCTTCCACACCTGGTTACCTGATGCTCACGGTGAAGCTTCTGCACCTGGTTCCATGATTTTGGCTGGTGTGTTGCTGAAGATGGGTGGTTACGGACTTATCCGCTTCAACATCGAAATGTTGCCTTCTTCCCACGTTTATTTTGCTCCAGTGCTAGCAATCTTGGGTGTAGTGAACATTGTTTACGGTGCTTGCTGTGCCTTTGCTCAAACAAACCTGAAGCGTCGTCTAGCTTATTCTTCAATCGCTCATATGGGATTTGTGCTGGTGGGTATCGCTTCCTATACATCCATTGGAATGAGCGGTGCTTTACTGCAAATGGTATCTCACGGTTTGATTGCTGCTTTATTGTTCTTCCTTGCTGGTGTGACTTACGAGCGCAGCCACACCTTAATGATGGACAAAATGGGTGGTATGGCGAAGGTAATGCCTAAAACCTTTGCTCTGTTTACTGTCGGGTCAATGGCTTCTCTAGCTTTACCAGGAATGAGTGGTTTTGTTGGTGAGTTGATGGTGTTTCTCGGGATTGCAACCAGCGATGTTTACAGTTCCAGCTTCAAGATTGTAGTTGTCCTGTTGTCCGCTGTCGGCGTGATTTTGACTCCAATCTATCTTCTCTCCATGCTGCGTGAAGTCTTTTATGGCAAGCAAAATGAAGAGTTACATCTAGATACAATCGTCCCAGATGTTAAACCCCGCGAATTGTTTATCACCGCTTGCTTGTTAATTCCCATCATCGGTATCGGTTTCTATCCGAAATTAGCTACTCAAATGTATGATGTGAAGATAGTAGAATTAGCGGCTCATGCTCGCCAAGTTTTACCAGTCGTTGCTCACCAGGAGCAATCAAGTTTATACTCTGATATTTTTACAGCCCCGACGTTGGCCAGTGTGTCTGACTAGATGTATGCGGCAGAGGGCATGGTGCAACTAAATGATCCAATTGGATTAATGAATGTGGGGGTGATTACCTAATCACCCCCACTAATTTTGCATTAATTCCTAGCTATTTAAAACGCAGTAGGCGCTCTCGTCGCAAGCGTCCCGTCAGGGATACGCCTTCTTGTAGGGTAGGACAAAGAAGGTAAGCTTGTGACACCAATGACTGAAGTATAGGCTGCGTCAACTCGATTGAGTTCGACACCTTGCCGACAACAACGTGTTTCAATCAATTGGGTAAATTTGGAGTAAGCAAAATTAGACAGCATCCTTGCATATTTTGTGGAGCGTTCTTTAAGGGCTGCCTTTTTTTGCCTAAAGTCTAAATGTTCGATGGATATTGGTACTTGATATTTTTGAGCAACAAGGAGGCAATTTCCGCACGTTCTTTTGCAGAAAGCTGAGAAAGTTCGAGTTTAAGTTTTTCCGCAGTTTCACTCATGCTTTAAAGGGAATGGTGTACCTTATCTAGCTGCCAAAGGGTTAGCTGAAACTATTCTTGACTTTTTAAGCATAGCAGCCTCAAACAAAGGCTAATAGCGACGATCCGGACGACATATCTAGTAAATTACCTATGAATTACGTATAAATTACATTTCGGTAAGCAGTAAGGTATAAAAAATACAATTAAACAAAATTATTATTTCAAGTCCATTTCAATGGACTTCTGCCATTAGACGGGGACTTATAGTCCCTGGCGGTCAAGAACGCAATGTGTGTTTGATTAAATACAAGGATTAGATAAGTGACTGACTGAAATATATGAAAAACCAAGCAATTATGGTTTAAACTAGATAAATAGTATTAAATTTTTATAAGCTCATAATCAAATACTGGTAGAAAACACGATGGCAGCAGATTATCCAAGCATTGATATTGCGCCATTTATCGACCACGCCCTGCTGACACCAACAGCTAGCCCAGAAGAGGTTAAGCAATGGTGCCAAGAAGCCGACAGATACAACTTTGCAGCGGTTTGTTTTTACCCATCTTTCGTCCGTCTGGCGGCGGAACTCCTGCGGGGTAAGAACCCTAAAGTGTGTACGGTGATTGGCTTTCCGTCGGGGGCGACTACTTCCGCAGTTAAACTCTATGAGGCGCAAGAAGCGGTCGAAAATGGAGCCACTGAACTGGATGTGGTAATTAACTTAAGCTGGCTAAAAGCTGGCAAAACTGAGGAAGTACATCGGGAAATTGCGGAAATTTGCGAAACAGCACCCGTGGTTAAAGTAATATTAGAAACCAACCTCCTGACGGATACTGAGAAAAGAATCGCGGCCGAATTATCTATGGATGCTGGCGCATCGTTTCTCAAAACCAGTACGGGTTTTAATGGGGGTGGAACAGTGGCGGATGTGCAACTGTTGAAAGAGGTAGCACGAGAAAGAGTAGGAATTAAAGCCTCAGGGGGTATCCGCACGCCAGAACAAGCTCTAGACTTAATTATGGCAGGTGCGACTAGATTAGGTACGTCTCGTGCTGTAGATTTGCTCCGCCAGCGCGATAAGCTTTTTAAAGGTGAGTAGTTCAAAGTCAGTTGACTGTTAACTGTTAACTGTTAACTGTTGACTAACAACTAATGAGTAAAACATATAAAGCAACCGGAATTAATCTTACAGCCGCAGCGTTCGGCGAATCAGATAGGCTTGTGACAATTTTGACACGAGAGTTTGGTTTGATTCGCGCGATCGCTCCTGGGGCACGCAAGCACCACTCTAGCCTTGGTGGCAGGAGTGGAATGTTTGTGGTGAACGAATTGTTGATTGCTAAAGGGCGATCGCTCGACAAAATTACTCAAGCACAAACGCTAAAATCTTACCCTGGTCTGGCGAAAGATTTGGTAAAACTGACTGCTGGGCAATATTTGGCAGAAATTGTCCTGTGTGATGCGTTGAGTGAACAGCCCCAAGAGGAACTGTTTGTGACGTTCAACGAGCATCTCAGTCGCTTGGAAGCTCTACCCAACAACGAGCCAACTGCTGTTGTCGCACACCTGGTTCATGGAGTGTTTCAACTGTTAGTTTTAGCAGGACTCGCACCTCAAGTCGAAGTTTGTTGTTTAACTCAACGTCCTTTAGTGCCAGACTTTACAGACCATAAGGATCGCGTGGGTTTCAGCATTAATGCGGGTGGAACAATTTGTTTAAAGGCTTTAGAACAATTGCGCGATTTGGCAAACAGGGAGACAGGGGCAGTTAAAGAAGCTAGTGCTGCTTATCGAACCAACCTTGATCCAGACTATGAAACCATCGTCCACACAGAAGAAACTCCCGTGGTGACGAGTAGGCTGTGTGCCACAGAACTCGCGATGTTCCAGCAGCTAGCACAATCCGAGATAATGCCTTCTTCAACTAGAAATTACAAATGGTTATTTGTTGAGCGAATTTTGCGCTCCTATGCACAATACCATTTTGGTCGCCCGATTCGCTCTGCCGCTTTAATAGATTCTTATTTTGCTGCCAACCATGATGCAATCCTCTGATTTGGATAAAAAAAGCCTGTCAACGTCAAGCACTTACCCTGAAAAACAGAGTTGGGTATCCGCCTCGCCTTATGTTCCTATGGATACTCACGAGGATACCGAAAATGGGAAAACCTACAGGTCGGAAACACATAAAAATGATGTCAATACCCAATGCGAGAAGAAAATTGACGAGCCAACAACTCTTGACGTGAAAACAGACATAAGTAATAAGACTGAGGAAAGTAGAGCTAGGAATGAAAAAGCCACTTCACCAGATTTAGAAACATCTGGTGGTGGTTTGAATGGAGGTACGGGGGGAAATGTAGAACAGAAAGGGTTTTTAGCAGTATTAAAAAACCCGAATTTCCTTGCCTTGTGGGGTGGTCAAGTTTTCTGCCAGCTAGCAGATAAGGTCTACTTGGTGTTGATGATTGCCTTGATTAATACTCAGTTTCAAACCAGCGACCAGAGTATTAGCGGTTGGGTATCAGCTTTGATGATGGCTTTTACCATTCCTGCAGTCCTGTTTGGTTCTGTCGCTGGTGTGTTTGTAGACCGTTGGTCGAAAAAGGCGGTATTGGTAGCAACAAATGTTTGGCGGGGTATCCTGGTTTTAGTCATTCCCCTGTTATTGTGGGTGACTCATGATTGGCGACCTGTGGGTAACTTACCAGTAGGTTTTTTAATTATTCTAGGAGTTACTTTTCTAGTTTCCACCCTGACACAGTTCTTTGCACCAGCCGAGCAGGCCGCAATTCCCTTGGTGGTGCAAGAACAGGATTTACTCTCAGCCAATTCGCTTTACACAACCACAATGATGGCATCAGTAATTATTGGGTTTGCTGTCGGAGAACCACTGTTAGCTCTCGCTGGTCAAATTTGGCAGCAACTTGGAGGTTCTGGGGGATTGGGTAAAGAAATTTTGGTCGGTGGTTCTTATGCGATCGCCGGCATAATTTTATTACTCCTAGTAACTCACGAAAAACCCCAAGACACCGAAAAAGAAACACCCCACATTTTTACTGACTTGCGCGAGGGTTTTGGCTACGTCAAAGATAACCATCGCCTCCGTAATGCTTTGATTCAATTAATAATACTATTTTCTGTATTTGCCGCATTAACTGTTCTGGCAGTTCGCATGGCAGAAGTAATCGAAAACTTAAAAGCTTCCCAATTTGGCTTTTTACTCGCAGCAGGTGGCGTTGGTATCGCTATTGGGGCAACGCTTCTCGGGCAGTTTTGTCAACGCTTTTCTTATACACAGTTAAGTCTGTGTGGATGTGTAGGAATGGCAACATCACTTTTAGGTCTTTCGATATTTACGAAGGAACTATGGGTAGTTTTAGTGTTAATTCTGATGTTGGGCGTATTTGGTGCATTAATCGGTATTCCCATGCAAACCGCCATCCAAACAGAAACCCCAGCCTCAATGCGCGGTAAAGTCTTTGGTTTGCAAAACAATGTAATTAATATTGCCCTCTCACTACCTTTAGGATTGGCAGGAGTCGCCGAAAGCTTTCTGGGATTGCAGACAGTATTTTTAGCATTAGCTGCTATTGTCTTTTCAGGTGGTCTATTTACCTGGTATAACTCACAACCTTAGTTAACAGCACAGAAGGAGGTTTTACTAGCTATTTTTCATTACCTAGCCATAATCACTAATTTACCTTTATGCTTTTGTTTTCGTGGTAAACTAAGGTCGGTGAGAATTGAGCGCGGAAAGATCGCTGTAATCAGTTTGTTATCAAAGAAACGCCATAGATCGCAACGGGAGCTAAGTTGTTACTTTGTTAAGTATTAACAACTTATGGGTGCAAATAATAAAGCGATTTTATCGCCAGCTACGAAATGTGATATTTTGCATTTGAAGCGATCGATGGCAAATTTTGGTGACAGACGAAAAAAGCTTTATGCATGACCCAAGACAACAGATCGAAGGACAGGAGCTGTTAGATAAACCCGCTTTTCTCATACAAAATAAAGAATGCGTATAGCCTGGATTGGAAAAAAAACCCCCTTTTGTGGCAATGTCACTTACGGTCGAGAGATTACAAACGCCTTGCTAGACCGAGAGCATGAAGTCAGTTTCCTTCACTTCGCCCAAGAAGAAGAGGAACGTGGTTTAGAAAAGCGCAAAGCAACTTCTGTGAGAGTAAGCGATCGCCGCAACAACCAAGTATCACTTGCCGAACCGGATAACTGGCCCCATTGCCAGGAAGTTTCCTTACCATTTATTTACAAGTCCCAGGTTTACACCATTCCCACTTTTAAAGCGACGAAACTTTTAACTGAGTCGCTGCGGAAGATTAAGCCGGATGTAGTTCATGCCTCTTTGACCTTATCCACCTTAGACTTTGTTCTACCAGAAATCTGCAAGGACTTAAATTTACCCCTGGTTGCAACTTTTCATACGCCATTTGCTGGTAAGGGTGCAAAACTAGTATCAGGAACCCAGTTTCTGGCTTATCAACTCTACGCGCCTTTTTTGGGTAACTACGATCGCGTAATTGTGTTTTCTCAAATTCAGCGAGAATTATTAGCACGCTTGGGAGTCCGGGAAGAAAATATTGCTGTCATTCCCAACGGTGTGGATGTTGTCAAATATTCTCCGGGTCTATCTCATATCAAAGCCGAATTTCAAGCCGAACGCTTATTTGTTTATCAAGGTCGTCTCGCTCCAGAAAAAAACGTTGAAGCTTTGCTACGGGCTTGGAAGCAGGCAGAAATGAGACCGGATAGCAAATTGCTGATAGTGGGCGATGGTCCGGCGAAAGCTTCTTTAGAGCAGTTTTATAATATAGAATACGGTATTCACTGGCTGGGATTTGTCGCCGACGAAAACAGGCGCATCGAAATATTACGGGGTGCAGATGTATTTGTTTTACCCTCATTGGTAGAAGGTTTGTCCCTGTCTTTATTAGAAGGAATGGCTTGTGGATTGGCTTGTTTAGCCACAGACGTGGGTGCAGATGGTGAAGTGTTGGAGGCTGGTGCAGGTGTAGTGATGAATACTAAAACAGTGCGATCGCAATTAAGAACACTCCTGCCATTATTCCAAGACCATCCAGAGTTAACAACTTTGTTGGGACAGAAAGCCAGGAAGCGCGTTTTAGAGAGATATACCCTTACTAAAAATATCACTCAGTTGGAAATGCTCTACGCCCAAATTTTGGAACAGCGAAGGGTACAGTTCAGTTGGGGTGCTTAGAGGAGCAATCCTAAGTTGACAAAGATATAGACAAGAATGTTTATATATCGACAAGTCTATACGTTTGGATGTATAAACTGGAGCGCCCGAGGCCTTACTTGTTGAAGTTTGTAAGCGTACCCAAGCG